>ENA-USYP01002137-USYP01002137.1-human-gut-metagenome-genome-assembly--contig:-NODE-2137-length-12762-cov-7.217107_pt1 | contig 12762 bp, 10 predicted proteins | sample MGYA00250065_ERZ773512 | MGnify/ENA primary metagenome ERZ773512 (study PRJEB29103, sample SAMN06112003) | human gut metagenome | biome: human gut; feature: ankylosing spondylitis patient; material... | reverse complement strand
TGGAGATTTTAATTATTCATACTAGTCCTTTGAGCCAAATTGCCAAAAAACGATCGTATACTATATATCCTTGCTGCCATCAATGTCTCTTGTGCGCATGCGTTGATGTGTATTTCTCCCTTTGCAAAGCCTTCGGAGTGAGCGATCCATTTTTTTATGCTGGATGCAGGCTTCTCTGCCGGTAAGAACCGGGTACATACCGTATTGCTGTTTTTTCGCAATACGTCAGGAAGGATATTCTCTTTTTTGCCATTAGCGATAATAACCATAATTCCTTCGTCCGCGACTTTTCTTGCTATATTGCATTTCGTCAGCATCCCCCCTCTTCCGAAAGAAGATTTTTTTGTCTGTATATATTCGGACAGATTCTGTCTGTTTCCTGTAATTTCCGTAATGACCCGGCTTTGAGGATTTTCGGGATTACCGTTGTAAATGCCGTCGATGTTACTGAGTATAATCAAAGCTTCCATATTCATCATCGATGCGATCAGACCGGAAAGTTCGTCATTATCCGTAAACATCAGTTCGGTTACCGAGATCGTATCATTTTCGTTCACGATAGGAATAACTCCGTTTTCGATCATGACTTCCATACAGTGTCTTTGATTGAGATAGTGTTGTCGGGTCGCAAAATTCTCTTTCATCGTCAATACTTGACCGCAAGCAATTCCATGCTCGCGAAAAAGTTCGAAATAACGGTTTATCAGTTTAGCCTGACCTACGGCCGAAAATAATTGTCGGGCCGAAACCGCATCCAATTTTCGATGTTGTTTCAGTTCGCTGCGTCCCGACGCGACAGCTCCGGATGAGATAAGAACGATTTCCATTCCGGCTTTATGCAGTTCGGCTATTTGATCTACCAAAGCCGACATTCGGGTAATATCGAGAGTACCGTCTTTCCGTGTCAGTACATTACTACCTATTTTTACCGCTATTCGTTTATATTGAAACATAAAAAGAATAGTTATTTAATGATTGATTCCGAATTTCTTAAGCATTTGTTTATAGTCTGTCCAATCAGGGTCTCCGGTTGCACCTATTTGTATAGGTAAGGACGGAAGTTTTCCTAATAGCTCGTTTACTTTTCCCGAAAAGGCTTGTAATTCTTGTGTATAATAAACATATAAAGCTTGCTTGCCGCCGATATGAATAGCCGTTAGAATTGCGATCTTCGATCTTTCGAGTGCTTCTGTAAGCAAATTCATGATCCGGTCTATCACTTCGGTTTCATCGGCAGACGGCATACCGTCTGTTTCCCCTTTGTATTTCCATTGTATTTCTACCCGGGTACGGAATACCCCGGAGGTGTTACCGTTTTCGGCAAACATACGTCCCCGCGTGATAATCCTACCTTTATCCGATTCCGATTCTCCGGCAAACCAATCGTTGCTTAACATATATGTGTATTTTATTTATGGTCTTTATCCCGTATCTCTACCCGTCGGATTTTTCCACTGATCGTTTTCGGCAATTCCTCTACAAATTCTACGATTCGCGGATATTTGTAAGGAGCTGTAACATGTTTTACGTGATCTTGTATTTCTTTGATGAGCGCTTCTCCGGCACGTTCTTTGTAATCTTTTGCCAAAACGATGGTTGCCTTGACTACTTGTCCGCGTATTTCATCGGGAACTCCCGTGATTGCACATTCTACGACTGCCGGATGAGTCATTAAAGCGCTTTCTACTTCGAACGGACCGATACGATAGCCCGATGATTTAATTACATCGTCGGCACGACCTACGAACCAATAGTATCCGTCCTCATCTCTCCAAGCAACATCTCCGGTATAGTAGATGTTGTCATGATAAGCTTCTTTTGTTTTTTCGGGGTCACGATAATACTCTTTGAAGAGTCCCAGCGGTTTCCCTTTATCGGTACGGATTACGATTTGTCCCTGTTCTCCCTCTTCTGCCCATCGTCCGTCGTTCGTCAGCAAATCGATGTCATATTGGGGATTGCGTATTCCCATAGAACCAGGTTTAGGTTCTACCCACGGATAGGTTGCGACAGTCAGGGTCGTTTCCGTCTGTCCGAAACCTTCCATCAATTTAATGCCGGTAATGCGATAAAATTCCTCATAGACTTTAGGATTCAGAGCCTCTCCCGCAATCGTACAATATTTTAGGGACGAAATATTGAATTTGCTCAGATCTTCTCGTATTAAGAATCTGAATACGGTAGGAGGGGCGCAGAATGAAGTAATATGGTATTTTTCTATCATACCCAATACATCTGCAGGCGTGAATTTGTCGAAATCGTAAACAAATACATTTGCTCCGGCGATCCATTGCCCGTATAATTTCCCCCATACGGCTTTCCCCCAACCCGTGTCGGCCAGGGTCAGGTGCAGACTTTTTTCGTTCAGATTGTGCCAAAAGCTTCCGGTAATGATATGACCCAGAGGATAGGTGAAATCGTGAGCGACCATCTTCGGATTTCCTGTAGTTCCGGACGTAAAATAAAGGAGAGAGGTATCTTCGTTTGTGTTGACGAATGCCGGGCGAGAGAATGGTGCTGCCGCCTCGATGCCGGCATGGAAATCGTCCCAGCCTTTCGGAATCACAGGACCTACCGATACGCAGTGCTGTAAAGACGGAGATGCGGCCAAAGAACGGTCTACATGACCTGTAACAATATCTTCACCTACTGCTACGATCATTTTTATATCGGCTGCATTACAACGATATATAATATCTTTTTCGGTAAGGAGGTGTGTCGCCGGAATACATACTGCTCCTAACTTGTGTAGTGCTATGATAGAAAACCAGAATTCAAATCTTCGCTTCAGAATGAGCATAACCATGTCTCCGTGTCCTATACCCAATGATTGGAAATAGGATGCGGTTTTGTCACTTTCTCTTTTTATATCGGCAAAAGTAAAATCGATATGTTCTCCTTTATCATTTGTCCAGCAAAGGGCTTTTTTTTCTGGAGCGATCCGGGCCCATTCGTCAACGACGTCATATCCGAAATTAAAGTTCTCAGGTACGAGAACTTTAAAATTCTGCATAAAATCCTCTTGTGACGAAAAAGAGGTTTGTTTTAGAAATCTTTCTAACATATTATAAAAATAGGACTTTAATTAGATAATTATAGCAAGGAATTGAACTCGTTTACCATCAAGGGCTTTCATGCCGTGAGGTCGGTTGGCATCGAAGTAAATGCTGTCGCCTTCATTAAGAAACAATTGCTTGTCTCCGATTTGCAGCATCATGTGTCCTTCGATCACAAGGTTGAATTCTTGTCCCGGATGGCTGTTCAAATGTACGGGGGCTGATTCGTTTCCCGGTTCTACGGTAACGATAAACGGGTCGGCTTTACGGTTCATAAATCCGGCTGCCAGAGATTGGTATTTATAAGCTTTCGTTCTCTCGACGGCAGCTCCTTTTCCTTTGCGGGTTAAAAAGTATGCATTCATGCGCGGTTCGTCACCGAACATCAGTGCAGATAAGTCTATACCGTAATGCAGGCTGATTTGATGTAATATACTTACGGGAATATCTTGTTCTCCCGATTCTAATGCTATGTATTTTTCTTCAGAAATGCCACAAGCCTGAGCTACGTCTTGAGTAGTCAGGTCGAGTACATCGCGCAGTCCTTTTAACCGGATCGCAATTTGCTTTATCTGTTCGTCCATAATTATAGTTGTTTAACTTGTGCAAAGTTAAAGAAAAGGACGGTAATAGCAATAAAATGATATTGAAATAACGGAATCGCTTTTATTTTGTAATATAAAGGGGAGGTGTAGGTACGCTATCGTATCTGTTGTTCATTCTGTTAAAGAACGAACATTACATGATATTATCAAGTCTGTTTCCCATAGTTCCGTTATTTCTTTATAGGGCCTAATCGATTTTTTCGGCTTTAAATCCGGCATCGCTAACCGCTTTTATGATGACGGCATCCGATTGATCGGACGTTACGTATAGCATTTTATCTGTACTGTTCAGATCTATATCCCATTGTTCGCGAGGTAGTATTTTATCGAGTGATTCTGCTATTTTGGCAACACATCCTCTGCATTTGGCGTTTGTTTTAAATTTCTTTGTTTCCATTTTTTTGAAATTAGGTTTTAGAGCCTGTCTGAATTTTCCAATCAAAAAATATTATCAGGTCATCTTTGTGTTTTCTTCCGGTCTTTTTTTCTGTTTTCCCTCGTCAGATAAGCCCGCTATCCTCCTCGTAAAAACAGAAAAACATCCTCGAAAGAAACTCTCAAACCTGATCTGAGTAAAATTCAAATAGGCTTTTAGAGTTACAACAGCAAAAGTAACAAAAACGTTTATACAAAAAAATAGGAAATGCCGATGAAAGCATTTCCTATTTTTGTAAATTGTATATATAGTTATTGTACCCGTTTGAAGTGGTAACGCAACGGATAATAATACATAGCCGGTTCATCTTCTGTTGCAAAATCTTTCATACCCTCATAATCTTCAACGAGGAATTCCGTCGGCTCATAAGAGTAAATAAACATTTCGAGAACCTCTTCGTTGTTTTCGTCTTTGATTACGGTAAATCCTACTCGAGAGTCCTTAATTGTCGAACTTGTTGCTGAAAAGTTGGCGTTGATATTATCCAAGATAAATACGGCAACATTTCTTGTAATCGTATAATCGTCCATAAAATGGAAAATCTTTTCTCCTACATATTGCAGGCTGCTGTTACCGACGAAATAATTTTTCAGATCGCTTTTTAAATTAACTTCAACACCTTGATCAGTGATCGTAATTTGGTCTTCTGTAGCTACTTGGGGGAAGTTTGTTATATCATACATCATTTCATAATATGCTTTATTATCCCATGTGCAGTTACTCCATGTACCTTTGATTACTTCGATTGTTTCTCCGGCGATCTTGATCGTAACCGATTCGTTATTTCCTAAGAAAAACCGGTCGGTATCGTTTTGGGGTTTCTGTATTTTCAGGACGATGACATCTTTACCTTCTTCTTTTTGTAACAGTTTCAGTTTGAGTGTACCTTTCGACGCTCCTTTTGCTACGGTGAGTGCTTTTTCTCCATCGAATTCGAAATGCGTACCCTCTACGGCAGTAGATGTTTCATCTACGACGATCGGGAATGTAATATCCTTCGGTGCAGTAAAAGATTGAGTGGAGTTTTCTTTTTTCAAAAGAGAAATTTCGACTGTTGCCGTTTCGAACATCGTTGCATTGTCGTATGAGAACGAGTAAATAACATCGTCTGTTAATTCTGTCGTTACATCATCGAAAACATCTTTTTCATCATCGTCTTCCGAACAGGCTGCAAATCCTAAAGAAAGCAGAATGGCAGCCATTGCATACACTGTTTTTTTCATTTTGTTCTGTTTTTTAGATTAATAAATTAATTAGTGGAAAAATCGTTTTTTATAATTTGTTTAAAATTTTATTTGGAGAGAGATTCGTATATTGTCAGTTTCCTATATTGTCTTGATATTCCTTTTTTATTGCTTCGTATTCGGCTCTTTCCGATGAGGTTAACTCTGTACTTGGAAAATAAAAATAGGAGTTATTGCTATCTACGCGAGGAGCTTCATCCTCGTAAGAGTCGCATGCTGAAAAAACAGCTGATACGAAAAAAAGAGTTGTTCCGAATATTAGTTTATTTAATAGTTTCATAACTTCATTTTTAGTTAATTATATAATCTTCGTAACCTTCATTTTGTTGCAGACCGGGAATAAGTTTGGTGTCGCGTATCGGGATGGGGAAGTTATACATGAACTTTCGGTTGGTATATTTTTGTCCGTTTACGGCAACCCAAAACTCTGGGCATCCGTTTCGTTTCAGTTCATAAAAGCGGTCGTTTTCGAGGAACAGCTCTTTGCGACGCTCGGTCAGTATCAATGCCATCAGTTTGGTGAGCGGTACTCCGGTTACGTCCTGAGTAATGTAATCGGTTCCGGGTATCGGTTCGGGCAGAGAAGATAGTGTCAACGGTTCGTAGTTCAATATGCGGTTTCCTCTCAAGGTATTGATATCCGCCAATGCAAGGTCTTCACTGCCTTTGTGATAGTAGCTTTCCGCTCTGATCAGAAGCATTTCGGCACTACGCATGCCTGAGAAAATAAATTTTGTAGCGATACGTTTTTTCGAGAAATTCATTTCATAGCGTATATCGTTGGCCTTTTCCGTATTGCTGAATGTATCGAGAAACCGTTTGCTGACAGGTCTGTAATTAAGGGGCTCATAAGTGCCTGCTCCTTCCTGTTCACTACTGGAAGAGGAAATCAGTTCCGACTTTATCAGCATGTTCCCTTTCAGAGAATAACCGTTTTCCATCATGGCCTTGTATCCTTCCCTATCTACCAAGGGATGACTTTTTATCACTTCTTCTGCGTAATAAATGGCATTATCCCATTGTCGGGTCCAGAAATAAAAACGGGCGAGATATCCTTTTACAACATCTGCGGTAAACCGCCATATCGGTTCTTGGACGTTATAGGACAACGCTTTTTTCAAGTCCTCTTCAATGAGTATCATTGTTTCTTCTAAGGAGCTACGGATAGGACGTTCTTCCATATCGAATGTCGTGACCAGTTGCAGTCCCAATTGCGATTTTTGTAGAGGATCATATACATCGCAATAGAGTCGCATCAACTCGTAATAGCAAACTCCCCGCATGGCATAAGCGGTGCCTAATATGTTCTTTGCCATATCCGACTCAATATCTTTCATTTCTCCGAGTATAATATTGCAGTCTCGTATAATTTTGTAATAATTGTAATAGATCCTTTCTGGAATGGCTATATCAGCAATGTAATTTTTTAATAAAGATCCACCATCTGTTTGGGTAAGTGCGACTTCCAAGTTGTCACAGGCCGATTCGTTCGTTGCTATCTGGCTACTGTTCGGAATAATTGCCGACTCTTCTCCGTAGTCCAGTTCATTAAGGTGGGTATGTAAGAGAGCCGAAAACTCTTCTGCACTTTGAGGTATAGTCTCTTCATGAGGTTTGATATCGAGAAATTCCTTGCAAGAAGAGAGGCTTAAGAATAGAAGGTATGTTATAAATAGTCGTTTCATAATGTCATAATTTATCAGAATCCGATATTAAGTCCTAATGTGAAATTCCTTGCTTGGGGATATACGGCACCCGGTGTTTCGGGGTCTATTCCCGAGTAGTTACTGAATATACATACATTGCTGACCGATGCGGTGAGTCCGAATGACGTGATGCGGGCTTTCCGCATCCACTGTGCGTCAGGAAAACTGTAATTGAGGTAGATGTTGCTGATCTTGAAATAGGAGATATTTTCAATAAAAGCTCCATTAGTGATATAACTCAAATTTGTCATATAATCTGTCAATTCTTTTCCTTCAATAAGTATTTTGGCTCCGTATGCATCGACCAGTCTTGGATATCCATCGGTAATCGGATTGGATTCTGTCCATCGGTTTACCACATCTTTCGAAACATTCAGGTGGTTTACGTAGAGATCGCTACGGGATGTTTGCGGACTGTTTTGTACTTTTCCTCCTATTACACTATAATATGCAGGAGAGGAGATCTCGCTGTTTATCTTATTGCCGATAGAGTAGTTTCCGCTTACTCCCAATGAAAATTGTTTGTAAGAGAAATTGACCGAGTATCCTCCGTTTACAGGAGCATTGGAAGTCCCGATATAGAAACGGTAATTATTCGAATCTTTTCGGTAGTTGTTCTCTTTTCGGTCGGTATCGGAACGCAGTTTGTAAGTATATATTCCTAACTTAGGATCAATACCGGTGCATATACCTGAGAAAAGAGAACTGGTCGGGTATCCTTCTTGCTCGGTACTGTAGGAACTGTACGGTGAATTGTACTCTACTAATTTATTGGCATTGTATGCAGCGTTGATTGAAACGTTCAATTTAAAATCTTTTGTTTTGACGATTTGTCCCGATACGGTCGCTTCGACCCCCTTATTCAAAATCTTGGATGTATTGTATGATTGGTCATCGAATCCTGTAGAATACGGGACATAAACTCTGCTGATTATATCTTTACCTAAACTGCGGTATCCGCCGATTTCTATTTGCATGCGTTCATTGAAAAAACCGGCATTTACCGATCCACTGATATCGAACGTGCGTTCCCAGCGGAGTTTCGGATTAGGAGGGTTTTTAATATATCCCATACGGTAATAGGTTTCATCGGTTTTTCGGAAATTCTTGTCGTATATCATTATGATATAAGGGGTTGCATAAGCGTTAACTTTTCCCGTATATCCTCCCGATACTCTGAATTGCAGAGAACTGAGAACCGGTTTTAGACGGAACATAAAATTTTCTTCACCCATATTCCAACTTAGACCTAAAGAACCGGTCGGGTTGAACTGTTCTTTGCTTCCGAAACGGTTCGACCCATCGGTACGCATCGTATAGCTGAGTACATATTTGTTCATCAATACATAGTCTAATGACGCGTAAAATGACGCCATTGCATCCTCATCGGTGCTTTGTCCCGAATAACCATCCATAAGGGCGGCAAATTCAACAAGTTTATTATAATCCACCTTTTGGTCGCTCGGATATACCGGGGTAGAAGAGTTTTCGGTTACCGTATCGTACCCATATCTTTTGGAGTAGATGTTTTTGGCATATTGCCGTCTGATCTCTGATCCGGCAAGCAGACTTATGTTATGTATATTGGCAAATGTCTGTGAAAAGTGAAATTGTCCCCGCAAACTGTAACTCTGGTTGAATGCTGTGGATTGCGCAATAGAACCGTAAGTGCGGGTAGAGGAGATACTGCTTCCTTCGAACGGACGGTCTTCCCATGCGGCATACGTGTCTTGTCCGTTGATATTTTCGGAGATATTGCTGGTGTAGCTGTAAGAACCCAATCCTTCGAATTTCAAATTTTTCAAAATCGAGATGCCTAAATTCACATTTACATTCACATTTACGTTTTTCGCTTCGGTCGAGGTATTTTCCATTTCTCTCAGAATATTGTAGCCATTCGACGGAATTTGTAAACTTGTAGAACCATTATATTTTGCTAATGTAAAGTATGTTTGGTCTTTGGCATAAGAACCGTCGCTGTTATACGGCATTTCGTATGGGTTGGCAAAATAGGCGTATTTGAACGGATCGACATTTAGGGATGCTCCCCGAGAGATTTGATAGGCCATATCGGTAGTCACCCCTAATGTAACCCGTTTATTGGGCTTCATATCGACTTTTGCACTCACATTGTAACGATCGTAATTACTTTTCTTTACCAAACCGTTATTACGATTATATCCGGCAGATACGTAGTATGTACTTTTATCCGATCCGCCGGAGAACGAGAGATGGTGACTGTTCGAAATGGAAGTGCGGAATATCTCGTCGAACCAATTAGTCGTATGTTGGCCTAATTGGGAGATATAGGCGTCCTGTTCGGATTTCGACCAACCTTTGAAATCGCCTTTTCCCGAACGTATCATACCGACGATTCCGATTACCGGATAATGGGCGGTTTCATCTCCGCTTATGTATTGTTGGTATCCTGCAGCCGAAAATTCATCCCAAAGTTCCTGCTCCCATGCTAATTTTTCTTGAGAGTTCATCAGGTTCGCGCTGCGGGGAGGTTTGGTAACAAACGTCATATTGGCGGAGTAGTTGATCTGCATTTTTCCTGCTTTTCCGCGCTTGGTCGTTACGACGATAACGCCTGCGGCAGCCTGAGAACCGTAAATTGCGGCGGCTGAAGCATCTTTTAAGACACTGATCGACTCGATTTCATTCGGATCTATTCCTGCGATTCCGCTGGTGAAAATATTATTGAAGTCTCCGGTCGATAATTGACTGTTGTCGATTTTAGGAATATTACGTTGCAAGGGAACACCGTCTATGACCCAGAGCGGATCGGCACTCTCTTTTGTCAATGACTTTGTTCCGCGTATGCGGATCGTAGAAGATTCTCCCGGACGACCTGAAACGGCTTGTACGCTGACACCAGCTAGTTTCCCTTGAAGGAGCTGGTCTATATTGGCAGTAGGAGATCCTTTCAAGTCTTTGGCGGTTACTATGCCGACAGAACCTGTGACCCGGTCTTTAGTCGTTTTCCCGTATCCCGTCACAACTACTTGACCCAGTTCTTTAGTGTTGTCTTTCAGCATAATATCGAACTTTCCTGCGATATTTGCCGTCATTACTTTCGATTCGAGCCCTAAGAAAGAGATACGGATAGTACTTCCTTTTTTTACATAAATCGTAAAATTCCCGTCTTGGTCGGTAATTGTTCCGTTACTTGTTCTTTCTTCTCGTACAGAAGCTCCCGCTAACGGTTGTTTCGTTTCATCATAGACCGTTCCGGTAATTTTGATTTTGCCGGACTTGTCCTGTGCAAAAGCATTTATTCCGGAAATCATCAGCATGAAGACCGCCAATATTGTCGGATATAAATACACGCTTTTCAGTATTACTTGCTTGAGTTTCATACAAAACTTTCTTGTTTTAATTACTTGTGATGAATGATATCTATGTGTTCTTTTTTCGGGTTTAATAAATGCTCGACAAAGTAGTAGCGGATCAAATTGTAATAATAAGTATTCCCTACTCCATGATCCATTCCGGGCATAACCATCATGTCGAACCGTTTATCCGCTTTCATTAAGGCGTCGGCCAGTCTGAAAGTCGTCGACGGATGTACATTTTTATCGATGTCTCCGGTGATCAGCATTAACCGGCCTTTCAGATTTTTTGCCAGTTCGTTATTTGTCGGAATTTTGCAGGTAAAGAAGGTTTTCCCCGTTATGCTGTCGGTATGAGATTTTATTCCGTGATAAGTTTCACCCCACCACTGTATGTATAAATTGTTATCGTGGTTTCCGGATGCGGCTATACCCACTTTGTAAAAGTTCGGATAAGTGAGCATGGCAGCTACGGTTTGGAATCCTCCTCCTGAATGTCCGTAAATTCCTACTCGGTCGAGATCGATAAATCGATAACGGCGGGCAAGTGTCTCGATCGCATGTTTATCATCTGCCAACGGATAATCTCTTAAATTTCCGTATCCGAAACAATGGAAATCCCGTCCTCGTATTTGAGAACTTCCTCTTGACCCTACGTTGATAACGACAAACCCCAGTTGGGCTAATGATTGATTATAATTGTCATCGACTGTAAATGCTCTCGGAATCTGGTCGTCTTGCGGACCCGGATATACATTTGTTATAATCGGATAAAGACGGGTTGTATCTAAGTTGAACGGAAGATACATGATTCCGTAAAGATCGGTCGAGTCGTCTGCCGCTTTTATTTGGAATAACACGGGTGGTTTCCATCCCAACTCCCTTAGTTCCGAGTCATCGCTTTCCTCCAGTACCGTATTCTTTTTAGGCGAGGCGATTTTTATCAGTTGACTGGCTGTCGGCATATCCATGCGCGAATAGTTGTCTATTAAGTATTTTCCATCGGGAGAAAGATCTATGCTGTGTGTTCCGTTTCCAGGGGTCAGTAACGTAAAGCCTTTTCCGTCCAAATTGACTTTATAGAAAAATCGATAATGCGGGTTGATTCCTTTTTCCCGTCCATATCCTTCGACAATGATCGTACGGTTCAGCGTATCGAGTTTCATAATCGTCCCGGCAACCATGTCGGGTGGGGTAATGGCGTTTTTCAGATTTCCGTTGTTATCATACAAGAAGTATTGCCCTTTCCCGTTTCTTTCAGACCACCAAATGATTTCTTTTCCGTCATTGATGAGGTGATATTTGAAAAGTTGGATATTCATATGTGGGGCGCAATGTTCCGATATCAGTTCCTCTACTTTTCCTGTATGAATATCGAGTCTGCACAAGTCGATATAATCGGCAGGACGACTTCTTCGGGTAAAAAATACATATCCCGGAGTTGAAGAATAGCTTATTTCAACTTTCTGATCGGGATATTTAGCTATGGAAACCGGAATTTTTTCTTGAGTATCTGCATTGAAAAGAGCTATGTCATACTGGCTGACTCCCGAATCTCCGGGCATCGGCATTTTATAAGTGTCTGTGGTCGGGCGGGGATTTGCAAGACTGTTGACCAAAGTCATTGTCTTGATTGCCCGTTTATCCTCTCTAAAAGCGAAAATAATATGTGTGTCATCTATCCAACGGGCCAGCGTATAGCAACATGCCGTATCTCGTTTCTCACTGCTATTCGAAGTATAGGAGAAATACGGTTCGCCATCGGTTGTCAATTGTATATCTTCTAACGTATCTTTATGTGAGAGATATAAATTATGATCTCTTCCGTATATGTAGAATTTATTGTCTTTCGAATATTTTTCCCATGATTTTTTCCCGAGAATAGCGGGAAAACCACTTCCCGTGCTTTTTTTCTTGACTTCCGGAACAGTGGAAACGATTTTGATTTTACCTGTGTTTACATTATATTCGAAGTTCTTATTATCTTTGCGAATATAGAATTTACTAAGATCTTTATTATAGAAATCTAACCGGTATATTTTTAATTTTTCGGGTGTATATTCTGTTTGGGTAAGCCGGGAAATATCTTCAGCTAAACGTTTGTTATCAAAAAGCAATTTCTTTTTTCCTTTTGTTGCATCGACCAGATAGAATCTCCGCGCGCCTTTTTTTTCTATAGCATAATAAAAGTGGTGAGTGTCAGGAATCCATGTTGCTAAAAGAGAGGAGCGATAATGCCCTGATAGAGAATCTGCCGTATATTTCTCGGCAACATTCCAATTTACATAGTCTTGACATAGACTGTGTAGCTTTCAGATATTGTTTCTCGTCCTCAATCGCTTTCCTGCGTTGCTGTTCAGTCCGCTCATGTTTCCTTTGC
>ENA-USYP01002136-USYP01002136.1-human-gut-metagenome-genome-assembly--contig:-NODE-2136-length-12771-cov-6.174098_pt1 | contig 12771 bp, 8 predicted proteins | sample MGYA00250065_ERZ773512 | MGnify/ENA primary metagenome ERZ773512 (study PRJEB29103, sample SAMN06112003) | human gut metagenome | biome: human gut; feature: ankylosing spondylitis patient; material... | reverse complement strand
TTTTTCAAGCAGAAGACGGCATACGAGATTACGTACGGTGACTGGAGTTCAGACGTGTGCTCTTCCGATCTTATAGAGAAGCCTTTTTCTTTCCAGTATTTATTGGCTCAGTTGACGTCTTTGTTCGATAATAGGAAGAGGGAGAAAGAAGCATTTATGAGAAAACCTTTCTTGCCGGTTACTTCTATGGGAATGAGTAAAGCCGATGAGGAGCTGATGAATAAGTTGATCGGTATTATAGAAGATAATATAACAGATCCGAATTTTGGGGTAGAGCGATTATCCGAAATAGTTTTTATGAGTCGTTCGAGTCTTCATCGTAAAATTAAAGTTATTGCCGGAACTTCTCCGGCCGATTTTATCCGGTTGATCCGTCTTAAAAAAGCAACGGAACTAATCATTGATGGACGCCATAGAATAGGTGAAATATGTTTCCTTGTCGGAATTAATTCTCCGTCGTATTTTATAAAATTATTTCAAAAACAGTTCGGTATGACACCAAAAGAGTTTGAAAAACAGCAGCGGCAATCTTCTTAGCCGTAGCGTAATTATTAGACACATGTAATCTTAAAAATATGAAAAATTTTTGTTTGTTATTAGCATGCCTATGTGTATGCTCGGTTTTCTCGTGCTATGCTCAAAGTATTATGCCGGGAAAAGAGTGGAAAGATACGGATGGAAATCCGATAAATGCGCATGGTGGAGGTGTCTTGTATCATGACGGGACATATTATTGGTATGGGGAGTATAAGGGTGAGCATACATATCGCTCTCCCGGTGTTGATTGGGATTGTTACAGGACCGAAGCTGGCGGTGTCTCATGTTATTCTTCGAAAGATTTATATAATTGGAAATTCGAAGGCATTGTATTGGAACCGGATACACTTAATCCTCATTCCGACATCCATCCATCCATGGTTATAGAACGTCCGAAAGTCATATATAATGATGAAACCGGAAAATTCGTTATGTGGATGCATATAGACAGTTATAATTATTGGAAGGCAGCGGCTGGTGTTGCTGTTAGTGATTCTCCTACCGGAAAATTTACATATTTAAGATCTATGCATCCTAATGGACAGATCAGTAGGGATATGACCTTATTTAAAGATGATGATGGGAAGGCATATCATATTTATTCGTCAGAAGGAAATGCAACTCTTTATATTAGTTTGTTGACTGATGATTACTTAGATCATTCAGGGACTTATACGAGAAATTTCCCGAATAAGTTTAGAGAAGCTCCGGCCATATTTAAGAGAAATGGTAAATACTATATGGTTACTTCTGGTTGTACAGGATGGGATCCTAATGAGGCGGAGTATGCTGTGGCTGAATCGATATTAGGGCCGTGGAAAGCTGTCGAAAATCCTTGTCGGGGGAAAGATGCCGATAAAACTTTTTACGGACAAAGCACTTTCATTTTGCCGGTAAACGGGAAGAAAGATGGCTATATAATGATGTTTGACAAGTGGAATAAAACGAATTTGATCGATTCGAGATATATTTGGTTACCAATCGTTTTTGAAGGTGAAAATCTCACGATTCCATGGATGGAGGCTTGGAATTTAGACAATATGGATTTCCGTTTTGTCGGTGAAAACCGAAAGTAGGATTTAATCTTCTATATATTGGATTGGGAGTCTGTCTAAAATTTCCGATAAGAAAATTTAGACAGACTTTAAGCACTTAAAAATAGTTGTAGGGGTAAAGTATAGCTTTATTAATTCGAGATTTCTATTTATTGAACGATTTGTGCTATAAAAAAAGATAATGAATAAGTATCTTTATCGTGATAATTTTATTCTATGTCAATAATAAACTAACATCATGAAAAATAGGTTGATAAAGGAAATTTTGCTATGGGGCGGAATTTTTTGTAGCCATATGCTGTTACAAGCTCAGGTTGCGGGAGATGTTGCGAATGTGAAATTTGAAGAAGTGGAGAATCCTGTCCCTAAACAGGCTGCTGTAGGCGGCAATAAAGGAACGAATCCTGCCGGTTGTTTTTATCATGCAACATATACCGGAAGTGCATGGGGAGATTATAATAATGACGGGTATTTAGATCTTTTTTATAGTGACAAGAACGAGCATATCCATGCATCGAAAATCCAGTCTAATTTTTATAAGAACAACGGGGACGGTACATTTACCCGACTTGAGTCTCCTTTTGAGGGTACGGCATTTTCTTGTCCGGTATGGTTTGATATGAATAATGACGGTTTGTTGGATCTTCTTCTTCCGGGTTTGAATGATTGGAACTATGCCTGGTTGGATGGGGATACTCAATTTGATCAAATAAAGACTCATTTGTATATCAATCGAGGAATAGCTTCTGACGGGACAGTTACTTTTGAGGAAATTCCTGAATCGGAGACGGGGATATTACCGATATATAATGGTAAAACCGGAGGTAAGGGGCATAATTGGGTTTCAGTCGGCGACTATAATAATGACGGGTATGTCGATATTATTATGACCGGTTTCGATGATTGTGCACGTCCTGATTCGGAACATCCTGAGGATGCCGTAAGGGTTGTTTATTTGTATAAAAATATAAATGGAGAGCGTTTTGAGTTACAATCATCTCCGTTGAAAGGCGGAGGTGCGTTTCATGGAGAGACAGACGGTAGTGTTTGTTTTTCTGATTTGGACGGTGACGGATGGTTGGATATTATGTCTTCAGGATACGGTCTTTCTCGAAATTCGGAATTGCATATTTATTGGAACAATGGAAACGGAACATTTACAGAAAGTGACCAGACCTTCTTGGGGGTAAATGATTCTTCATGCGGAATTTGCGATTTGAATAACGACGGTTTGCCCGATCTTGTAGTTCCTGGATATTATTTTAATACTAAAACCAAGCAGTTTTATTTTTATAAAAATCTCGGTGATCGAAAATTTGAAAAAGTCGATGTGGCAATTTTGGAAGGGATCGATGGCGGACAATTATCTTTCGGGGATGTAAATCAGGATGGTCTGACCGATATTTTGGTCGGAGGACATGGTGCGGAGCATGAACACACGACTTGGTTGTATATCAATCAAGGAGACTTTGATTTTGCTGTATATGGAGCACATTACGATGATCCGTTTGGTAAAAAAGGACATTTCAACCGGATAACACATGGAAGTCACCATCTGATCGACTATGATAATGACGGATTTTTAGATGCTTGGTTGATGGGATGGTCTAATGGAGAGTGTTCGAATGGTTGTGAAGCGAAGTTGTGGAAAAATATAGCTTCGACAAAAGGTGTAAAATCCAATGAAGCTCCTGCTGTTCCTGCAAATCTTGTTGCTTCTTTTGATAAAAGTACGGATGTAGCTACGTTTACATGGAGTGCACCGACAGATGATGTGACTCCGTCTGCAGCATTACGATATAATTTTTATCTTCGTGAAAAGGGTTCTGATAAAATATTTATGACTGTCCCGGCAGATCTTCAGACCGGATTTGTGCGGGTGGGAAAAATATCGGGCGAGCTTATCCGATGCTCTTATCAGATGAATATTAAAGCTGCGGGAGAGTATGAGTGGGGAGTGCAGGCTATCGATAATGGAAATAAAGGAGGAATATTTGCAACATCTACGTTAAAAGTAGAGGAAGTGAGCGGGACAGATGCCATTTCTAAAAATGAGGATATTCGGATGTGGAATGTCGGAGCTTCTCTTTATTATGCGATCGAAGGAGCTGGAGAACTTACACTATTTAATACTAACGGAGGAATCGTTTCTCAAAAACAGATTTATCAATCTGGTAATTTTGAGTTACCTGGAAAGGGTATCTATATCGTTATGATCAGAACTGCCTCTTCTGTAAAAAGACAGAAGATAAGTTTTACCTAAAGTAAGTTTATTATTTTGTGTAGTTCCTTTTATAAATAGAAGGAAATGCTCTTGATGCGATTATTTCTTATGCAATAATCGTTGGGGAATATAATAATACCAAAACAATAATCATTTTATCAAATGAGAAAAATTTATCAGATATTTTTTATGCTTTTATTTGTTTCGTTTATTGGACAAATGAGAGCTCAACAAACCGTGAATATAGGAGAGACGCCTTGGAAATTCTCTAAAGTGATTCGGCAGGAAAGTAATCTTGTGTCAGGTCTTACTGTCCTTTCTGGAACTGATGTAGTTTCTGGAATAAACGATGGAAAATTCGATACCGGAGCAGGAAAACCTCTTGTCGGGAAAAATTATTTTGTGGATTTATTAGAAAAGAAACCGATTGAAAAAATAAAATTAGTATTCAATGGCGACTCGGTACGCTACGTTGCTTGTCGAGTAGAGGTAAGCGACGATAATAATAATTGGCGGATATTATCTGATGGACTTTCTGTACAGGAATGCGAATTGCATAAAGAAAATATTTTTACGGAGGCGATCAATAATACGATAGGTAATGTTGCCGTAGTCACGAGAACTTTGTTTTCTGTTCCGGTTTCCGGCTCTTACCGTTATGTGCGTTTTACCGTTACGAAATGTCTTTCTTCTGATCAAAAAGATTTGTCTGCCGAAATAGGGGAACTTCTGGTGCATCCGGTTAGTCGTAATATCTGGTCGGAGCAAGAGCTGACCGACATAGCTTTTAATGATAGCGAATGGGAGACCGTAGGCTTGCCTCACTGTTTCAATGAACGTGATACTTATCTGAATGCAACTACCGGAGAACGTTGTTGGCGGGGAGAAGCATGGTATCGAAAGAAAATATTTTTTAAAGAAAAAGATAAAGACAAAAAAATATTTCTTGAATTTAAAAGTGTGAATATCGGTGCAATCGTGTATATCAACGGTCATGCTATTCAAGGAGACTTCAAGGCTAAACAACCCGGACCGGTCACTCATGTGGGAAGTTTTATGCCTTTTGTCGTGGATATTACAGATTATATAAAATGGAACGAAGAAAATCAGATTGCCGTTAGAGTCTCTAATTCTAAAGGTACGTTTTTTGCATGGCCGGGATTTGGTGAAAATGAAGGTTTCGGTCAAGCAATGGGTGGAATAGCCGCATCGGTTTATTTGCATAAAAAGAATAAGGTGCATATCCCGTATAACAGTTATACTCCGTTAAAAAAATGGGGCACTTATTTCGGTACTGTATCGGCAAACCCTCAGAAAGCTGTCATGCGGTTTCAGACTAATGTAGAAAATGCTACGGATGAAGAACAGTCTGTCGAGTTGCGTACTAAACTTATAGATAAAAAAGGACGTACGGTTTTGTCTTTTTCGGATGTCGAGGAAATTGCTCCGGGGCAAACTCGCTTATTTGACCGTACCGGTTCTGTAGAAAACCCTCATTTATGGTATCCTGTGGGATGTTCGGGTGAACCGTATCTATATACGGTTTCCAATCAGGTATATGTAAACGGGAAATTGACCGATACCAAAAACGAGCGGTGTGGAATACGGGAGATTACTTGGGATGAAGATTATTGTTATGTTAACGGAGAGAAGTGTATATTGCGGGGATTCGGGAATAGAAATACATATCCGGGATTGGGTTCTGCCGTACCGGTATCTTTGCAGTGGCAGGATATAGCTTATATTGCTAAATGTGGAGGAAATGCCTATCGTGTAGGGCATCAGCCACCCTTTGCCGAAATATTCGAGGCGTGCGATGTTTATGGAGTTCTCGTAATTTTAAATACAGGGGATAATGAGTGGGCGTTGAGAGATGAACCGTCTCTTTCTTATAAGTGGGAATGTGACAGGGATGTGATGATTGCTTATCGGAGTCATCCTTCGGTTGCTGTTTGGGAATCGAACAACGGCTTACCTTATGAAGGTGAGAAGTACTACCCCTCTTATACTCTTGAGCAGGTGAGAAGATGGGATTATATCCAACCTCGTATTGTCTCTAATCGTGACGGATTCCCTCCGAAATGGAATAAGGAAGATCCCATTTTGATCGGATATACTAATCGTTATGAAAAAATGAAAGGTTATCCTTCGTATAATTCTGAAGTTTATGGAACCAATTGGAGCGGAAATCCGAGCTGGTGTATCGCCCGCTTTGATTATGATAACGAGAAAAGATTTTCTCAGTATTATGTAGAAAATTATCTTCAGGATTTAGATAATAAAGCTTGTGGTTGGATCGATTGGATGCTGGCCGAGACGTATGGCGAAGGTTATACTATTTATTTGAACGGAAAACGAAATCAAAAAAGTTTAGGTTCATGTGCAATGGACGGTAATCGTTTTCCGAAATTGAAATATCGTATTTATCAGAATGCGCTTTGGGTACCTTATTCTCAAAAACCGGGAGTTGCTTTGCAGAGCCATTGGAATTATTCCGGTATTCAAGATGTCGATGCATGGAGTAATTGTCCGTATGTAGAGTTGTTTATTAACGACAAATCTTATGGAATCGTTGAGCCGGATTCCCGAACACGCAGGTGTACGTGGAAAGACATTCAGTGGGTTCCCGGAGTTGTTGAAGCAGTCGGATTGGATGCCGATAAGAAACCTGTATGTTCTGAAAAAATAGAATCGTCAGGTGAACCCTATGCAATAGAGGTAACGATAGAGAAACCGATGCCTAAACCGGACGGTGAACAGTTTGTTCTGCGTGCAAATGCTTCCGATGCGTTTATCGTAACGGCCAAGATTGTCGATAAAGAGGGGCGGTGGTGTCCGAGAGCCGATAATCTGCTCAAATTCGAAGTTGAGGGAGAAGGCGTTTATAAAGGATCTTATAATTTCTATGTAACAGAAAATAAGGAACTTTCTTATCATGCGCCGGGTGATACCGAATTGCAGGCGGAAGGCGGATTGATGAGAGTTGCTGTGCGTACGACTTTCGATCCGGGAAAAATAAAGGTGAAAGTTAAATCGGAAGGTTTGGTTGCTGGAGAAGCTTCTGTCCGTTCAAAAAAAGTAAAATTGTAATAGCCTGTCTAAAATTTAAAAATAATTTTGTTTTAACAATATATAATCGCCTTGCAGAAAGAATTTGATTTTTTTCTGCAGGGTAGTTATATGATAATGGAATTGTATGAATAAGTATTTGTTTTTATTGTTCTTTTTGTGTGTATCTGTGTCGATGCAAGCAAAAATTTCTTTGCCTGCTTATTTTGCGGAAATTTTTTCAGCAGCTTTTTCCATATCTAATTTTTTTAGGCCATTCGATACCATCGTAAATACTTGTTCAGTATCCGGATTCCCCCATACTATGGAATGCTCGCTATCTTTTTCAACATATATCCCGCGATTTTCGCCAATACGAACTTCCTCCACCAAAGATGCATTTTCAGTATCGATTCCAATTTCCACACTTATGGGCTCGATGATAAGAATTACCCAGTGTCCTTCACCATCTTCAAATGTCCACATCTTACCATCGTCAGAACTATTCGCACATATATAACCCGTTGGCAGCCACTCTGCTTTTAAAATAGCATCTACGTCCGCTGTTTTCGGAGATAAGAACCTAATACTGGTGTGGTCATCAAATGTTTCCAATGCAAGATTCAACGCATAGACTCGCAGCTCGGGTGAAATGGCCAGTGCCCCAGTTATCAGCAGCGTTACTATTGCGATTAAAATGGATACGCGCTGGAATGCTTTCCAAGCAACCCGTTTTGCTGTTGCTCTATGGGCCTTTGAAAATTCTTTCTTAATCGTCCGATAACTCGCTTTCCGCATTTCGGCTGGCACTTCAAATGTTGGATCATTTTTTAACTCTTCGTTAATTCTGTTATATTCTTCCTCTTGTTTACCTGCCAATTGATCCATAAGCAGATAGAATACCGCATCCTCGTAGTTTTCACGCATTTTTTCATAGTGAGTCAATCTGATTCACCTCCGAGATCAGTTTCATAGCTTTCCGTCTTGCACGAGTCAGATACATTCTTACGCTGCTTGCTTTGCAGCCAATCATTTCGCCAATTTCGCGATCATTGTATCCAAGAATATATTTGCTTTCCAGCAAGATCTTATCCTTGTCGGAGAGCTGAGACCAAGCAGTGGAAATGGTACTTTCCATTTCCACCCGAAAAAGGCGGTCTTCAATCATATTGACTGCGGTTCCGACCGGCTCACTGTCTAAGTCTTCAAATAATCGCAATTCAAGATTTCGCCGCTTTGCCAAGTTGATAGATTTGCTTTCGACTGTACATACGATGTATGTAAGCAGATATGAATCTTTCAACGTTTTAACCGTTTCCAAATTATTTATCAGGGCTACAATTGAGTCCTGCATAGCATCCTTACGATCCTCGATATTTTTTAAATATTTTCCGGTTGCCCAAAACATCAAATGCTCGTATTTTTCATACAGACAACAGATAAAGGCTTGATCACCTGTATCCTCGATTGTACAGATTATTGTTGAAATCAAAATAGAACCCTCCAAAAGCTCTAATAAAAACCTACTATTTATAACAATCCGGAGGGCAAAAACGCAACAGTGCCCTCCGTATTTTTTACGTTGATTTTGACGTGTATGTACTTGTTTTTCACCATGATATTTTATGCATAGTATAACATGTTGGCTAAAATCGAACAAGAAGTTATCAATATGCGGGATTTACTGAAATGAAATTTTAGTTGTTGCATTCTTCGCTTTGAATTGTTCATTTATTGTAGGACGCAATTACTTGCGACACAATTCCGCGTATAGTATAATTGAAAAAATAATATTTTTGAAAATGTGGAGTTAAGCATGGTATTCAGTAGTATAGTCTTTTTGTTTGTGTTTCTCCCAACGGTCCTCTTTTTCTATTTTGCATTAGCTCCAAACAGAGCCTCCAAAAATTACGTACTTCTAATTTTCAGCCTGCTTTTTTATGCTTGGGGTGGGTTCAATCTTATCCCTTTAATACTGTATTCAATTGCCACAAACTATTTTTTTGGCAGAATGGTCACACACGCTGCTACAAAAAGGGTTTGGATGATTGTTGCCGTTGCCAGTAACATCGGAATGCTGTTTTATTTTAAATACGTCAGCTTTTTGACAGAAAATCTCCATCAACTTCTCCCAGCTTTCCCTCTCATCGATATTGCATTACCTATTGGCATTTCGTTTTATACCTTTCAGGGGCTGAGTTATGTTATTGACGTTTACCGGGAGAACGTACCCTGCGAAAAAAATCCGGCAAATGTCGCACTGTATATCGCTCTGTTTCCTCAACTTGTCGCAGGCCCAATCGTAAGATATTCTACGATAGCTTCCGAAATTAAATGTCGGAACGAAAGTATTTATGGGGCATCCGCCGGATTCCAACGGCTTCTATTTGGCTTGGGGAAGAAAGTGTTGATCGCCAACCAGATCGGGCTGCTTGCCGACACCGTCTTCAAGCAAGGTGAAGAATATTTATCTACAGGACTTGTATGGCTCGGCATCCTTGCATATAGTTTTCAAATTTATTTTGATTTTTCCGGCTATTCAGACATTGCAATCGGATTGGGCGAAATTTTCGGTTTTCATTTTCTGGAAAATTTCGACTATCCATATATTTCGACCTCTATTACGGAATTTTGGCATAGATGGCACATTTCGTTGAGTACATGGTTTCAAGACTACGTATACATTCCTTTGGGCGGAAACCGTGTTGCAAAAAAGAGGCATATTCTGAATCTGCTAATTGTATGGAGTTTGACTGGTATTTGGCACGGAGCTGCATGGAATTTTTTGATATGGGGCTTGTATTATGGTGTACTCCTCGTTGCAGAAAAGTATTTACTTAGAGACTACCTGACTCGACTTCCCAAATTGCTTTGTCATTTCTATGCCATTTTTTTCATTATGCTTGGGTGGTTGCTTTTCAGGTCGGCTGGTTTTACTCAGATCATCACATTTTTGAAGGCTATGTTCGGAAACGCTGCAGATGGTCTTTGGAATCGCCAAGCAACCTATCTGGTTTTGCAATATCGCTGGAATTTTATTATTGCGCTTTTATTTTCCCTACCTATTTATCCTACTGTGCGTCGACTATTAACGGAAAACAACACGAAACTGTCTAATTTTATTTTAAATTGGGGTATTCCGTCCTTTGCGTTGGCAGTGGGCTACTTGTCCCTCATGAATCTGCTGGCTTCTGATTTTAACCCCTTTATTTATTTTCAATTCTGATATTACACACTAAGCAGGAGGTTATTGCTACATATGAAAAATCTCTCGCATATCGTTTTTTTAGGTGTGATTGCAGCCATATTTATATCCGTACCAGTGTTGACGCTTATGGAGGATCAAAGCAGTATTTCCTATTATGAACAGCGCCGTCTTACTGCATTCCCTACGTTTTCAACCACTGCAATTAGAGATGGTACCTACTTTAGCGATATTGATTCTTTTCTATCAGACCGTTTATGCGGTCGGGACAGCATGCTGAAAAACAATACCAAACTCAATCTCTGCTTAGGGAAGCCAAACGTCAATAACCTTGTTGTAAACAGTGACGTCCTATTAGACTTTCACAGCTACTTGCGCTGGGATTTAGGATATCTGGTAAAAGACTCTGCTAATACAGCAAAAAAGTACAAGCAATTACAAAATATGATTCAATCATACGGTGGATATTTTTGTTATGTCGGCGTTCCAACTCAATCTACATATTACGCAAACCATTATCCGGATTACATGGCCGATCGGCTCTGGCACACTACCGCAATTCGAAAAAACTTTGGGGAAGCAATGTCTGACTATGGTATTCCGTTTATCAATATGTATGGCATATATAATGAAATGGGCCTTCCACAAGATTATTACTATGCCACTGACCATCATTTCACATTAGAAGGGGCTTTTGAGGCGTATACAGCACTGCTTGATAACATAAGAGAGAACACAACATGGTCCTTTGATTCCTGTAAAGAAACTGATTTTGAATGGAAGTCACTTCAAAACCCATTCCTGGGTTCCTCTAATCGAAAATTGTTCGGACTTTGGAACACTTCGGATGCGATTCAGTTAGCTTATCCGAAAGAAAACATTCCCTTTGTGCGAACAAATAACGGCATTCAGGTCGATTCCACTGTATACACGCTTCCAGAAAATGAAGATGAACTTGTAACATATTCCGTTTACATGGGTGGAGACATCGGAGAGTCTGTAATTACAACAAACCGCCCCAAATTACCAAATATCCTTATCTATGGTGATTCTTTTACAAATCCGCTGGAAACTCTGTTATGGACACAGGCAAATGAGTTCCGAAGCATTGATTTTCGATATTATACCCAAAGTACTCTCAAGGACTATATTACGGAGCACAAGCCGGATATTGTGATTTGTGTGCGGGATGAAACTGCTTTTCTATCGGAAGCTGGGAACGGGATCACAGAATAAGCTTGTAATGCGAGCGTTATTTATCAATGCAGTCTGTCATACTGATACAGCGTATGTTTAGAGAGCGCCCACCCAAATAGACTGCCAGCGGGGCTGCGGTACCGGAGGAAGCGGACACACGCCATGAGGCGTGCATCCGCTTTCTCCGGCTGTTCTTTCGGTGGCAATTTCGCTGGCGGCACAAGCCATCCTGTGGCCGAGGGAGGGAAGACCCCTGTTTCACCATGTAAGCCCTTGTGTGCGATCTTTCTCCGAAAGCCGAGTGTGTACTCGATCTCGCCCGTGAAATCAAACGTGGGCCGTTTGTGCAAGAAGTTGAAAAGCGGTTGGGGGATAAAATTTATGGCAGCAGCTTTGCCGACTTTTTCTCGTCTGCTGATGTTGAGGGTTCACAGTGAACCGGGAAATGTATGTATATAAAAGCGTGGCGGAATCAAGGGTTACAAATGCGACATTGACAAATCGCACATCCGTTCTATAAAATGGAATTGCAAATGAATGCAGTGAAGGACGGTGGAATAAACTATGCGGGATTACAAGGTGAACACATTCCAGATGAATAATTCGATTTTTCAATTTGGACTAACGCCAATCCAGTTTGTAGTCTACAGCTATCTGAAATACTGCGCTGGGAACAGATGCGCCTGCAGCATAAAACTCCAGACGATTGCATCTGTCTGCGAATGCTCACGTTCCAGCGTCAAACGGGCGCTGAATGTTTTGCGTGACCGTGGGTTCATCGACATCAAAGGCGGAGCCCAAAAACTGCGTGGCAAAGGTCATCGGCAAACCTGCAACCGCTACTATTGTCTGGATAGCAGTGAGTGGAAACCACCGATAGAGAGGTGGCCGATGCGTAGCAAATCATGCTCACCACATAATCAATAGCGCACTCACTGGATCACGCAGCCCAGCGGGGCCGCGACGCCTCGGAGCAGCGACGCGCATAAGCGCATCGCTGTCCCGAGGCTCTCTGCGTTCTTTGGGAGCACCTCCGACCAAGACCCAAAAGCGGCAAAGTACGCCGTTCTGATACCCGGCCCGGGGATGTTTGTGAACGTGCGGAACGCTCCGAAGGTAGTGATAGCGGCCCCGTCCGGAAGGCCCCTGTTTCGGCGTGTAAGCCGCTGTGTGCGATCTTTCTCGGAACGCCGAGTGTGTACCCGCTTTCACCCGTGAAAGCGAACGTGGGCCGTTTGTGCGAGAAGTTGAAAATCGGAATAAGAAGCGGTTTGAAACAGCGCTGTGGCGGTAACTTTTTGGCGATATTTGCGGGAATGGTTTTGGGCAAAAAACCGAACTTTACAGGAAGGTTTTTCGAGTGGTGAAGGCCGTTCGATTTTAGCACAAGATAAAGAGAGGTGCCCGTAATTGGGCCCCTCTCAGCCTCAAAGCCCCGCAGTGCGGGGCTTTCCGAGGTTTTGAAACCGCAGTCTAAGGTGCACCTTGAGAGGTGTTTTCGCAGT
>ENA-USYP01002078-USYP01002078.1-human-gut-metagenome-genome-assembly--contig:-NODE-2078-length-13107-cov-5.014428_pt1 | contig 13107 bp, 15 predicted proteins | sample MGYA00250065_ERZ773512 | MGnify/ENA primary metagenome ERZ773512 (study PRJEB29103, sample SAMN06112003) | human gut metagenome | biome: human gut; feature: ankylosing spondylitis patient; material... | reverse complement strand
GATAGAAAAAGTGTATGACTGACGTTATCAGCAACCAGTATATTCACGATTTATATCGTTTCTTCAAACTCAGCCAACGTAGAAATGAGTTCCACAACATCTTCCAGGAAGAGATTGCTTTGCACCGTAATCCTGTGCTGAAAGAATTGCTGAGTGCTCCCGAACTATTGGTGGCTGTTGCCGATTTCCATTTCCGCAAAGAGCACCCTGCCGAAGCATTGGAGCTCTACCGGATATTGATAGACCGGAAACAGGCCAATGCGGATATTTTCCAGAAAACAGGCTTCTGCCTGCAAAAGGAGAAACGCTATCAGGAAGCTGTGGATGCTTATCTGAAAGCCGATATGCTGAAACCTGATCATTTGTGGACGCTCCGCCATCTGGCTACCTGTTACCGTCAGATGAAGAAATTCGATGCCGCTCTGGAATACTACCACCGTGTGGAAACAATTCAACCAGAAAACCACAATGTGTTATTCTATACCGCAAGTTGCCTGGCAGAACAGAAAAGATACGAAGATGCACTACAATACTTCTTCAAACTGGACTTTCTGGAAAACAACTGCATGAAAGCATGGCGCGGTATCGGTTGGTGCTCATTTGTCAGTGGTAAGCATGAACAGGCTATGAAGTATTATGACAAACTTCTCGCCTCCAAACCTCTTGCAACAGATTATCTCAATGCCGGACACGTGGCATGGGTATTGGGAAATATAGAAAAAGCTGCCGGACTCTATGGTAAAGCTATGGCAGAAAGTGGTAGCAAGGACGCATTCCTGGAAATATTCGACAGAGACCGGAACAGCCTGCTCAAGCAAGGTATCGCAGCCGAGGAAATTCCATTAATGCTGGATATGATTGAATAAAGGCATAAATAAATATCTGATGAAGAAATACTGCATTCTGGCTATACTCTGTTGTTTCAGCTATCTGGCAGCAGCACAGACTCCCGTGGAAAAAGGACTGGAAAGCATAAACCGGGCATCCGCCGAAGCGTATATCGGTTTTCTGGCACATGATGAATTACAGGGTCGGGAAGCCGGATACCACGGTTCCAAGGTAGCGGCGCAATATATCGCTTCATTGCTACAGGCAATGGGAGTACAGCCATTAGGAGACAGTTATTTTCAACCTTTTGAAGCCTGCCGGAGAGAACGGCAGAAAAAAGGACGGTTGGAAGTACACCCCGATTCGATTGCTTTATTCAGCAAAGAAGTTCATCAGAAACTCCCAATGACTAATGTCTTGGGAATGATTCCCGGTAAAAATGTCAATGAGTATGCAATTGTCGGCGCACACTTCGATCATTTAGGAATAGATCCGGCTCTGGATGGTGATCAGATTTATAACGGTGCCGATGACAATGCTTCCGGAGTATCAGCTGTCCTACAAATAGCCAAAGCATTCATTGCCAGCGGGAAACAACCGGAAAGAAATATTATTTTTGCTTTCTGGGATGGCGAAGAGAAAGGATTGCTGGGTTCAAAATTCTTTGTACAAACCTGCCCGTTCATTTCACAAGTCAAGGGTTATCTGAATTTCGACATGATAGGCCGTAACAATAAACCGCAGCAACCGATGCACGTGGTTTATTTCTATACAGAAGCCAACGCGGCTTTTGGAAAGTGGCTCAAAGAAGGTATAAAGAAATACAATCTCCGGTTAGAGCCCGACTATCGTCCATGGGATAACCCCATAGGCGGTAGTGATAACGGTTCCTTTGCCAAAGCGGGAGTTCCTATTATCTGGTATCATACGGATGGACATCCGGACTACCACCAGCCCTCCGATCATGCCGACAGACTGAACTGGGAAAAGATTGTGGAGATAACCAGAGCATCTTTTCTGAATGCCTGGAATCTGGCAAACGAGAAAGAGTATTAAACTATACCTTCAGTAATTCCCTGTATAGTTTTTGCACAGGAAGCCCCATGATATTATTATGAGACACATAACATTATAACAAGCTATAAAACAAAGATATACATCACAATAAAAACATCTTAGTAAAACAGTTGTAAAACAAACATTATAATTAGAGATTTTACGCTATTTTCATCATGATTGTATTCCATATTGTTTTGGGAGCAAAGATAAATCATAGAAAGGAAAAGGTAGCCTATTCTGCTTCATTTTTAACACTTGAACAAGAAAAAGCCCCGACCGTCACCAGCCGAGGCCCAAATTCATCAATGACGAATTACTTCTACTTCTTTATAACATGTTACCACAGAAAAAGGTTGTAGCTAACACCTACACCGGCATATATTCCAGATGGATAGCCATAGCCGACTTGCATCCCCAATCCCCAGCGTTTCTTTCTAGGTGTGATAGTATGGTAAATATCATTCGTCACCGTCTGATATACAGTCTTTGGAAATATCTGCAAACTATCAAGCCTCGGACGATAACCACTCACCCATGCTCGGTAAAGGCTATCTTCGTAATAAGCCTGCTCACGATGTACAACGGTGTCACCGATACGCATAGTATCTGTTAACCGGAAAACCAACAGAGGCGCCATAGGTGGCGATATAAATAACGTATCAACCTTTACAACAGTCTTTACCTTTGTCTCGGTACGTATTTCTGCCGACAAAGGCTCATGCGGACGAAACCAAGCAACCACACAAACCACCGCCAGCAATATAACTAATATCCAAGGCAGCTTTTTCATAACGCAAGCACCTGTTTACGGTTTGCTCCTTCCCGATAGCTGACATGTACCCATGAGAAATGTTTTTCGTCGATCAACTGATCGAAGGGGAGGCCAAGTTCCTGGATTAGATATAATAGCCTTTTATTCTCCTTCGGGCTTCCACCGGTAATGTCTGCCGCCCGTCCGGTCATGTGGTCGCTCGTAGCAGAGCCTTTCACGGCCTTATTTAATGCCGGACAACGGAAACCACTATTCACCCGTATAGGCTTGCCGTATGCTTCCCGCAACGGATCGAGAACATTATCCACTAATGCAGTCATATTGACTACATGTTCCTTCTTACAACGGTTATCAATACCTAACCGGTCGGCTGTATCTGATTTACAGAGTTCAGCAATTGTAAAGTACTTCATTTCTTTTCCTCCTTTTATTAATAATCACTTGGTGGCTGCCGATTGGCACATCCACGAACATCACATTTCTTTAGCTCGGCTTCTTTAAGACGCAATTCCAACTCATAATTCTTCTTTATAAGTTCCAGCTTTTCAGCCTTTAGTTTATTGTTCTCAGAATACAGGAAATCTACTTTCCCGTCTCTTGAGGTCATTCGCGCATCAGACTTATCAAGCTGTCCGGATAAGTTAGAAATTACATTCAAAAGATTCTGTATCTCTGCCGCATCAGCGGAAGCATCTTCTTTCCGGGCATTCGTTTTTCGATTTACCCAGAAAGTTATACCCCATCGTATAGCTTCGAACCCACCTAATGTTCCGACTATAGCCAACCATTCGTTTAAGCCCATATACTTGACATTTTCAAAATTAATACTACCTTTGTTATCGCATAAGACCGTTAAGGTCTTAGTATTTTGTCGTTATCCCGCCCGGCTAGTGATTGGTAGGACGGGATTTTTAGGCACAAAAAAAGCCCATCGACAACACGGGCTGTCAATGGGCATAATCACATGTACAAAGGTACTAATTATCCCCTAATTCACAAGGCTTTTCTTTCATTCTTTCAAGATGATCATCAAGTGTTTTGTGATTACACTTTAGTTTTCGGCAGATGGCCGCTTTGGAATATCCATAATCGAGCATAGTCCGGATAACGCCTTCTTTACCTGTCAGTTTATAGTGAGTATTCTTATCTCCTTTCTTCCGGCCAAGTTGCATGCCATTAGCTCTTCTCCTGGCTAACCCCTCTTTGGTTCTTTGACTAATTAGATCACGCTCGATCTGAGCAGACAAACTAAAGGCAAAAGCAAGCACCTGGCTATTGATATTATTGCCAAGCTCATATTTCTCCTTTACAGTTAAAACGAATGTCTCTTTGCTCATACAAAGATTAAGCATAGACATAATTTGCATTAGGTTTCTGCCTAACCGGCTAATTTCAGACAGTACAAGGGTATCACCTTTCTTCATCTTCTTCAGTAATGGACCTAACTTCCGGTCTTTAGCAGCTTTAGTTCCCGAAACTGTTTCAGAAACCCATTTGTCAATGACTAATTGTCTTTCTTTTGCAAAATTCAGCACTTCAAATCTCTGATTTTCGACAGTCTGTTTGTCGGTAGAAACCCTGATATACGCGTAAATCATTTTTGCCGGTTAAGGTAACAAACTAATCTTGCCTGAACAAATAACACAAAGGACGCCCGTTAAAAGTGTAAGATATGGAGAAGATTATTATTACAGATTTGAACATAGTCGAAGAAATAAGGGAAGCTATTCCCACAGTAACCTCTAAGGCTAAAGGATTAATGCCTATGGATGGATTTTTTTCTAAAACACCTCTTTCGAAGGAAGACAACGTTGATGAACTGTTAACAACTGGTATTTACCCTCATGGCTTTCGCATTGTTACTTCTATAACAAGCTCATCTTATGGTATTCTGTTAGTCTTTAAAACATCATATAATTATGTAGTGCAATTGGATCTTTCATTAAATGGTACAATTTGTATAAGAGGCTGTCATACATCTCCAAGTGATGGTTCAGTTATCTGGGATAGCCAATGGACTAGAATTAGTTAGATGGGGAATTTCCCATCTAACTAATAAATTCTGTATAATGTATGTATTACAATTCCGTCCAGTCAGATATATCTGTTGTTATAACATGCGTAAAGACACAATCATCGGTGTAAAAACCTTGGAAACATGTTCTAAAAGAATATTCCGTATTGAACTTTATTGCCATATAAAGTTGCCCGCTGTAATAACATGTACCTAAATTAAAATTTGTACTTGCCCCATAAAGTGCCGCACTTGCAATCTTTAAATCGCCAACCAACCTTCCTGTTACTCTAAAAAAAGACAAATCTGTTTTAACATAGAAAGGAGCATACGGTTGACCATCTACAACTCCACCCCTCAATAAAAACAATGAGCCTAAAACGCCTATAGCATCAATCGTATCTGTTAAATTAGGAATTGGGGCGATTAACAATATTCTACTCCCGATTCCTGTCGTAGAGCCGGGTTTATACTGAGTATATCTCAGTTTATTTGTTCCGGACGAGATAGCCTTATAATCCATTCTCAAAACATCATCTATCTTTGCTAGAATTTCTTTTCCAGATATATCAATTCCAACGAAAGAGGTTGGAGTGCCTACTGGGAAATTACCTATCTTTACTTTTTCCATACCTTATACTTTTAACGGGCAATATAACTCACAGTTTTTTACTCAACTGACTATTGTGTTTTTGCTGGGTAATTTTCCTGTATAAAGAACGCCCGTTAAAAGTAGCAAGTATGGAAAAGATATATATAAATGATTTGGCGATGGTAAGTAATGTTACTCACGCTATTGGAATAGATGCGGGTGGAAATACAGTTTTGATTGGTAAGAGTAATCTTGCTGCTGATATAGCAAATTATATTCCATCTACTAAAGGTGAAGTTTGGATCGTTTATTTAGACAGTAACAAAAACAAGATTCTTGTACCTTGGGAACAGTGGACCACATCAAGAACGGATGCTGCAGGTGTAGCAATCATGTCAGGAGGCAGACGCCTGCTGATTGCGCCTCACGAATCTTCACTTTATTGGAGCTCTGTTGCCGGTTCCGGTGGGGCGGTAACAACAACGGTGAGGGCAACAGCAGACGTTGATTACGCGGGGCAAAGCAACACAAGCAAGATTGTCACCTCAGCTGCATTCGCTGGAGATGGAGAAGGGTATGCACCGGGATATTGCGCAGCGTATAGCAATGGAGGCGTAGCTGCCGGATCATGGTGGATGCCATCATTGGGAGAGTTAGGGATGATCTACGAAAAGTATGACGCCATAAATGCTGCATTGAAAAAAATCAGCGGAGCCACTCAATTGTCAAGAATTGTCTACTGGAGCTCTACCGAGTACTCGGCTACGAGCGCGTGGAATATGAATTTCGGTAGCGGCTATCGCGGGCGCAATGATAAGACGACGGGCGAGTTTCTAGTTAGGCCGGTTACAGCATTCTAACAGCATGAAGTATCTCTATATTTTCTTTATAAATTGCAGATATAGAAACAAGTTATTCTCGTGAATCAGATTATAGGGGCATAATGCCCCTATAATATTACTCCAACGTAGCTTCAAAACCATCCTCAAACTCAGAATTATCGGCAGACTCCATCTTCATAGTGATGCCAATTGTATTCATTGAGATGACTTTAAGAACAGGCGTATACTGATTGCGTTCAGCGTATATCCTACACACGCCATTTGCATCTGTTTTCCCTATAATCTTGATGTTGTAAGTACCTGCTAATACTTTCACTCTAAGGGTCGGATTACTTGTACTATTGGCAGACCGCCCCATAGAAATGAAATAAAGGTTGGGGATTCCTGAAGTGGTCGCAGAAACAGCTAATAATAAAGAGCCTGTAACGGCATTAGTCGTAGTCTCGCATATCAATGTGCTTGACTGGTCGTTTTTTGAACCGATTAGCCCGGCCGGCATCAATCCTTTCTCACTAATAGTTGCAGTAGCCATATTACCCCTGATCTGTTCTATCACACTATTATCCGTTATCTTAATCTTTTCCATATATGGTATTTTTAAGGGGCGTTTTTTCTATCAAGAAAATCAGCCCAATTTAACATTTAATTTTTAATCTCGTTTTGTTTAATTTTATTCCAATTAAGAAGCGGGATAACTTTTTGTAACCACCCCATCTCTTATAAAAGTAATTCCAGATAGAGGACTTATCGTCATATCATAAAAGACATCTATTCCCTTAGCCCTAAGAGCTATTGATCCGGGAGAAACGTCGGCTAAAGCTGTTACGACACCAGAAGACATAATCCTTTGCATACGTAGCCTTGGTATACTTGTTATCTCTCCGTTCCATTCTGAATCCATGAATGACATAGTCAGAACCTCCTGCTCGGACTGATTATACATTTTGATGGAATTTGTCTCAGGATCAATTACAACACGCTTACCGTTAAACGAAGTTTCGATACGACCAACGATTTCAATATCACCGTTTTCCTTTATTTTGAAACTATTGTTTGGAGAGCGAATATTCTTGAAAACACCTCCATTCACTTCGACATTATGACCCTTAAACAAACCAATGGCAAAATTCACAAGCAGATTAGGAGTAAATTCTTCCGTATCAAACTTTCGGAAATCATTGGTAGGATTGCCTGATGCATCAACACCCTGCTGCGATATCATATATTCATCCTGGAATACAGCCGAGCCTATCAAAGCGAAATTAAGAAGAGCAATCTCGGCCGCAATTAACTTGTCGTAAGGATAAGGCGTCCACAGTCCACTCTCTTGATGAGCTTCAATCCATTCCTTCGGGCTAATCTCCGTATTTCCAGGAACGCGGCTGGTCCACATGTACAGCACATTGTCTTGCTTCAGATACTCTCCGTTCTTATACACATTTTCCACGTTCCAATCATCCGAACGCGGAAAAGGCGTAGGATTGGCGGCAACAATGTTCACCTGCTTGCTATCAATCTCTTTCGTCCGTGCAGCATCCTCATAAGCATAGATACTGATACGGTTAGCGGTAGCATACTGATCTGAAGGAATAGTATAGTCATAAGAACTGACCTTTGAAACAGGTTTGTCCTCAAACAACTTCGTGACACTACTTCCTACAACACTTTCAACCCTGAACGTGAGATAGGCAGACATAGCCACCTTATTACTCCCTTCACCGGCCCAAAACCGGACCTGTAACGGTGCAGCCTGTACGTTATTAGCATCCAAAGATACCGTCTCTGGATTGACACCAATCCAAAGGCGTTCCGTATCGGCTATTAAGTAGAATGTTCCTGTCAGTATCATATCATACAATTTATGCAGTACCGCTAATAGAGCCTGATAAACCCATCTTAGCACGGACCATGTCTTCATAAGTAATCTTCGCATTGGCTCCCGTAAATGTGGCGGAATCCTTTCCCGTCAAAATAAATGCGGCACCGGCATTATCTTTCAGAGAGAATGTCCAGGTTGTAATGAGCGAAGGAACTTCCTCTCCCGTGCTACGTTTTGCGGCAACAGGAATGACCGTTGCCGTTTCACCCTTCTTTACTGTATTACCGCTAATACCGGTAATCTTGATGACCGTATAGTATGGGTCGGAAAAGTCAGTCACTTCATCATACCCGGAGGCGACTAGTGAGCCGTCTTTCTTTACATCACAACGTAGCTTCAACACGTTGTCTACATCACTGGTAGAGACTGCCTGTGTGCGAGATGTGCCCCAATTGGTATCACCGGCTCCAAGCATCTTAACCCACTGAAATGTAAACCCTGTATAATCGGTTATTTCCACGCCATCTTTGAAAACACGTGCTGTTTCAGTAAGGGATTCGCCGTCCAAAAGAAGTTGGGAACCTTTATTGTTAGATATCAGCACATCATACTGATTACCGGTAGACTCTTGAATAACAACTTCCTTCGACAGCGCATTGAAGGCAATCGAAGAGCCGCCAATCTCAACGGTACCTGAGACAGTGATCCGGTCATTATCATACCCGGAGATGGGCACAAGATTCTTCATAACACGCAGAGCAGGCACTTTATAAGTGTCACCACCGATTGTTGTGCTGTAAGCATCCACCTTTTTGAAATACCCCACCATACCGGCATTCGTTGACAAACCGTTACTGCCGAAGGTCAGAAGCAAGTCATTGTAGCGGAATTCAATCGTGTTGGGTACAAGGACGCTGCCATCAGAGATATCACGCAGGATCACAACGACAGTCGGACGGTTATTCTCGGCCAACGTCTCAAAATCGGGAATGAAAACAGCCGTGCCTTTATTATACCTTTGTACAAGCGGAGTGCCTTCTACACGAAGTGTTCCGTTGATGGTAGTACCATCCATTAAAGCAATAAGGGTAAAACTTCCTTCAAGTCTCATACGTCACCCCCTTCCTGTTCAACTGGGTTTTCGGTCGATTCTTCAGTAGTGATATCTTCTTCCGGAGATTCACTATCACTACTGCTTCCACCAGTTACCGGAGATTCACTACTGTTGCCCTCATCTTCTTGGGGAGGATCATAAAGGCTGCTTTCCTGTTGTTCTTTAATCAGCGTTTTCAACTTGTCATCCGAAAGGATTTCAGGATTGAAATTGGAAAGTACCTTCAAAACACTGAGCGGCAGGATTACACGGCCGTCCGCATACTTGTAATCGTAACCCTGCCCGTCCAGTTCTTCAGGTTTCACTAACAGATAATTCATAAGCTATTCATATTTAGATGTTATAATCAATTTGCCGTCACTCGTAGTTAAGACTTTGTCATCACTTGTAGTCACTAATGCCGTCACCGCATACATTTTCACAGCAGCATATACCGATATGGGATACAAAGGATCGAATGAATATGTAGAAGGAACAAACTCAACATTTCTTCCACGGCCCACATTTTTTGCTGTACTGCCGGCCTTGGCGGATTTCGCGTACCAGTCAATTATAAATAGGTTATCCTTGCTACTGTCAATCAGTTGCTTGTTATACGACAATATACACTCGTAACCTACAGTGGTATTCATGCGAGAGTTGATCTTGATACCTTTCGTCTGCCGAATGTCGGCACGTAATGTCCCCGGCATCTCCACTTTGATGGAAGTCGTCGCCTGCATCTCGTCCGAAGTCGGAGAAGATGGGCGCGTGTCGGTATAGTAAGCTCCACGAACACGGACAGAAATATTCCTGAAGAATCGGGCATCCAGCGTTAGTGTTTTACTCCAAGTATCATCTGCATTCTTACCGGAGACAAAGACCTCTAATTCATCATCGGTAAAGTCACGCCATGTTGTGCCGTCAAGTATCTGCCACCAGAAAGCGGCATTGGCATCAGCTACGATATCCTCACCGGAGTATATTTGTGCGGTGATCGAGTATAGCCATTCGCCCTTACTGTTTGGTACCACCTCAAGAGGATTAATAGTCCAGCCTTTGGGACGGTTGATCTTCAGCGAATAATTGTTTGAATCAAAGATACTGGTACGAAGCACAATGCTACGCTCAAACTTTTCCTGGGTATTCTTTCGCTTGTCCGTGATAGAAAAGATACAATGCAGCTCTATCGGATTGTTATAATCCACATTCTTCTTTACCGTCAAAGAGTAAGTAGGTTTGCCTGTTGCGGACACGACATAATCATCGTTATTTACGATACGATTACTGCCATCTGATTTTGGAGCACCTTCATACCATTCGGCACCGGTAATTGCCTGGCTGCCGTTCATCAAACCTTCCGGGTCCTGAACAGATATGTAAGGCATCAACACACAAGGAATAAGCGAGCGATCCGGCTCGTACTCATTCGTATCCTTGTTATAGTTCTGCACAGGATTACCGGATAGAACCTGTATCTCTGCCAAGAAAGAATAAGGATCAATATGTACCTGTACGTCTTTGGGTTGAGTTTGTATAGCCATTTTAATAAGTGTCTATTATAGTTATTTTCTTATGCCCTGTTTTTTCTGTTACCAACTCCTCAAGGCTCTTACCACCGACTCTCTGAATAACAATTGTCATTCTACGGCACGGTATAAGTCCCAAGAACTTGTACCGGTATTCAACGAGGTGAGGAAAAACTTTTTCTAATCCCATAATTCTTATATTCTAAATCCAACATAATTTTCTACTGTTTCTATATCTTCGCCCACCGGGATGAACACCCGGCAGATGAACTTCACTGTTCTAACCGAAAGCCCCCATTCGCTCCCCATGTCAACTGAAGTCAACCGGATAACATGCTTCTGTCCGTCCACATAGACAGGCTTCCAACTGTTATCGGCAGGGATATTCCCGGTATCCCGTAACCACTCCACTTCGACACCGGTAGTAGCCATAAGGACATTGGTGATATCACGGTTACCATAACTCACAACGGCAGCAATATCGGTATTCACACCGTTTCTGAAGAACTGCCAACCGGCAGTAGAAGTAAACTCCAGGTGATAGTTCTTGTCACCTTCGAGCAATACCCATCCGACGGAGTTCCACTGAGGTTCTTCAGTCGTTTTATCGATCAGACATCCCCATTTGCAGCCATAATGGTAGACGGTATGCTGTTCCAAAGTCGTGATTACTTTCTGATTCTCTAAAAGAGTTTCATAGTCTACAAATCGATAAGGCTCATCCCCTTGGGCGGTTTCCAAAGACCATTCACCTCGATCCACTTTTTTAGGTATAACTGTTCCGTTCCAGTCAGCTTCATAGATTTTTTCAAATACGCCGATTTTAGCCATGACACCAACGTCAGTAGAACCGATAGGGAGTTTCTCTATCATCTTTACGTTGGGGAAGCGGCCAATAGTTAATGCATAGTTGTAATCTTCGAGAATCGGTTTGAATACATTCTGCAAAAACATGATCCTGCCTTCACGGGAAGATATCAGCCAGCTTTGAGCACGCTCGTTCGGAGCTTCACCAGCATCCGGAACTTTCGCATTACCTTTACGAGTCACATTATACCCTTCAACCGGTGGGTAGTTCTTGCCGCCCGGTACTTCGCTGTCGGGATAAAGAACTACAGTCAAAGTATTATCATTGCGGTTTTTCGATACTGGTCTGAACCAAGAAGTATAGTAGTCGGTACCTCCGATCAACAGCGAGTTAACGATAGAACATAATACGTCGTTTTCCTCTAATGTAGTCCAATCTGTATCTGTTCGCTTCTCCATAGTAAGCCGGTAAGTGCCATCGTCCAACAATTCAACCTTTTCAATGGCGCCACAATCAGAGAAAGAGAAATCCCCGGCCATAGCATGAATTTCGTTGATGATAAGGCGTAAAACGGTCAGCGATGACCGCAACTCCATGCGGTCAGCCTGTATCCTCCCTTTATTATCCGCGATTATGCCCTTGCCCGCAGTTAGTGAGTCTATGGCTTCGCCAACCTCTAGTCCTCCTAATAACCTCAATAGGTAATTAGTGAAATCTAGTTTATCTTTACGAAGAAACATTGATAACGAACGCAATGCCGAGAACACATTGCTGTCAGTTGCAGGAGTGGAGTCATTCCTTCTTATCACATATACACCACTACCGCTTCCACCTGTATAAACCTGCCCTTTGAGAGTGAGATTTTCCACCTTGTCCTCTAGTTCCCCGATGCGGGAATAGGCGGCAGTTTCCCCGACAGTATATACGGGGGAATCATAAGGCTTATCAAGGTTGAATTCGAACCCGATAACCCTCGACAGCCTTCCGTTTTCGAAATAGGCTTTGTTTATGAGGTTCACCCTTTGACCGATACCGTAGAGATTATGCATTCCATCCTCGCTGTATGCGTTATCGGACATCATCGTGCAGTTGTAGGTGTTCGGGTCTATCTTAGATTTGGCAATGTACTTTTCAGCCTCTTCCTTCAGTTCCCGTTCGGCAGCGGATACAAGTCTTAATTCTGCTATTTTGGTTGAATCCCATCCTGACAAAACGTAGGTATCGCCGTCTTCGGGGATGAGCACCTCATCGGGCAACGGGCGACCGTAATCCTCGTTGCGGACAATTTCCCAAAGCTGTTCATCCTTACCGTCGGGATCAAAGGTTACAGCGAACACCATACCGTTCAATTTACCCGACTGGAAGATGATTGTCAATTCCTCGCCGGGGAGGATATAATCTTTGGAGAAAGTTATCCCTGTGTCCTTGAAACGGTAAGCGTCCCACTTCTTTTCGGTTGTTGTACCGTCCCCATTTTCTATCTTATCGATATATTCGTGAGTGGTGACATCCAACATGGTGCCCACCCTTCGAGGATAAATATCATCAAAGACAACCACCTGTTCAATGGCTTCTTCAGTACTCATATCTGAATAAGCGTCTATGTACAAAGTTCCTTCGGGTAGCATCAATCTTTTTTGCACCACACCATTTATCACCACCGCTTCGTCAACGGGACGGTAGTTGGCAGGAATGTTCCTTGTCGAGCCGAAAGCATAGATACGGGTGGCATAGGTTGACTGGGATTCGGA
>ENA-USYP01002072-USYP01002072.1-human-gut-metagenome-genome-assembly--contig:-NODE-2072-length-13149-cov-11.969553_pt1 | contig 13149 bp, 10 predicted proteins | sample MGYA00250065_ERZ773512 | MGnify/ENA primary metagenome ERZ773512 (study PRJEB29103, sample SAMN06112003) | human gut metagenome | biome: human gut; feature: ankylosing spondylitis patient; material... | reverse complement strand
TAGAAAATTCACATCCGGAGACCTTACATCGAGACATGTGTATCGCATGCTCCGGGAGTTCGTGGATTTTGCCAATGCATTTCACTAACTCTCAATTTACAGCATTCCAAGTGCCGATAGCAACGCACCGATGATAATGCAGAAATCTGAGCAGTTGAATACGATCTTGCGGAACGCCTGCCATTTCACCGGGAAGCTCACATAATCCACCACATAACCTCTGCGAAGGCGGTCATAGGTATTGCTGAAGGCACCACCAAGCAGCAGCGATAGTCCCAGTCGCAGCAAATTGTTGCCTCGATGTCCCAGACTCACGATAAAGACAACGGTCAATATCAGTGTAAACGCCAGTGAAACAACAGCCACCAGACGCCTTCTCTTCTGTCCGGCATTGAGCATCATGCCTTTGTTGTGATGCTTGCGGATCAGAAATTCCCCCCTGCAGATCTCTCGTTCTTCCCGCTCATCCACATGCGACTCTATATAATTTTTTAAGAAAAAATCTCCCCAGAAAATTCCTGCCAGTATCACAAGGCATACCACTGTCATATAATATTCCGCTCCTTTTTCACGCCGTCCGTATTTCCCCTTGAAATCCGCTTATTCGTGCTCTGCTTTCCGATTCTTTATCTTCAGAAACGCCAGAAGTGCCCCATACAATACTCCAGCCACAGGCCATACAACCCAGGTAATGTCCCAACGCATCGTCGGCAGGCTGATGGCCAGATAAAGCGCTGTCCAGACACACCAGTAAATTGCTGTCACATGCTCATACTTCCGGTTGACTGCCTTATTCTCCACAGTATAATCCCCCTCCTGAAGCAATTTCTGAAAACCGCCCCAGATAATACCGGACCACACGAACAGCCATACAGCGATCGCCACTACAATGAGCAAAGCATCCGTAGCAAGGATTACCGCATAACCATTATTCCCGAAAAAAATAGATACTGCCAGCAACGGTACCACTCCCAGAATACACAATACAACACCCAGGGTTATGCAGATCCGGTAGGTTCCCGCAAATGTTTCTTTTGCTTTCTCCACGATTCCGGACACCCCATATTGCAGTGTCAGCTTTTCTTTTTCCAGATATTCATATTTATTATACGGGATTCCGGTGAGAAGAAATACCGCTACCGCAACTACCACCATCAGTAACAGTACGATGAGACCGATTCCTCCTGCGACATTTTCTGTAACCGCTCCTCTTTTGGCACCTGCCATTCCCAACAACCACAACAATACAACAGGAGAGAGCACACATAAGGATACCGCCGGAGCAATCCGGGCAGCATATTTTTTCGTAGCTTCCAGAAAAGTATTAGCTTCCTCCACCGTGATCACTTTGCCCTCTGTGATCTCCGGTGTCATTCCATCGGTGAATTCCGTCTCTTCCATTTCATCTTTTAATAAGTAATCCGTAGTAACTCCGAACAACTGGCTCATACTGACAATGCGTTCCAGATCCGGGATTGAGGCTCCGCTCTCCCATTTGGATACAGACTGTCTGGAAATGTCCAGGCGTTCTGCCAGTTCCTCCTGGGACCACCCATATTTCTTACGCAACATTATTATTTTTTCTGACAGGATCATTTTCATTCTCTCCTTCTTTTATTAATGTTTTCTTGTGCACACATAGATCGTCGACATAGGAAAATCATAACAAAAGAGCCGGTTGACAACTACCAAGTGCCCTTGAAATTTTGTCAACCGGCAGTTGCGTTTCCGGATTTTTCTGAAATTTTCAGCAATATTACTGTACTTCACGGATCAGACAGTATTGCTTTAACGGAAAATTCTTCTCCATCACACCATATACTTTGAATCCGAACTTTTCATAGAATTCCACGTTTTTTGGATTATGTGTTTCGAGGGAGATCATCAGTTTGTGCTTCTGGGCATAGCCAATGGCTTCCTCCAGAAGCTCCGCTGCAATTCCGTGATGCTGCATGGATGGATCCACCGCCAGATAAATGATATGCAGACGCTGATTCTGATGCAGTTGATCCGTCCAGCTGGAATTCAGATAATCCTCACCCTTCATAAAATTCCGAAATGTCTTTAACGAAGGATCCTCCTTGATCAGATAGGAATCCGTCTGTAAAGCAGCCATGGCCTCTGTAAAATAGAACTGAAATACATTGTACGGCTCCGCTTCATCCGATACCACCAATACACTGTTCAGATCCGCGCTGTCTGCGAAGATCTCACAGGTCGCATAAAATTCATCCATGTCACATTTAAACAGCTCCGGCATCAGATTTTTACGGACTTCCGGATCCGGAATCAGCGTCTCGTACAACGGATCGTGTGCAAAGCACTGATTCAGCATTTTCTCCACTTTCGGAAGGTCTTCCTTCTGCACACGATATAACTTATCACTTTCCATAATTGTATTTACTGTTATCTCCTTATTATGATGATGTCATTCCCCGGCTTTGTTGTCTGTGGATCGTTCCGTGCTCTGCTCTCGCCATCCTTACAGTTCGAATATCTCTGTCACAGATTTCTCCATTTGTTGCACGATATTCATCAGGCTGACCACAAGCTTGCTGCATGCATGCTCCAGGCTGGTAATTTCTTCCCGGTAGTCCATTTCCTTCATACCGGATCCTGTCAACGTCTCCAGTTGTTTTTCTTTTTGGAGAAGCTGCTTGACCGTTCCATATAGATTTTCATGCTCCGGCAGCCTTCCGTAACCCCATTTCAGGCGATCCTTCGGCTGATGGAATACATAATCCGTAAAATGCCTATATACTTCTTCATCAAAATTAAAGGCATAGGCATTGTTGTCTACCTGATACAGCTTACGAAGTGCGGAGGAAAGTCTCTGTTCCTTCAGATTTCTCACCGCTCCGCCCAGAAGTCTCAGATTTGCACTGCATATCTCATGAGGATACAACACATTTCCGTACCAGTCAATCCGCACAAAAGCGTCCTGCTCCTGTTGGAACCTTGCGAGCAGCTTCTGTTCCAGCGGTCTGATCTGCCGGAAAAGTTTCTCCGCCTCGTCGTATTTTCCATCTCTAAGCAACTGTTTGTAGTTACGGTTGTATTCCTCTACCGCTTCATATTCCTCCCGGCATCTTCTAAGTGCCCGGTCACTTAAAATCTCCAGTTCCTCAATTTTTTCAAGCAAAATTCGCTTTTTCTCTCCCAGCTGCCCCGCCACATCGGCGCGGTAGCAGATTTCCCGACACTGTTCCAAGCCCTTGCGGATCCGCTGCACCACCGGTGAAAACTGCAACGGTACCGCTGCCGTTTCATCGAGCGCCAGAATCAGCAGGGCAAACAGCTCGTGATGCAGACGATATACCTGTTCATCATAAAACTCATCGTTGTCAAACTGGGAATGGTAGTGGGTCTCCATAAAGCTTCCGCCGGTGAAATCATTTACCATGGACGGTACACCTGCGATCGCCATGGAAAAATCATCCGACCAGGTCTCGATCGGAGATGTCACTGCTGTCTCTTCCGGATAGGCTATCGTCAGATTCGGCAGATCCGCAAGATATTCCTCCAGGAAGCTGACGTATTCATAGCAGCTGCGGATCCTCGCTCTGGTACCATGCGCTAAAGCAGGAAGCTCAAAGTTCAGATCTGCGATCACCTTGCCCACCCATTCGGGATGTGCGGTGAATATCTGCTCATAAGCTCCTGTGGACCAGTCAAAATTAGAATCCACCACGCCCCATTCCTCGGATGCCATGGCACAGATCACAATGGTATTGTTCGGTTGAAAACCACTGTCCCGCAATGCCTTTGCAATACCAAACATCAAGGCGACCGCTGTATTGTCATCCTGGAATCCGTCAAAATAGGAATCATAGTGTGCAGACAAAAGGACCATGCGGTCCGGATGTTTCCCGGGAATCTTACCCACAATATTATAAGTCGTGCAGTTCCTGGTCACCCTGGATTCCGCATCAAAGGTGACCGTTATTTCCTCCTGATCACGCAACAGCTCCAGCAGGCCGGCCGCATCTTTTCTGGAAATGGAAAAAGCGGGAGCATCCTCCGGTCCGGCGATATCCTGTGCATTCAGAGCTTCATCGTCGATTTCGCCGTAGCCGCCGCTCTGCACTGCGATCAGGGCTGCAGCTCCTTTCAGATGTGCCTGGTATACCGGATAATTGATCCACCACTCATCCCTCTGGTTAATCTCCACCAATACCAGCTTATCCCTGACATCTTTTCCCTGATAGTCCGTCTCCGTTCCTTTTCCCAGATACATCATGGAAAATTCCTTGGGGCCATCGGTGACAAAGGTTGTCTGATAGGCTCCCAGCTCTGCTGACACGGTCTCCCCGGCCGCATTCGTGTAGCTTAACGCTGCCTTATGAAATTCCCAGCCGTCTACTGTCACGGCATCCTTTGTAACCTCAGACAGCCCGATTTTTCCCATTTCTGTCTTCAGCATCTCTCCGGTCTCAAATTCTGCCTTAGAACCTGCCGGGCGATACCCCAGTGTCGGATGTGACCGGTATTGTTCCATTCGTTTTGCCAGTTCATACGAATACGGTATATCCAAATTCTGTAACACCCTTTTCTGTAAAGTCACCCCGTTGTCATGCATATTCTGTCACTCCTGTTTCTATCCTGTCCGTTCTGTCACAGGAACCGTTACTTATTTTTTACCATAGAATTCATATTTTCAGTAATTTTCTGCAGAATCTCTCTGTTTCTCTCTTCCGCTTCCAGTGTCTCACTGGCATGGGCAGACACTTCTTCCGTAGTCGCTGAGATTGTCTGAATGGAATCCACGATCTCCTGGTTGGCTGTTTTCAGAGCTTCTACTGTCTGAAGCATCTCACCCAGATTATCCACGATCGTATAGCTGCTGTCTTCAATTGCCGTGAAACTGTCCGCCGCGCGCATCGTTCCTTCCCTTTGGCTGCCGATACCGTCTATCATCTGACGGATGACCGTCACCACTTCTCCAATCGCTCCGGATACATTTTGGATCAACTCCGCGATGTTGCCGGTAGCATCCTTTGTCTGGGTGGCCATTCCTGAAATCTCCGTCGCCACTACGGAGAAACCGCGGCCGGCTTCACCGGCTCTGGCTGCTTCTATGCTGGCATTCAGCGCCAGAAGACTGGTCTGATTCGCTATTTTGCTGATGATTTCCACGATGGAATGCATCTCCTGCATATAATGATCCAGCGTTTCCAGCTTCTGTGCCGCCAGTTCACTGTTTCTTGCAGAATCCTCTGCCTGCTCCTTCAGACCTGTCATCTCTTCTTTTCCGGCATCCAGTATTTCTATCGTATGTTCCATATTGCTTCCGATCGTCTCTGCCACTTCACCCACAGTATTTACTTTTTCCTGAATAGCCTCCGTCTGGGACGTCTGCTGCTGAATCGCCGCTGCAGACTCCCCGGAACCTGCAGACACCTCCTCCATGGCTGTTTTGGTACTGTCAAAAGCAGTTTCCAGTTTATTCAATTCCGCTGTGATATCAGCTACTGAAGTCTCCATCCGGCTGCTCATTTCCATGACTTCACGCAAGGTTGCTTCCGCGCGGTCCTGCGCAGCTGTAATGCTCTCTATATTTTCATCGGTGTTCTTCTGGTTGGATATGGTAGCATAGATGGATGTAATGCACAGCAGAATCATTACCGAAATCTGTATAAATCCTGCGTCCTGCCCCAGATAGCCAAATCCCCCTTGTGTGGCTCCCAGGAGCACCACCAGGATATTCTCTACCACCGTCCCCACATTAATAAGTGCAAATGCCTTGACATCATGATAAGGCATGACTGCAAACATCATGGGAATTACAAATGCATACACCATGTTGCACTGTGCCGTAAAAAGCAGTACCGTATAAAACAACGCAAATCCGATCAGTGACAGATGTTTTATAGCTTTGGTCGCATGATCCCTCTTCCAACAAATAAATTCTGCAAGAACCGGTATGATCCCAAGAAGCAGTAACACTACCAATACCGGAACCGACACTGTGTGTTCAACAAATCCGATCACGCTAATGAAAAGCATACATGCATTGATCACACCATGTGCTATCATGGCCACCCGGTTACTTCGTTCCAACTCTTTCATTTGCATTCTCCTTCTATCCCGTATGATATATTCATAATGTAATTCCTTACACTCCTTATATTGTAATTCATGATGGTATCTCCGTCAATAAACCACACGAAAATGCAGTCCGGTTTTCTGTGAAAACTGGACTGCATTTTCTGTCATTTATATGTTATCTCCCTGCCGGACAACTTCCGGCCCCCTCTTTATACCTTGAAAACATCCAGTACCTTTTCCAGCTTATCCGCTAATGCCAGCAGATTCTCAGAAGAATTCATCAGTTCTGTCATGGTATCACTCATGCCATGAGCCGCCTGCATTGTACTGTCTGCGGATGCTGCATTCTGTTCGGAGATTGCCGACAATCCTTCCACTACATCACGGATCGCGCTTCCGGACTGTCCCAAGACATCCATCTTCTCCCAGATACCGCCGATATGTTGCAGGGAATTCTCCACACCATCCGCTACTGCCGCAGTCTTCACACCGGTCTCCTCTAACTTGCTCTGCTGGTGATTCATGTTGGCTTCCACTTCACCCATGATCTCCACCATTCTGCCGGAAGACTCCATGATATTTTGGATGATCTGCTGGATCTCGGTTGCGGAGCGCTTAGACTGGTCAGCCAGCTTACTGATCTGCTCTGCTACCACCGCGAAGCCTCTTCCCGCTTCTCCGGCTCTGGCTGCTTCAATGCTGGCATTCAGTGACAGCAGATCTGTCTCGTCCGCAATATCCTGAATCATGGATACTGCCTTGGTGATATTCTGAATTGCTCCGTTCATATCCGTTATCTGTTCCGCTACCCGCAGGACAGATTCCTTGGTGCTCTCGTTGGAGCCGTTCAGTTCCTTCATGATCTCTTCGGAAGCTTTCTCCGCTTCTGCCATCCTGCCGGCATAATCCGTCAGAGATTTTACTTCCTCAGATATATATTCGATCTGCTCGCCGATACGCACTACATTTTCATTAGCATCCGTTGTCTCATTGGCCTGATTCCTTGCGCCGTCTGATATCTCGCCGACAGCATGGTATACATCATTCACAGATTCCTGGGTATCCTGTGCCATCTTGATCAGTTTGTTGGAAGATGCTGTCAGATCATCCGCGGAATCCTTGATCTCTGTTACGATCGAACGGAGAGTTTTTTGCAGTTTTACAGAAATACGATATACATCCCCAAGTTCATCCTTTTTACGGCACTGCTTTTCATCCGGCTCTGCATCCAGTTCTCCGTTCACGATCCTGCCTAGGAAATGCTTCGTCTTCTTCATGGTCTTCACCATGCTACGGGATAATACGCTTACCAGCGTTGCCGCCACAAGAACACATGCCACAGCAATCAGAATAATATCCTTGACCTGCATCGAGATTGTATCCTTGACATTCTGCATCGGCGTCGCCACTTCGATGGCACCGATCACAGAGCCATCAGAATTGATCAACGGCTGATAATATACATAATAATCTACTTCGGAAATGTTGCAGTCCGTCAGGAACAAAGCCTCCCCAGTCTGAATCTGTGCATAGACATCGTCTTCCAGCGCCGTACCGTTAATACGTCCTCCCTCCGGCTTGGTCAATGTCGTGATCAGACGCATATTTCCATACAAAAAAGACACCTGGAAGCCTGTCTTCTCCTGCAATCCATCGATCAACTGTGTCTCCCCGGAAATGGATGTGCCGCCCTTGCGCACCTTGCCTCCCTTATCTCTGGTGTAATCGCCTTCATACAGATTCGTGTAGGTTTCATCCACACTGACACCAACGATCTGCAGAGACTGCTCAATCTGTTTCTCAATTCCGGTCTCTAATGCTTTGGCCCCAACCGTAGCCACCAGTGCACATACAATGATCATCGGCAGAAGGCTCAATGCCAGTATCTTTTTCGAAATTGTGAAAAATGGCTTTTTGTTCCCTTTTACTTTCGTTTTCTTATTCTCTGTCTTCTTCATACTTACCACATCTGCCTTTCTGTAAAAGACTTTATCACATTCGGTCCATCTCGAAAACGTTTAAGTATTTTCTCGGTAAATTCATTGTAACATTTTCCATATAGTAATACAATTCGACAAAATTACAAGTATTTTATTGTTAAATTTGGTCATTTTTCCTTAACGTTAAGTGAAAATATCTCTTTTGTTTACGAAACAGTTAAGTTTTCTGCTTCCAGACCGGCATACGCAGTATCTTTATCAATAGCGGAATGATCATAATAAACCACACAATAGGCTCCGCTGCGATGACACCCGGGTATCCGAACATGGGAACCAGCGTCGCCGCGATCACAATTTTCCCTATCATTTCCAACGAGCTGGAGATCAGCGGTACGATCCGCTCTCCCAGTCCCTGCATGGAGTTTCTCACAATACAGATTACCGCTGTCACATAATAGAACAGTGTATCTACCTTCAGATATAATGTGGCATTATAGATCACTTCCGGAGTTTTGCTGCCGGTGACCAGCCATACCAGCCAGTCACCGATGGTATAAGCAGTCACAATATTAAGCGTACACCAGATGCAGGTATAACCGGTTGCCAACAGGATTCCTCTGCGGATCCGTTCGATTTTGCCCGCTCCCAGATTTTGTCCGCAATAGGTCGCCATTGTCTGACCGAAGACGCTGAACATGATCATGAAGATCTCGGAGATCTTGCGGGCTGCCGTATGGGCAATGATAATATTCTGTCCCAGCTTATTGATGGAGGTCTGCAATGTCAATGTACCGATATTGACCAGCGAGCTCATGAATCCCATGGAAAGACCGGAGCTTAACATATTGCGGAGCATTCCGGCATCCTGCAGCTTCAGATCATCCACACGTATCCGCAGAATTTCATACTTTTCCCACAGATAGACCGCACACACCACCACAGCGATCAGCTGCGACAGCACAGTAGCAACTGCGGCACCCAGCACTCCCATATGCAGCACCACGATCAGAAGCAGATCTCCTCCGATATTCAGCACCACCGACACCGCCAGCACGATCAGCGGGGTCACGGTATCTCCGATCGCTCTTAGGGTCGCCGCTAATACATCATATAGTAATGTAACAACAAGTCCCGCTATGATCACGGATACATACTGTGTTGCTGTGTTCAGCAGATTTTCCGGCACATTCAGAAATCTGAGGATCGGCTGCAAAAATACAAGCCCTCCTATCGTCAGTACCACAGCTGCCAATAGACCAAGCACCAGAGAATTGCCCAAGGATCTGCGCAATCTGTCCATATCCTTCGCTCCGAAGCACTGTGCCGAAATAATAGCAAAGCCATTGCACATTCCCATCAGGAATTGTACGATCAGATTGCTCAGCGTCGTCGTGGCCCCCACTGCCGCCAGGGCATTATCTCCCAGAAAAGTACCTACGATGCGGGTATCTGCCAGACTGTAAGTAAGTTGCAATAAATTGGCCAAAAAAATAGGAAGGGCAAACGTCAGTATCAAAACTGACGGTCTGCCCTTTGTAAGATCTTTCATATAGTTCCTCACTTCTACACTTCCGAGAAAAATATAGATTTTCCCGCGTGATAGGGCTACAGAACTTTTTTAAAACTTTTTCTTGGCATTGTCAAGGTATTTCTTGGTCTCAGCCACCACAACACCATTTAATGCCAACAGTGCGATCAGGTTCGGGATCGCCATCAGACCGTTGAAGATATCTGCGATGGTCCATACTGCCTTAACAGTCATGTAGGGTCCGATGAATACGCAGGCAATGTAGATCCAACGGTATACTTTGATTGCCTTCGGCTTCTGACCGATCAGGTATTCCAGGCATCTCTCGCTGTAGTAATCCCAACCGAGGATCGTGGTAAATGCAAAGAATACCAGGCATACCATCAGGATAAAGGATGCAATAGAGCTGTTAAAAGGCAGCCCCTGCTGGAAAGCTCTGGTGGTAACATCCACGCCGTCCAGACCTACGTTCCAGGAATCGGTAATTACGATCGTAAGACCGGTCATGGTACAAATGATCAGAGTATCAATGATGGTACCCATCATTGAGATCAGACCCTGTTTGGCAGGAGAGTCATTCTGCGCTGCAGCCGCTGCGATCGGTGCACTACCGATACCGGCTTCGTTGGAGAAAATACCTCTCGCAATACCCTTCTGCATTGCCATGATAACCGCTCCCAAAGCACCGCCGGCTACGGCACGCATACCAAACGCACTCTGTACGATGGTCACGATAGCTGCCGGAATGGCAGTTACATTAAAGATCAATACTAACAGACAGGCTACTACATAAGTCACTGCCATAAAAGGAACGATGACCTGTGCCACGGTGGAGATACGCTTTAATCCACCGATAACAACCAGTGCCACGCAGATGGTCAAAAGGATTCCGGAGATCACCACGCTCCAGGAATAGTCCATGCCGAAGAGCTGTACGGTATGTGCATTATTTGCATCGAAGAAATTATGTACCGCACTGGTGATACCGTTGATCTGGGTAAAGGTTCCGATACCGAACAATCCTACGCATACACCCATAAAAGCGAAGATCTTCGCCAGCCATTTCCAGCTCTTGCCCATACCGTTTTCGATATAGTAGAAGGGGCCGCCGATAATGTGTCCATCCTCTGCTACCACACGATATTTCACCGCCAGCAGGCACTCGGAATACTTTGTAGCCGTACCTACCAGCGCAGCGATCCACATCCAGAACAAAGCTCCGGGACCGCCTGCTACAATAGCCGTTGCCACACCAACGATATTACCGGTTCCGATGGTAGCGGACAATGCCGTACACAATGCCGCGAAACTGGATACTTCGCCGTCTTCGCCCGACTTTTCATTGGCAATTAAGTGTTTGATTGCATGGGGAAGCTTCGTGATCTGCAAAAAACGAAGTCTGGCTGTGAGAAAAAGGCCCGTAGCCAGAATGAGGACGATCAGGGGGATGCCCCAGACGAAATCATCCACTGTGGTCAGAAAGTTACTAATCATGTCTAACATATTCCCTCTCCTTCCGTCACCTCTTGTGACGTCCTATCGTAGATTGATTTCTTCCGAAGAGAATGGGAATAAGCATATAGATGCTCTGTCCTTTTGCCTGAGAGATTGGCAGCTTTACTGCCGTACACCTTCGGCGCCTTCTATACGGAAATATGAAAATTGCTTTCCGTGGAAGGACTCTCCAGAGTAAATCTTTACCGCACTAAAGCGGCAACAAAATCACAATAGCATACTTTTTCACCCATTGCAACGTTTTTTTATCTTTGACATTGATCTGCCCAACACAGACATTGACTTTTATGGTACCTGATTACTATAATATAATTCATATGAATACTAACACGAACAATCACAAAACTTCATATTCCATTACACGTGGACTGTTTTTCCTGATCATGTGTTCTGTGATTTTTACGGTACTGTACTACAGTCTGCCCAAACAGAACCATGAGCCGGCAATATCGGATTATATTGACTTTTCAGAAGGCTGGACCACCTCCGATGGAAGCCCCGTTGATTTTTCCCATATCAGCGGCACCTGCACAGTGACCAAGAAGCTTCCTGCGCTGACTCACGACATGGCACTTTTCTTTTTTATAAAAGCTCCAATGTCACGATCCTGATAGACGACCGGCAGATCTATGAGACCATACGACCGGAGGGAGTTTTCTTCGGCAAGACGCCGGGAGCCTCTTATGTCTCTCTGCCGATCTACCGGGAAGATTCCGGGCGCACGCTCACCCTGGTGATCGATAATCCTTACAGAGACGGCAGTGGCAAGATCAATCATATGTACCTGGGGCGTAGTGAAGATATTCTGATAAGCCGCATCCGCGACAAGGCACCAGGATTCGGCATCAGCTTCCTGATCGCCCATCTTGGTCTGGCATTTATCCTGTTTTATCTGCCATTACACAAGAAGCACATCATCGGCAGTGAGATGCTTTATCTGGGATTATTTGCTCTGAATACCGGTATCTTTATGTTGGCAGATAACCGTATGCTGCAACTGATCCTGCGTAACAGCCATATTTATCATACAATTGCGGAACTTTTTATGATGCTGATCACCATTCCACTGTTTCTGTACCTTGGCAAAATGTATACAGAGTACTCCCCTGTGATGGTACAGACAGTATGCCTGATCAGTGTCATGGATTTCAGTATACGTTTCTGCCTGAATCTGACCGGTCTCAAGGACTTCCATGAAAGTCTTCGTCTGACCCATATTACTTTTGGCATTCTGATCGCACTTGTTATCTATGCCATCGGCAAGGGGTTTTATCAGAATCAAAGGCAGCATCTGAAGCACAATCTATATCATAACCTTGGAATTCTGTGTCTGTGCTTTGGCGTTCTACTGGATATCCTGCTGCTATGGTTCGGCAGTGCTCCCGAGACCAGCTTCTTCACACGGATCGGTGTGCTTATGTTCCTGATCATGGAAGCAGTCCAGGTTACCCTGCGCCTCATGACCAACTATCAGGAAGGTGTTCGCATGCAGCTGCTCAGCCGCCTGGCTTATCGCGACGGTCTGACCGACCTGCTGAACCGTACTTCCTATATGGAAGAATTGAAAAGACTGGACGCATCCCATAATTTTCATGTGTTGCTGGCACTGTACGATGTGAATAGCCTCAAATATGTGAACGACACCTACGGTCACCAAAGCGGTGATGAAATGATCCGCCGGGTAGCGGATACTCTGTCGGCACATCTCGGTTCCTTAGGAAAATGTTACCGGATCGGCGGAGATGAGTTCGTATTCCTGTCGACCGTATCCGATTCCGAAAAAGAATTTCTCAAGCTGCAAAGAGATTTCGAAGCGTCTCTGGGAACTCTGAAGCTTCCTGACGGTTCCGAGCATCCCATTACTGTAGCCATGGGATATTCCGTACTGACCCATACTATGCCTCGTTCCATGGACGATATGGTCCGGGAGGCCGATGCCAAAATGTATGAGGCGAAACGACGAATGAAAACAGAAAATTGATCATAGGATTTGCAGATCTTATTTCATTTTGTAATGTAACTTGAAAGTTAGTGAAATAATCCCGTAGCCCTTGGCAGGGTATAAGAAACGCGGCACGCTCGTACTTTAGTACGATGCGCTCCTGTCGCAGAGCGTAG
>ENA-USYP01002062-USYP01002062.1-human-gut-metagenome-genome-assembly--contig:-NODE-2062-length-13216-cov-44.233656_pt1 | contig 13216 bp, 4 predicted proteins | sample MGYA00250065_ERZ773512 | MGnify/ENA primary metagenome ERZ773512 (study PRJEB29103, sample SAMN06112003) | human gut metagenome | biome: human gut; feature: ankylosing spondylitis patient; material... | reverse complement strand
AATTCGTCTCCTTTTGATTGTAGCAGTTCTTTTAGGTTGGAGAAAGCTCCGATGGTGCAGATTGTGACACTATTATCTGGTTGCGTGCATAAAATAGATCGATATACCTTAACAGCATCGGGGGCATCTGATGATTTTGCTATTCGGTGGGTATATTTCTGAGGCAAAACTTCAGTCCATTTCTTGTTGTGCGGGCATTCCAATGTGACAGCACTTTCTCCTTTAGCAACACCAAGAGAAATATCAGGTCGTTTGAAGTATGTATTAATGATTTCAATGCAAGGAATTGTTAATTCGGACTTATTAGACGATATAGTAGCCAGTATATCTACATATCCACTGTCTGCTAATGCATGCATCACTGCCATGGCACCCACGTCATCGTAGTCAGGTCCCAAGTCCGTATCTAAAATCAATCGGACCTTATCAGCATTAGTTATATTTGAAAGGCTACATCCACAAAGGAGAAACAATAAGAAAGAGTATAAAATAAATCTTATTTTAGTCATAGCATACTGATTAAAATTCAATAATCAAAAGTAGGAAAAAATAAGCGATCCCCTTCTTTTTGAAGACGCTTAAAAATAAAAGAATCGTGCCGATTGATAACAAATTCCTGTTTTTGATAGTGGATACAGGAATTTGTTATTCTTTTGCGCTTTTCTGTTATCCTGTTTATAAAGAAACAGAGACTTTTACATCAGTAACTTTTTAATTTAAAATATTATGAATAAACAACATGTTTTGCAAAGACGAATCATCTTCGGATTGTTATTCCTTGGTGGAGTAACTCTCTCTTATGCATCAACAGAAAAAGATCTCGGTTCTTCAACATCAGCCATTACACAACAGGCTGTAACAGTAAAAGGTTCTGTGAAGGATGCTGCCGGTGAAGCGATAATTGGAGCCTCTGTAGTAGTAGAAGGTACTACGAATGGTCTGATTACAGATGTAGACGGACATTTCTCTATTCAGGCATCAGTCGGACAAAATCTTGTAATTTCTTATATAGGTTATGAGACGCAAGTCATGAAAATAGTCCGGGCAAACCAACAAATTAATATTGTATTAAAAGAAAGCTCGGAATTGATCGATGAAGTTGTGGTTGTGGCCTATGGTACACAGAAAAAAGCCAATCTGACGGGAGCAGTATCTTCTGTAAAAGTCAATGATATTAAAGACATACCGGTATCCAATACTTCCAGTTTGCTGCAAGGACGAATGAGTGGCGTTACCGTGAGTTCTTTCTCTGCACAACCCGGTGCTGAGGGAGATGTGGAAATCCGTATCCGCGGTATAAACACTTTTGGTGACAGTAATCCTATGGTGTTGATTGATGGTGTGGAAGGAAGTTTAAATAGTGTATCTCCGAATGATATTGAAAATGTTTCGGTTTTGAAAGATGCAGCTTCCGCTTCTATATATGGTGTACGTGCAGCCAACGGTGTAGTCTTGGTAACAACGAAACGTGGACATACGGACCAAAAAACTTTATCTTATAGTGGATCTTACGGCATTCAGAAAGCTACGGTTCTACCTACCTATATTAATTCATGGGATTGGGCAACTCTTTATAATGAGCAGAATGAAGCTATGGGAGATGTAACTACGAATTTTACTCCCGAAATGATTCAGCAAATGAAAGATGGATCTAACCCTGATTTATTTGCTAATACTCGTTGGTCGGATAAAATATTCCGTTCTGCTCCTATACAGACACATCATTTGTCTATGTCGGGTGGAAATGCAACTTCTCATTATATGGGGTCGGTAGGATATATGGGACAGGATGGTATCATGGAAGGTACAAGTACTGACCGTTTTAATTTTCGTTTGAATGCTGACAGCAAATTCATTGATATAATCACTTTAGGACTGAATGTTTCTGGTAACCACGAAGAAGTAGAGGAGCCGACCATTGGTACTTACTATGTATTCGAACAGATGAAATGGCATTCCCGTCCTTCGGTGCCTTATAAATATAGTAATGGTGATTGGGGATTTGTAGATGGTAACGACAAAATGCAGGCCATTAAGAATCCGGCATATGCCACTACAATTACTTCAAAGAAGAAGTACAGTCGCTTTGATGGTAAGGCTTTCTTAGAAATTGAGCCAATTAAGAACCTATCTATAAAAACGAGTTTTGCTTATCAATATAACCAATGGAACAGTATTGCTGCTGAACCTGCTTATATCCCATTGGACTCGTATGGTAATCCTGTAGGAGGAAGTGGTAAAAATTATCTAACAGATGCTTATTATTCTGAAACTCAGTGGATCAATGAAAATCTTATAACTTATCATTTTGATGTGAGTGGACATGCATTCAACTTCTTATTGGGGCAATCCAATCAATATAATAATTTCCGTTCTACTACAGCAACAGGCGAGGATCTTCCAAGTGATAATATTTCTGTATTGAATGGTGCTTTAAGCACTTCTGCCAAAGGAGATGCTGCTGAAGCTGCCTTAAGATCTTTTTTTGGTCGTGTGAATTACAATTACAAAGATCGCTATCTGTTAGAGTTTAATCTTCGTCGTGATGAGTCTTCTAGAATCCCAAAGAAGAATCGTGTTGGTTATTTCCCTTCTGTGTCTGTGGGCTGGAATATTGCTCAAGAAGCCTTCATGGAAAAATATAACTTTATTAGTCAATTGAAATTGAGAGCTAGTTGGGGAGAATTGGGTAATCAGGAAATTGGTTACTATCCATTTGCACAATATATTGGTTTAGGTAATAATTATGTATGGGGAGATAATAAAACTCAAGGTGTAGCTATTTCCTCATTAGCGAACCCTGATATAAAATGGGAAACAACTGCTACTACGGATGTAGGTATAGATGCTGCTTTTCTGAATAATAAAATTACCCTTACTGCCGATTATTTTTATAAAAAAACCTCTGATATCTTGTTGCAATTGCCTATTCCTGGAATTGTAGGTATTTCTACGGAACCTTATGTTAATGCTGCATCAGTAAAAAATGAGGGCTGGGAGTTTGCTTTAGGTTATAATGATCAATGGGGAGATTGGACATTTGGTGCAAATGTTAATTTCAGTAAAGTGAAAAATGAGATTCTTGACTTACATGGTAAAGATTCTTGGATTACAGATTGGTCTATTAATTTGGAAGGACATCCTATCAATTCTTATTATGGCTATGTAGCTGATGGATTGTATCGTACACAAGAAGATGTGGATGAAGCCAATGAAAAGAATTCTGTTGGTGGCGGTGCCCTGAAGCTGGGTGATATTCGTTACAAGGATATTAGTGGCCCAGAAGGCAAACCGGATGGAGTGGTGGATACTAATGATCGTACAGTAATCGGTAATCCATTTCCTGATTTTACTTATGGTTTTGGTTTAAATGCTGCTTATAAAGGATTTGATTTTTCTGCTTTTTTTCAGGGAGTGGCTGGTGTAGATCGTGTCGTAATGGATTATCCTACTATTTCGGGTAATGTTACAACAGTATTTTTAGATCGTTACTCTGAGAGTGCTAATCCTAACGGAAATTTCCCACGTTTAGGTAATGGTGATTATAATAGTCAACCTTCTTCATTTTGGTTGAAAGATGCTTCTTACCTACGTTTAAAAAACATTGAATTGGGCTATTCTTTCAAGCAAGAATGGATTCGTAAAGCAAAACTGGAACGTCTGAGAATATATGTTTCTGCACAGAATATTCTGACTATTACTGGTATTGATGATTATGATCCAGAAAAGTATGGTACTGATACTCGTGGTCACGCTTATCCTAATGCCAAGACGTTCTCTGTAGGATTAAACATCACATTATAATTTAAAATAAAAGAATCATGAAAAAAATATATTATTCAGTTATTTTCTCATTGGCTTTCTCTCTTTTTTCTTGTTCAGACTTCTTGGACCGTGAATCTTTGTCAGAGTTGTCCAATGGTAATTTTTGGAATACAGAAGCTGATGCAACTAAGGCATTAGTCGGTTGTTATGATGCTTTGCAGAGTGAAGGCAGTTTGGGATTCTGTTGGCCGGGGGACAAGACTTGTAGTTTGCGCGAACTGGAATTTGCTACGGATAATGGTTATTTTGCTTGGATTCCGTGGGTTGGACCCGATGTTATTACTAATAACACCATGAGTCCTACGTCTGCTGTTACCAAAGCAGTATGGAATGCTTCTTACACAGGTATTGCGCGATGCAATAATGTTATTGAGAAAGTACCACAAATGTTGGAAGCTGGTAAAATAAGTGAGGAGGCTGGTACAAGGATTGTTTGTGAAGCCAAATTCATTAGAGCCTTGTTTTACAATCATCTGACTAGCTTATATCGCGATGTTCCCAAAGTTTTTAATGTGTTGACTACTGAAACAAGCCAAGTGCCTAAGTCGCCGAAATCAGAAATTATAGCTGATATAGTCAAAGATCTGAAAGATATTACTGCCGAGGGGATGTTACCTGTTACTGCTGATAGAGGACGCGCTACTAGAGGTGCTGCACTAGGTCTATTGACTCGTGTATACTTGTATAACGAAATGTATAAGGAGGCTGCAGATGCTGCTGCGCAGGTCATGAGTTTAGGCTATATAATAGATCCCAATTACAGTACGTTGTTTACAGAAGCTGGTGGTGCCAGCAAAGAAATAGTATTTGCCATTCGCTTTAAAAATACTGATCAACAAAATGGTGAAGGTGGTTTTTTAGCTTATAATTATGGTTATCCGATGGAGTGGCAGTTGCCTTATCCGAATTTGGCAAACGATTTTTATTGCAAAGATGGCAAACCCATTACTTCTTCGGAAATCTATGATCCGAATGATGATTCAACTCGCGATCCACGTTTGACATATACACTGATGACGAAGAATGGTGATACGTATGATGGTAAAGTTAGTGATGCATGGTGGTCCTGGAACAGTCCATTCCAATTGTTCATGCGTAAATATCAAAATCAACCTACTACATGGACTGCTGATAATCAGGATATGTATGTCATTCGCTATGCTGATGTGCTATTGATGCGCGCAGAAGCTTTGGCTAAGCAAAATACGGGTAAAGACGAAATAATGTCACTGGTGAACCAGGTGCGTCAGCGTGCCGATGTGATGATGCCGAAGGTGGAAGATGCTGAAGGTTCCAACCTCTCTTATGACCAATTGCTCGATGTGGTGAAACATGAAAGAAGGGTGGAGTTGGCTTTAGAAGGTACCCGCTATTTTGACCTTATGCGTTGGAAAGAAATGGATAGAGCATACGAAAGATGTCGGGCAGACGGTGGAGCAGGTTCTCATGTCTTTGATTCATCAAAGGGATATGTATGGCCTATTCCTCAATCAGAGCTAGATAATAATAGGGCTTTGGTTCAGGCACCAGAATGGGGTGGTAAATAATTGAAATAAATTCCAGAAAGAGGCTGGTCGGATGAAAATCTTGTCTGAAGGCCAGCCTTTGCTCTGCTAAATGTAATGATATGAGAAGTATATACAGCCTATTGCTTTTGTTAATAACGTTGGAATTGAGTAGTTGCAGTGAAAAGAAGCCCACCCCTCGAGAACAATCTTTCGATGAAGGGTGGTTGTTCCATCGTGGAGATATTATTGAAGGTGAGAGATCAGATTTAGACGATTCACAATGGCGTCTGGTGAATCTTCCCCACGATTGGAGTATTGAAAATATTCCCGGAACAAACTCTCCTTTTACTGCTGATGCTATCACTGAGGTTTCGGGAGGTTTTACTGTCGGTGGAACTGGCTGGTATAGGAAGCATTTCTATGTGGATACAGCTGAGAAAGGGAAATGTATAGTTGTTGCTTTCGATGGAATTTATATGAATGCAGATATTTGGGTGAATGATCGCCATGTAGCCAATCATGTTTATGGATATACTGCATTTGAGCTGGATATAACAGATTATGTGCGATTTGGAGAAAAAAACCTGATAGCTGTTCGCGTAAAGAATGAAGGTCTGAACTGCCGTTGGTATACAGGTTCGGGAATCTATAGGCATACTTCTTTGAAAATAACCAATCCGCTTCATTTTGAGACTTGGGGGACGTTTATCACCACACCTGTTGCCACAACCAATAAAGCAGAGGTACATGTACAGAGCGTTCTAGCAAATACAGAGAAAGTAACTGGAAAAGTGATTTTGGAAACACAGATTGTAGATAAGGAGAACCGTACTGTAGCTTGGAAGGAGCAACTGGTAACATTGGATAATCAAGAAAAAACAGAAATTAACCATATATTAGAAGTGACTTCTCCGCAATTATGGTCTACAGACAATCCTTACTTATATAAAGTTGTAAACCGTCTTCTGAAAGACAATAAGATAATAGATGAGGAATGTATTTCAATAGGTATACGAAATATTGCATTTAGTGCAGAGAATGGTTTCCATCTGAATGGTAAATCCATGAAATTAAAAGGTGGATGTATTCATCATGACAATGACCCTTTGGGTGCAAAGGCTTTTGATCGGGCAGAGGAAAGGAAAATTGAATTATTGAAGGCGGCTGGTTTCAATGCGCTACGCTTGTCCCATAATCCTCCTTCAACTGCTTTGCTTAATGCCTGCGACCGTTTAGGTATGTTGGTGATAGATGAGGCTTTTGATATGTGGCGACAAGGTCATTACAAGGATGATTATGGACAGTATTTTGATAAGTTATGGAAAGAAGATCTGTATAGCATGGTTGCACGTGATAGAAATCACCCTTGTGTCATTATGTGGAGTATTGGTAATGAAATCAAAAACAAAGAAACTACTGAAGTAGTAGAGGTATGCAGGGAATTGACAGGTTTTGTGAAGGCACTTGATACAACTCGTCCTGTTACGGCGGGAGTCAACTCTATTGTTGATGCAACGGATGATTTTCTGCTCCCCTTGGATGTTTGTGGTTATAATTACTGTTTAAATCGTTATGAATTGGATGCCAAACGTCACCCGGACCGAATTATCTATGCCTCGGAATCCTACGCATCCCAGGCTTATGATTATTGGAAAGGGGTAGAAAATCATTCATGGGTGATCGGTGATTTTATCTGGACTGCTTTTGATTATATTGGTGAGGCAAGTATCGGCTGGTGTGGGTATCCGCTTGATAAACGTATTTTCCCTTGGAATCATGCTAATTGCGGCGATTTGAATCTTTCGGGCGAACGTCGTCCCCAATCCTATTTGCGCGAAACGTTATGGAGTGAGGCACCGGTATCCCATATTGTTGTGACGCCTCCTGTTCCCTCTTTCCCTTTGAATCCGGATAAGGCGGAGTGGAGTGTATGGGATTTTCCGGACGTTGTGGATCATTGGAATTTTCCGGGATATGAAGGAAAAAAGATGACAGTATCTGTATACTCCAATTGTGAACAGATTGAATTGTTCTTGAATGGAGAATCTTTAGGCAAACAAGAAAATACTGTCGATAAGAAAAATACGCTTGTTTGGGAAGTACCTTATGTTCATGGAATATTGAAAGCCGTGAGTTATAATAAAGGCAATGAGGTGGGCACTGCAGCATTGGAAAGTGCCGGTAAGGTTGAAAAAATCAGATTATCTGCAGACAGAACGGAAATCGTAGCTGATGGTAATGATCTAAGCTATATTACATTAGAATTGGTAGATAGTAAAGGCATTAGGAATCAGTTGGCTGAAGAATTGGTGGAATTTTTTATAGAAGGGGATGCTACGATTGAGGGAGTAGGTAATGCCAATCCTATGAGTGTAGAAGGTTTCGTTGCTAGTAGTCGGAAGACGTGGCGTGGAAGCAACCTGTTGGTGGTGCGTTCTGGTAAAACGTCTGGTAAAGTTATTGTAACAGCAAAAGTACAAGGACTTCCAGTGGCTAATATTATTATAAATCAGAGGAGTAAATAAAGACATCTACAATAGAAAAGTGGATATTGGCGGATAATGAAGAGTATCCCTAGATTCTATCAAAATCGGATAAAATTTACCTTTTATCTATCTTCTCTTTGTTATATATAAGGAGTAGGTCTAACGAAAATAGGAGATAATATGAAGTTGAAAGCATTAGTAAAACGATATGTATTTGTCATTGTAAACTCGTTGATTGTTACAGCATGCAGTCAGAGTATGGATTGTTCCGTACGAAAGATTAAGTTTGATCAGGGCTGGAAATTCCATCTCGGTCAAATAAAAGATGCAGCAAAAGAGTCTTGTGATGATTCGGAATGGCGAGTGTTAAATCTACCACATGACTGGAGCGCAGAACCTCTTCCCGATTCAGAAGGTTTATCAGTAGGACCCTTTTCTAAGGAAAGTATTGGAGGTTTTGCTACCGGACAAACCGTAGGTGGTGAAGGGTGGTATAGAAAATCATTTATTATTGACCGTAAAGATGCTCACAAGCTTCATTCCCTTTATTTTGAGGGAGTTTATGCGCAGTCCGAAGTGTGGGTGAATGGACAGAAAGTGAAATTCAATGCGTATGGATATTCATCCTTTAAATGTGATATCACTTCGTATTGCCATCCGGCAGGTGAAGTGAACACTATTGCTGTAAAGGTAACGAATGAGGGGAAAAATTCTCGTTGGTATGCCGGTTCAGGCATTTACCGGCATGTATGGTTAATTAAGACCGATCCTGTTCATTTGGATGAATGGGGAGTTGCTGTGCGTACTGTGAAAGTAACAGATGATGAGGCAATATTGGCAATAGAGGTAGATGTGCTGAATGAGAAAACTGAAAGTGCGGAAGCAAATATGGTGATTACTATTATTTCTCCTGATGGTGAGGAAGTAGGTGTGGAAGAGCAATCTGTGAATGTTGATGCAGCTGGTAAACAGACGATTGCTTTTTCTTTGCCGGTGAAACAGGCAAAGTTATGGTCGGTTGATACTCCGCATTTGTATAAAGCGAAGATTTTGCTTAGTTCCGGGCATGAGGTGTTGGATCAAATATCTATTCCTTTTGGTATCCGTACCATTTCTTTCAGTGCGAAAGAAGGATTTAAGTTGAATGATTTGTCTCTGAAACTGAAAGGTGGCTGTGTACATCATGATAATGGTTTGTTGGGAGCTGCTTCGTTGGATAGGGCGGAGATGCGTAAAATAGAATTGTTGAAGGCAAATGGATATAATGCAGTCAGATGTGCTCACAATCCTCCGGCAGAAGCTTTTCTCAGAGCTTGTGATGAGCAGGGTATGTTGGTAATTGATGAGGCTTTTGATCATTGGCAAAAAGAAAAGAATCCTCAGGACTATCATCGTTTCTTTGATGAATGGAACGAAAAAGATATTTCGGCAATGGTGTTAAGAGATCGGAATCATCCGTCTGTCATCATGTGGAGTATCGGAAATGAAATTCAGGAACGTTCGGATGATGCCGGTGTGGAGATTGCTGAAAGATTGAGGAATATAGTGAAGAAGTTGGATCCTTCGCGTCCGGTAACTGCTGCTATCAACGATTATTGGGATAATCCGCAACTGAAGTGGAAGGAAGATGCTGTAAAAGCCATGCAGCATCTGGATGTGGCAGGATACAACTATATGTGGTACGAATATGAGAATGATCATCAGCAAGATCCTTCACGTATTATATATGGTAGTGAGACTGTAGCTCAGGAAGCTGCTGTAAACTGGAATCTGGTGGAAAAGCATCCATATATCATTGGTGATTTTGTATGGACTGCCCTTGATTATTTAGGTGAATCGGGAATAGGTCATACACTGGAACTGAGTAAAGGCGAGAAAAATCCTCAGTTTATGGGGTGGCCCTGGTATAACGCATGGTGTGGAGATATTGATATCTGTGGAGAAAAGAAGCCACAATCTTATTACCGCGATATTGTTTGGAAGGAAAGGGAAATAACAATGGCGGTACAACCTTTGCCGGCTGCCGGGAAAACAGAAGATGTGAGCTATTGGGGGTGGAAGAACGAATCTCTTAGTTGGAATTGGAAAGGGCTGGAAGGCAAACCTGTAAAAGTGAATGTTTATAGTCGTGCGCCTAAGGTAAGACTCTATCTTAATAATGAATTGCTGGGTGAGCAAGAAGTTTCAAAGAAAGATTATACGGCTACGTTTATAGTCAACTATCAGCCGGGTGAATTGAAAGCAGTGGCTATCTATGACAACAGCGAATCTTCATGTGCTATTTTAAGAACCACAGGTGCTCCGGTACAGATACGTTTAATCGCTGATCGCAAAGTGATTAAAGCGGATAGGGATGATCTGGCTTATGTCACTGTTGAATTGATTGATAAAGAGGGTAAGGTAGTACCTGATGCTGATATGAAAGTGACTTTGAGTGCTGTGGGAAATGGTATTATCAGGGGATCTGGGAATGCATGTCCTACAGATATGGAAAGTTTCCGTTCCTTATCACCTAAAACTTTTAAAGGTAAAGCAATGGCTATATTGCAACCGGATGGAAATGCAGGTGAGATAATCTTGAATGTTTCAGCAGAGGGGATGAAAGGGGCATCGGTTACAATTAAGACGGTGGATCGGATGTCGGCTAAGCAACAGGGAAAAGATATCGTAACTCCCGGCAGTATTTGGAAAGATACGGATGGAAATCCGATAAATGCACATGGGGGAGGTATTCTCTACCATGAAGGTACTTATTATTGGTATGGTGAATTTAAAGGTGATTCTACCTATCGCCTGGACTGGGTTAAAACCTGGGAGTGCTGGCGGGCTGAAGCTGGGGGGGTGGCTTGCTATTCATCCAAGAATCTGACAGACTGGAAATTTGAGGGTAAGGTTCTGCCTACGGTAGATGATGATCCGACTTCTGATCTTCACCCTTCGCAAGTGATAGAGCGCCCGAAGGTCATCTATAATGAGAAAACCGGTAAGTTTGTAATGTGGATGCATATTGAAAGTCCTGATTATGAAAAGGCACATGCTGGGGTAGCAATCAGTGACTCACCGACAGGAACCTTCACTTATTTGGGGTCTTTTAAACCGAATGGAGCAGATAGTCGTGATCAGACTATCTTCAAGGATGATGATGGAAAGGCTTATCATATTTGCTCCTCAGAATGGAACAGTACTTTGTATATCAGTTTGCTGACTGATGATTATACAAAACCTTCAGGAACTTATGTCCGGAGATTTATTGGACAATCTCGGGAAGCTCCTGCAGTCTTTAAACGAAACGGTCATTATTATATGCTCTCATCCGGTTGCACCGGTTGGGACCCGAATAAAGCCAAATGGGCCGTATCTGATTCAATGTTGGGAGTTTGGGAACTGAAAGATAACCCCTGTTTGGGGCGTGATGCCGATAAGACATTTTATGCCCAAAGTACTTATGTACTTCCCATTGAAGGGATGCAGGATCAATTTATTGCTATGTTTGACAGGTGGAATAAAACGGATTTAATAAATTCACGATATGTTTGGTTACCGGTTGAGTTCGATGGAGACAGACCACTTATTCGCTGGGCGGATCAGTGGAGTACTCAGACAATGGAAGCGGTTTATTAACCTAATGATAGAATACAAATGAAAAAAATATCCTTTTTATTTATCGGTTTTTGCTTGTTTACGAATTTATCAGCACAGAAAGTTTATAGACTGGATGCTTCGAACGTCATGGAGACACCTTTGTACGGTCATCTGAAAATGGGAAATCCGGGGCCTAAGGAGAGAGCAATAGAAGTTAATAGCCTATATATGACCGTGGGCGGGAAGCCAATTCTACCCGTTATGGGAGAATTGCATTTTTCACGTATCCGTAAGGATTTGTGGGAAGATCGTATCTTGAAAATGAAAGCTTGCGGTATCAATATTATCTCGACTTATTTGTTTTGGAATCATCACGAAGAGATAGAAGGTCAGTTTGAATGGGAGAATGAGAAGGATTTGCGCAGCTTTATTAAGTTATGCCAGAAACATGGGCTGTTTGTAGTTCCGAGACTGGGTCCCTGGTCGCATGGAGAAGCTCGTAATGGTGGGACACCTGATTGGATTTTACAGAAAAAATATCTGAAAGACCGCTCAAATGATGTGGTTTATCAGAATTATGTCAAACGCTATTTTGCTCAAATAGCTAACCGGTTGAAAGGGCTTTACTATAAAGATGGTGGGAATATCATAGGCATCCAGTTGGAAAATGAATATTGGTATGGCAAGGAGGGTGAACCACATATCCAATGGTTGAAAGATACGGCTTTGGAAAATGGTATTGATGTTCCGATGTATACGGTTACTGGATGGGGAGACGGTTCTGTTCCTCCTTTTGAAGTGATCCCTTTATGGGGAGGATATGCAGATGCTCCATGGGTGGAACATGTGGGAAAAGAATACCAGCCGGGAAACTTCTTGTTTGACTCGTTTCGTGATAATGAGAATATAGGTAATGATCAAATAAAGCGGCAAGATGTGTATATGACATATGAAAAATACCCCTTCTTTACTTGTGAAATGGGAGTGGGTGTGCAAAATACCTATCACAGGCGACTCAGCATCGATCCTTTAGACGGGTTGGGCATGATGATAGCCAAACTTGGTTCAGGGTCTAATCTGCTGGGATATTATATTTTTGCCGGTGCCACTCAGTTTACGGGTAAACTATGGTCTACTGAGGAAGAACAATTGAAAACAGGGTATTGGAGTCGGTTACCAGTGAAGTCTTATGATTTTCAGGCTGCTATTCGTGAATCAGGAGAAATAGCAGAATCTTATAAGAAGGTGAAAAAACTGCATTACTTTGTCAATGAGTTTGAGAAAGACCTAGCTCCCATGATGCCTGTTATCCCGAAATGGGAAGAAGATGGGTTACAGGTGTCTGTACGCTCTAATAATGAAACTGGCTATATGTTTGGAATCAATTATTCCCGTTACCATCCGAAGAAGGCACAGAAGAGTGTGAAGTTTGAGGTGAAACTGAAAGATAAAATGCTTCGTTTTCCTCAGAAAAGTGTTGAAATGCAGGATAGTACGGTCTTTATCTGGCCCTTGAATGTGGAACTTGATGCTATGCGCTTGAATTATGCTACGGCACAATTAATGGGAAGCGTTGATAATTGTTATCTGTTTTTCCAGAACAGGCAAATTCCCGTGGAGCTATCTTTTGATAAATCGACTGTGAAAGGAGTGAAGGCAAGTCGGGCTAAGATACAGGAGGAAAGTGATAGTTGGATTGTTAACGGACTGAATCCGGGAAAAGATTGTGTACTTAAGGTACAATTGCAGAATGGAGAAGAAAAGTATGTTGTTATTCTGACAGAAAAAGAGGCTGATAACTGCTGGTTATTGGAA
>ENA-USYP01002047-USYP01002047.1-human-gut-metagenome-genome-assembly--contig:-NODE-2047-length-13329-cov-3.884923_pt1 | contig 13329 bp, 6 predicted proteins | sample MGYA00250065_ERZ773512 | MGnify/ENA primary metagenome ERZ773512 (study PRJEB29103, sample SAMN06112003) | human gut metagenome | biome: human gut; feature: ankylosing spondylitis patient; material... | reverse complement strand
ACAAAACACTCACAAAAATATGGAACAGTTAAATCTGACACAGGAATGGGACAAGACGTTCCCGAAGAGCGACAAGGAGCCATCAGAACTCCTCCCCCAATAGCCCCTATCCACATATTCCTCTGAGCATCACGCATAATCGAGTTAACCTCGTCAGAAGGAATACGATAATCTGTTTTTCCCGATTTATAATTAATAAATGCGTCCGGTTCATCAAGTTTTAAGATACTCAACCCACTACGTGTACCAACCCACAGGGTGTGAGTATTGATATCTTCTGCTATATCATATACTATATTATCAGACAAACTGGAATCATCACCGTTCTCATGCAGAAAACGCTGATAAGACACACGTTGCATATCTTTAGGATTCTGCAATTTAAAAAGACCATATCCCCAACTCCCTACCCAAATATCTTTATTACTATCTTCATAAATTACATGAGAAGAATATTGGTCATTGATTTTCGGATATATTTCCACTTTATCTGTGAATGGAGAATAACGAAATAAGCCTTGTGCCCAAGTTCCAATCCAGAGATCGCCATCTGAATCTTCTAATAATGATTTTATGGTAACATACCGCAGTCTACTATCTCCAAAGTCATCTCCACAAACTACAAAAGTATCTTTCTCTGCAACATAACGACATAAACCGTTATCCGTCCCCACCCAAACTGTATTATCACGAGTCACACACAGAGCAGACACTACATTGTTAGAAAGATATGGTGCTTTATACTTTTTTATTTCTCCGGTTCTTTTATCCATCACGTTCAGTCCTTCCGATGTACCGATCCAAAGATTATTATTATTATCATCAACCAAACAAGTGATGCTATTGGTAGTCAATAAATCCGGAGAGTAAAGATTGGATTTATAAAGAGTGGTCTCATAGCCATTATACTGGCAAAGTCCATTACGAGTAGCGAACCAGATAAATCCATCTTTATCTTGATACACTTTTTGTACTTCATTTGTCGGCAAGAAATATGGAGCAGAAAGTTGCTTAAATTTGAGGTTGTAGATGACATCCTCTGTCGCCAATAACAAAGCAGACTTCAAAAGCAAAAACAAAATCAAAAAACTCAGCTTATAATAAAGGATAACGATTCGCGTGTTTTTCATATGATCATATTTTGTTCGTTAAATACAAATATAATACTTCACAACTGTATATACGACCAAAATTATGAATAAAAAATTTAATAAACAACGATTAGACAGTTCTAGCTTTACAGATATACTGATAAGTAGAACTTTTTGAAGGGAAATTCACCATATAGGCATTTAAGACTCATCACTATACATAAAAAAATACAGTGGAAAAACACTTCCACTGTACATTTCTCATATTTTAAAATTACTCAAATAGAATCGTTTTTATCTCTTTCGTATCCAGACGCACTGTCACTTGTTTCTTATCTTCCGAAATTTCTATCGACCGGACCGGATTCAACTCTTTCTTTGTAAAGCCATTCTTAGCTTCATTCTTCTTCCAAAGTTGAAGTGTCATATAAATCTTGCTACCAGCCAATTTATCAGAAGCCATAATCAAAGCACACTCATCACTGACAGGATGCAACCCTTTCGGATACGATGTATATAGTTTATCCCATCCAGCCAATGGTATCATAGCCAGTTCATACTCTCCGTTATCAATAACCGGAATATCCAGCTTGCCGACCCTTCGGGATGTTTCTTTAAATACACCATTCAAACGAGGCAGTGAATAATGTCCCAAACAGATTTCCGTCGGTTCGGAGACCGAAACTTTATCCACTCTCAAGATTCCGTTCGGTAGCGGAATATCGGCCAGTTGATATCTTACTGTACTGTCTGTTTCAAGTACGGCATCACGGCGATAGATACCATCTTTAAAACTTTGGAACGTATAAAGCCGTAATACTTCCCACTCGCCTTTCTGATTCTTTGTTCCGTAATTCATGGATATTTCTCCGTTCTTACCATCCGCCATCCACGGGAATTCCGTATTGTAAGCCAATTTGTTATAATTCTCCGTACTACGAAACTTCTGCCAGTCCTTTGCAACAGTTTCATGGCACCATGAGCGCATCTCAGCGCCTCCGCTATTCGGATAATTCGTAATCAACAAATTGGTTCCCGGCTGAAACTTATTATAGACATTCCCTTTTTTCAGTTCTTTATCCCAAGGACCGTTATTTTCGGTAGCAGACCAGAAGTCTGAGTTTTCCGGTAACAGCAAACTCAAAAAAGCTTTTCCGCACCAGTATACACTACCCCGACAACTATAAATCTGCACAGCAGGAGCAAACGGACCATAAAATCCCATCGTTGGAACCCCTTCTTCCAGAAATTTCGGATTTTCCAGAAATTGCAGCAAAGTAGAAGAAGCAATCCTCCTTATCCAGCCATAATTTACATCGCCACTTTTATCATATTCCCACAGAGACAACGGGGCAGTCGCTGCAAAACGATAGCAGATGCTTCGTCCCCACATATTCATCTTACCATCCCGGCTAAACATATATGGATAGTTAGCTACCATATCATGCTGGTTTGCCAGGAACTGCTGTGCCAACTGGGGAAATTGCTTCTTGCCAAACATTTCTGCCCAAATGGGACCATATGTCTGATAAGCCCACGCACTGTAATAATCATAAGCCGGAGCATCATTGTACCAGCCTTCACCCCGATAACGTGCCAGCAGTTTCTTTAAATTCGACTCCAGATAGCTCTCATTCACTGCATAGCCCTGATCTTTCAGAAAACTTAAAATAAAGACGTTAAAGAACATCCAGTTAGAACCGATGGTCGGTCCTTCTCCGTAGCTCAGCATGGTTGCAGCAAGCGAATCCTTTTGCGCTTTTGTCAGCGGGTCCCACAAAACAGCCTGAGCCGCTTTCATTGAAATAGCCAAAGACCCTAACTCCAGTAACGTCTGACTAGGTCCTCCTTTACGATGAGGAATAAAACTCGGACTTTTCGGATTAGAGATACCGACTAATTGGTGCCGATAGTAATCTGCTACTCTTATTCCATTCATTACCAGTTCCGGATTATCTTTCAACAGGGGTGCTGCAATAAATAAGGTTCGTGCCAGCCCCTCCAGCTTAGCAACCGGAACTTGTCCGTCATTATTGGGATATGTTTTGTCCAGTTGCTTCGGAAAGTACATCTGATCATCCAACGTATGAATATAACCGAATGCTCCTTTCAGCAGATACTCTCCCGCCTGTATCCAGTGTTGACGTGTCATTCCCGTATAAGGACTCTTTTGAAAGTCAGGCTGCTGTACAGTAAACACACTCTCCTGAGCAATGGCGACTGACAGTTCTGCCAACGGGAGAACAAATAATAAAAGAACTCCTATCACAAAATCTCTTAAAACTTTCCTTCTCATTGTATTTCTATTTTTTGATCCAGCAATCCGTTAATATACACACATAATACTCCCTTCTTATACTCTAGCTCTAACTTGAAACTCCCGTACTTTTGTGGAGTGTACCACTCACCGCCTGTATTGCGCGAAGTTGTTTTCCAGCAATCAGATGTTCCAAGTATATTTGTGCTAGGATATACCTTTCCGTTATATCTAACTTCCGGTTTCATGGTTTGTCCGTTCAGATAATATTGAAGATCGCCCAATTGTAAAAGGCACCCTTGATAATTGTCCGCATCCAGAGTGACCGTTTGTTCCAATACAAAAGCCACCTTCGGGTTGAACTTAAAATCCTTCTCCGTTACAACATTCTTCTTTTTCTTCGCACCCGGGAAACCTTTAAAATCACAGGCAATCCCTGTGCAATAACCTTCCGGATACCGTGAACTGACAATCCAATCGTAATAATTGCCATACATCCATGTGAGCCGCAAAGGCGTATTTTTTGAATCAGGTATTATATAAGGACGGACATTATTCTGCTGCGAGTCTTGCGTAACCGCTTCTGTAGAGACCACCTCCCCGGCCTCGTTCAAGATAAATTTCACGATCTCGTAAACCTTCCCTTGCTTTCCTTCCACAGGCAACGAGCAATAAACATGATTCGCATTCGACGGATCTATAGTCATACCGGCACTGTAACATTTCTCCAAGTTTGGTGTCTGGTGAAAATGACCACCGGCGTTACCAAGGAATGTCTTCTTCCATTCGTGTCCGTTCCACTTCGCATAATAGTAATCATGGGAATTCTTATCACTGCTGATTCGCACCATTGCAATGACCGGATTATCATTCTCATCCAAAGCAACCTGCCATACCCAATCACGTGCGGATGGATTATCTACCAGAGTAGATGGATACTGACGCACATAGTCACCCGTCTTATTCACTTTAAAAGTACCGTCAGCAATAGTCGAAAGAGTATTCCCCTTAACATCCTTCAACTGCAAAGAATGAACATCTATATAATTAAAGTACAAAAAATTAGGATTCTCATTATCCGGATGACCGGTCGTATAAGCAAAATAAATTTTATCTTTCCCATTCGACATATACTTGGCATAAGGACGGGCCCCGGTAGACTGTACTATCTGATACGGTCCCCATTCCACCGCCACCTGATCATTCTGATCGGGCAACGACAGCTTGGCGATAGTAGGGTGCCAGCCAATCCCCCGCCAACATAGATAGATATGTTCCGGATCATCCGATAAAATAAACGGAGACGGATAGGTAGTATTGTCCTTTGTTTTAATCACCTTTTCCTCTCCCAATGTCGTAATATCTCCGGGAATGCGGGAAATACGATAGTAGAAACAAGGCTCATCCGTGTGACGGGAATAAAAGATCATAATCCGTTCATCCGGCAATACCAAAAACGTCGGATTATTGTGATCATCCGGCTGAAAATAAGAACGGATCAGTACCTCGTCCTGTCTTTTCTTTTTAAAGTCATACTGCATCGCTTTAATATTGCCGTGTATATCAATATAGCCGATATATGTCTTGTTTATTGTACCTTTTTCATTCTCATAATGCAATGCGCGCGGATCAGCAAACCAACACCAAGCTCCTTCGGAAGTTACTTCATACACTTGAGAAGATGCTACATTTTTATCACTGCCGGCATTTACAATGTCAACTTCGTGTCCTTGCACCGACAGCAAATGACAGAACAAATATAAAATCAGAAAAGGTAAAATCAGCTTTGCTCTCATGGTAACCAACTATTTTTTAGATTCAGCGCAAAAATAATGCTTTAGATACAAAAGGACATCCGAATACCGTTCATTAAAGTCCAAATTTAGATCATCTTCTCTATTATGAATGATAATTACCCTCCTTTGACAGATATGTAACCTTTTTATTTAGGTGGATCCCCTATCTTTGTCGTACTTATAATATAACAAAAATCTAACTGTAAATATCATGAAGCATTTATTTACCAAAATCTTTCTATTCCACTTATTACTCATCGGAGCAGTACAAGTAACGGCACAGAATAAGAAATCCGGTAACCCTATTCTACCGGGGTTCCATGCCGACCCCGAAGTTCTGTATTCTCATCAGACAAAACGCTATTATATTTACCCCACCAGTGACGGATTTCCAGGATGGGGCGGAAGTTATTTTAAGGTCTTTTCATCGAAGAATTTAAAGACATGGAAAGAAGAGACTGTGATTCTGGAGATGGGCAAAAATGTGTCTTGGGCAAACGGAAACGCATGGGCTCCCTGCATCGAAGAAAAGAAGATAGACGGGAAGTATAAATACTTCTTTTATTATAGTGCCAACCCGACGACCAACAAAGGCAAGCAGATAGGAGTTGCCGTAGCCGACTCCCCCACCGGACCTTTCACTGATTTGGGCAAACCTATCATCACCTCTTCTCCCACAGGACGGGGACAGCAGATTGATGTGGATGTATTCACCGACCCCGTATCCGGCAAAAGCTACCTCTATTGGGGTAACGGCTACATGGCAGGAGCCGAGCTCAACGACGACATGCTGTCCGTCAAAGAAGAGACAACGGTAGTATTAACTCCCAAAGGAGGGACTTTGCAGACTTACGCATACCGTGAAGCTCCTTACGTTATTTATAGAAAAGGAGTTTACTACTTCTTCTGGTCTGTAGACGACACCGGCTCACCCAACTACCACGTAGTTTATGGTACCGCCCAGTCACCCCTCGGTCCGATCGAAGTAGCCAAAGATCCGATAGTACGAGATCTACGGACCTGCCCACAACTCTATCCTGCAAGTACCGGGAAAAGACAAATGGTATATCGTATACCACCGTATCAACAAGAACCATCTGAATGACGGACCGGGCTGGCACCGCGAAGTATGTATTGACCGGATGGAATTCAATCCGGACGGAACAATCAAACAGGTAATCCCGACACCATAACACCGCAACAGAGATTCATACTAAAATAATACCAAAATGAAAAACGTTCTGACTGCGACATTCCTGACCTGCATCTGCATAACAGGCAGCGCGCAAATAAATCATGGATATCCTATAGACCCTGTCCCCTTTACTTCCGTTAAAGTGACGGACAACTTTTGGGGACAGCGCCTTCAAGCAAGCCGTGAAGTAACCATCCCTCTGGCATTCAGCAAATGTGAAGAGACGGGACGTTACGAAAACTTTGTAAAGGCAGCACATCCCAGCGATACCTACAAAGTAGAGGGCTTCTCTTTCGACGATACCGATGTATACAAAACAATAGAAGGAGCCAGTTACTCTCTGCAAACCTATCCGGACAAGAAACTGCAAAAGTACATTGACAGCGTACTCGTCATCGTTGCCGGAGCACAGGAACCGGACGGTTACCTTTATACAGCCCGCACCATGAATCCGAAGCACCCGCACAACTGGGCAGGAAAAGAGCGTTGGGTAGCGGTAGAGAACCTAAGTCATGAGTTCTACAATCTCGGGCACATGATAGAAGGAGCTGTAGCACATTATCAAGCTACCGGAAAACGAAACTTCCTCAATATTGCCATTAAATATGCCGACTGTGTCTGCCGCGAAATCGGCAACGGCCCTCAACAAAAGAAATACGTACCGGGGCATCAGATAGCCGAAATGGCTTTAGTCAAACTATACATGGTGACGGGAGACAAAAAGTATCTTGATCAGGCAAAGTTCTTCCTGGATACCCGTGGATATACCAGCCGGAAAGACGCCTATAGTCAGGCACACAAACCTGTGGTAGAACAGGATGAAGCCGTAGGACATGCCGTACGTGCCGTATATATGTACTCAGGCATGGCAGATGTGGCAGCCATCACCGGAGACAGCAGCTACATCAAAGCGATAGACAAGATTTGGGACAACATTGTTTCTAAAAAGATTTATATAACCGGAGGTATCGGTGCACGCCATGCAGGCGAAGCATTCGGCAACAACTACGAGCTGCCCAACCAGTCTGCTTATTGTGAAACCTGCGCCGCTATCGGCAATGTATATATGAACTACCGTCTTTTCCTGCTGCACGGAGACGCCAAATATTTCGATGTCCTGGAACGCACACTATACAACGGTCTGATATCGGGCGTATCACTGGACGGAGGTTCTTTCTTCTACCCCAACCCGCTGTCTTCTAACGGAAAATACAGCCGCAAACCTTGGTTCGGCTGCGCCTGCTGCCCTTCAAACGTCAGCCGTTTCATTCCGTCATTACCGGGATATGTATATGCCGTGAAGAACGATCAGGTATACGTGAACCTTTATCTTTCCAACAAAGCCGAGCTAAAGGTAGACAAGAAAAAGATTCTGCTGGAACAAGAAACCAGCTATCCCTGGAATGGGGACATCCGCCTGAAAATAACGCAGGGCAATCAGGACTTCACCATGAAACTCCGTATCCCCGGCTGGGTACGCGGCAATGTACTTCCCGGTGATCTGTATTCTTACACCGACAATCAGAAACCTGTCTACCAAGTATCCGTAAACGGACAGACAGTAGAAAGCGATGTCAATGATGGCTATCTCAGCATTGCCCGCAAATGGAAAAAGGGAGATGTGGTAGAGGTACATTTCGACATGATCCCCCGAATAGTAAAGGCAAATCCCAAAGTAGAAGCCGATCACGGACGTGTTGCCGTTGAACGCGGCCCCATCGTTTATTGCGCAGAATGGCCGGACAACAGATTCAACGTCCACAGCATACTTCTCAACCAGCATCCGCAATTCAAGGTAACAGACAAACCGGAGTTACTTTACGGCATCCGTCAGATAACGACCGATGCGCAGGCATTAAGTTATGACAAAGCAGGAAAACTGGTAACTAAAGACGTAGAACTCACATTGATACCCTATTATGCCTGGGCACATCGGGGCGAAGGCGACATGGAAGTATGGCTGCCTATCGATGTAAGCGCCACGTCGGCACAGCCACAGGAAGCGGGACAATGGGAAGATAACGGATTCTTTAAGAATTAATAATAAGCTGAGTCGAAGATAAGAAAGTACAGAGAGCTTTTTAGGCACGGATTTCACGGATGAACACGGCTTTTATTCATTAAGACCGTGTAATCCGTGAAATCCGTGCCTAAAATAATATTATTATATCAATCAGCCATTATCTTCACATCCGGCGAAGGAGCCCGGAACCAATATTCCGTCACTTTTCTTCCCTGTCCCGGAACCGTAAAAGACAACTTAATCAGATTATCATGCAATCGTTCCACACTGATTTCATTCTTTACTCCTTGTATAAAAACCGGATCAACCGATTTTTCCACCATCTCCACGTAAGTGCCATCCGATGGCAAACTGTACTCTCCCTGACAATAGATGATGGCATTTGACCTGCCGTTCATACCGGCTGTCATTATATTCATGAATGTCTGATCAGGCGATATGATCTTTATAACAGGCAATAACAGAATTTTATATCCATGTTCGCCCGGTTGCACAACACAACTCTGCCATACTCCTTGCAAAGACCTGTTTTCCACTTCTTGTCCGATAGGTACTACAAGTTCGGGAAAAGTAGGTCTCTGTGCATCCGGTCTGGACAGATTAAACATTATCGGAGCTGTAAAACGTACTTTCACTGCCTCGCCTCTATCTATTCCCGGTTTCCATTTCGGCATTAATTTCACTACGCGCAAGGCTTCTTCGTCCAGCAAGGGATCGACTCCTCTTACAACTTTAGCCTGATCCAATGTTCCGTCTTCCATTATGACAAACTGTACGATCACACGACCGGAAACGCCTTTCTTCTGTGCTTCTACAGGATACTTAATATTTGTAGTCAAAAACTTCATCATCGCCTGCATCCCGCCCGGAAACTCCGGCATTTGATCGGGCATCAGATAAACTCCATCACTATCTACCTTCTCTACAGGCTTTTGCTGGGCAAACGAAGGCAGGCATACCAACAATGCGATAAACAAACCGAATAATTTTGTGTTCATGGCTATCATATTTTAAGGTTAAACAATACCGCAAGATAGTGCATTTTTATTGAAACACAGCATGATTTGTCTATTTCTTTTTCACAGATGTCTATTTACTTATTATCCTTACTTTATTACTGCCACAAATCCTCCACGAGGAAGACATGACATATCCATTTTATCGTTTGATAACTGGATGTTTTCTTCGATGGCAAAACTCTTATCGTCCACCCCATCCTTAAATACATCCATCGTTTTTCCTTCAACTTGCAGAGGAACCAATGAAAAAGAAAGAGTTTTATTCTCGTTAGTTCCGTTCAATCCTCCAATATACCATACATCTCCCTTACGTCGTGCCAGTACGATGTCAGTACCCGGATAGCCACACAACAGTTTTGTATCATCCCAAGCAGTAGGTAATCCCGAAAGGAATTCTCTTACTTTTCGAGGTAATGAACTGTACACCTCCGGCCTATCAGGCATATGCTGCAATGCTGACTCAAACACAACAGACAAAGCTAGTTCATGCCCACAAGTAGTGATATGAGGATGTTGGGAATCAGAGAATGTACCAGGTGTATAATCCATTGAGCCAATGACATTTCTGGTAAATGGCAATGTTACATTATGTTCAGCAGCACGATCTGTAAGTATTGGCTTATTGTTATACCACTCTGCCCCATAAACGGCTTCCATAGTCATCAGATGAGGATAAGTCCTTTGCCATCCACGAGGAATAGTAGCTCCATGAAAATTGACCATTAATTTATATTTAGCTGCATCTTCCAGCAAATCAATATAATAATCCATATTAGACGAATAATCATCAGGAAAAAAATCAATCTTAACCCCTACTACACCTGACTTTTGAAGCCAAGTATATTCCTTTATTCTGTTTTCCTTACTATTCAAGCGGTAAAGAGGACCCGGCCCCATCCAAGCAGTTGACGAATTATACCAAATCATAGGCTTTATATTTCGACTAAGAGAATAGGTTATCAAATCTTCAATATCTCCACCGTTTGACATTTCATTCCATTCCGCATCTATCAGACTATATGGCCACTTCATATCAACAGCCAAGTCAATGTAGTCTTTTACAATCTTGAAATTTTTGGAACCATGATTATGCGCCCAGTATACCCATGATGCAGAGCCCGGCATAATCCAACTTGTATCAGAAATTTTGTTAGGTTCAGAGACATCTGTCACTAAAGTAGATTCTACAACATCAGACAAAGAACCTATCATAAGAACTCTCCATGGCGATGTGAATGAATCACCCAAGGCTAATTTATCATCTGTCATCCGCACTTGATATTGATTCATATCATTTCCATTATACAATCTGGAACCACTATGTCCACGAAGTATATTGGCCTCAGTTATCAACACAAACAATGAATCGGCTGGTTCCAAAAGTAATGGATAGCCCCACATATTGTCTTTGCCTCTTTCTGCTCTGGTTTTCAATGGATAGAAACCTTCATAACCAACAGAATAATTCTGTATCCATCTTTTCGTTCCTTCTGGAATATAGTAAGCTGTATGTTCAGATGTCAGACTATCCTTATCTTGAACAGATGGTAAGCTATATCGAAATACAATCCCGTCATCGTAAGCCCTGAAAACGATATCTAAGGTTTCTGCCTTCTCATTCTCAAACCGAAATATCCTTTCATTTCCTCTATTCTGACAATGACTTCTTTTACCGGTAAGCATCACATAATCATCTTCAATTAGTTTAGTACCGGACACAGATTTCAACCTGATGTTATCGGTAAATGACATAAGCTGGGTTTCCAAGCCAATTCGGGTATCAGATAGAACCCTTCTGGAAGTTTTACCATCTTTGTACTCTACATTAAAAAAGACTTTGCCAAAACCGTCTTTTTCAGTATCTTCCTTTATTTCAACAGAAAGACATATCTTCCCATTAGGAGAAATCACACCTGTATCTTTTTGAGAACAAGAACAGAATGGAATACAAATGAGCACATAAAGCAGTAATTCATAACTTAAACAATTAAAGGAATGTTTCATACACTAAACAGTTAATATAAATAAATAAACTCATCCACATCGATATACCCCGCATCCGCTATATTATTAAAACAGTAAATCCCAATGCGGCTTCCCCGGTAATATCCCCATTCAAGTTGATATACCTCTCCGAACGGGGTAAACTTCCTGCCATCTGTACTATATGAAAATTGGCTTTTTCCATCCAGCCCCCATACAGATTTAATCCACACCTTGTTTCCCTTTATCGCAGGACCTGTGATTTTCTCTTTATTGGTCTGGAATTCCAGATTCCGGTCTTTGCCGGACTGGCGTACCCCCACCATGGCATAACTCTTAGAGTAATGACACAGTCCGGCTTTCTGTCCGTCAACCATGCCCTCAATGTTCATTTTTACAATAACTTCATTTTTGTTTGTACGAAAACAACGCTGAGTCAAGGTATTTCCCGCTTTCAGCAAATTATCCATGACTAATGGACGAAAAGCTTTTAACCGCAAATAGCCTGGTCTTTCCGTCAATGACCACATCTCGTCCCGGGGCTGGTAGTTCCATTCCCATTGAGGAGAAAGTACCGACTTGCTAAAATCATCAGATGATTGTGGAGTCCGAACCGGATACTCATTGGAAGGCTTGGCCGCTTGCCATACCATTGTGCCAATGCCATCCTGCCCAACCTCACCAATAATCGGCCAACCATCGACCCAATATACCGGTAGCAGACTAGCAATCCGACCTGCCCAGTCACCCGTACCATGGTGGGTAAAGAAATACCACTTCCTGTCAGGACCTTCAACAAGTCCGCCTTGATTAGGCTCATTATATTCACGCTGTACATGACTTAATTGTTTCCTTTCAAGATACGGTCCTGTAATTGAAGAAGAACGTTGCATCATGATATATCTACCGCCATTTTTAACTTCACTGAAAAAATGATAATATGTTCCGTTGATTTTATAAAGTTTACTTGCCTCGCGACCATACCCCTCATTAATTAATATTTTAGAGTTTTCGATCAAGGTCTTCCCATCAGGTGTCATCCGGTACAGGTAAGTTTTGTATTTATCAGCAAAATAGGTACCTACAAAATATAGTTGCCCGTCATCGTCAAAGAAAGGACAACAGTCATCCCATCCCTTTTCTGCTTTTACACAGTGCAACGGTTCCCACGGTCCCGCAGGATCGGTAGCTGTCGACATAAAATAACCTTCATCCGGTGTACCGAAATACACATAGAATTTTCCCTGATAATAACGGATTGCCCCTGCCCAAATACCTCGGCCATAACGATTCATACGCGTCCAGTTCATTTCTTCACTGATCTGTCTCAGATCAGAAACCACATGACCTTTAATCGTCCAGTTCACCAAATCCTTGGAATGTATGATCACCATACCTGGGGAATATTGAAAGGTAGAAGAAATAGCATAATAATCATCCCCCACACGAATACAATCAATGTCACTGTAATCGGAAGGAAGGACAGGATTACAATAGGTGCCATCTCCCTGATCGCCCCAAGTTGTCCATTCTCCCCACTTGTAATCATTCTGTGCAAATACATTTACTGTTAATAAAGTAAAAATCAATACTACAATACATGTGTTGGTTTTCATATTCTTTCTTATATTCATACACTGTGTTACAGGATTATCCTGAATTCTTTTTATTCTCAATCTCTTTCAAATAATATACCACAAATGTAGCAAATCAATAGCTTATATTATAGGATTAATACGATTTAGAATAATATAATATCGACATAAACAGCTATAGCGGGATTAATCATAAAACAATATCGACATTTTATTTAAAATTATCGATATCAAAAGAGTAATATCTATTTTTTATTTATCTTTATCTCTACATTAATAAAACCTGTATACTATATAGGTGGTCATTCTCAAGCTGATGAGGTCGTTTTATTCATCAAAGAATGTTTTTGCTGTAGAAGTGACGTGGTTC
>ENA-USYP01002033-USYP01002033.1-human-gut-metagenome-genome-assembly--contig:-NODE-2033-length-13386-cov-14.764520_pt1 | contig 13386 bp, 12 predicted proteins | sample MGYA00250065_ERZ773512 | MGnify/ENA primary metagenome ERZ773512 (study PRJEB29103, sample SAMN06112003) | human gut metagenome | biome: human gut; feature: ankylosing spondylitis patient; material... | reverse complement strand
ACTTAGCACATTAGGTACTCTATCAGAAAGATTCCAAAAATATGCAGATGTTCCGTAAGAAAAAATTCCTTTCCTTTGCCGTTCTGTCAGAAGTCCCATCAATTCCAGAATCTGCTCTTTTTCTATCAGCTGTTCCAATGGCGGCAGTACCAGCGAAGACAAAAGAAACCATTCTTCTGATACAGCATGATAAGAAATCACTTTCCCCTTATGGCATGTTTCCCTGTTCTTTGCCAAACGATCCTCCCCCCCTCCAAAAACAGGCGCACATACCCTTCCTGATATACCAAAAGCTGTATTTCACTGCCATTCTCCATACTCACAACACACAACTTTATTTTTTATCGTTATTGTCGGATCAGTTTCTTTTTAATGCTATCAATTTAGTCTGTTCCATTTTCATTACCAATGAGTAGCCCCTATGTGTCATAAGAACAACTTCTCCGATAAAGCAAATAATCTCTTCCTCTCACATATCTGCGCTTTGTACATATTCAATGTATCATTCTGCCAGTTATTTTTCCCTAGCAGATTTGAGGAAACCCATAAGATTTTCCCTCATATTTGTGAATTTTTACCGGATTCCTTCAATCCCATCCATCAGGGCGCTTATGGTCTGGATTACAATTTTCTGCTCCTTTGGCTGTAGATTCAAGACACGGGAAACCATCTTGTGGGCAGGATTTCTATCTCCTTCGGGATTCTTTCCTAATAACTCGTTTGCGTCAGCACCCAGTACCTCCACCAGTTTTACAAAAATCTCAATGGATATTGCCGCCTGCCCGCCCTCAATGCGGCTTACTGTGTTGACACTGATACCCACTTTTTCTGCAAGAGTTTCCTGGGATAAATGACAGTCTTTTCTCTTTTGTCGAACACGTTCTCCTAACTGGATCAGCTCCTGTGAACCCACACGGTTTCCCAACACAGTCCCCCTTTGCTTCACAGGAGAGGAATTTAAAACATTCTGCTGTAAACAGCACTTTCGGGACACGATAAAAGCTGTACTGTTCTCCCACTGTCACCAGCTTTCTCTCCCACAATATCCGCAGTATTTATAGGTATGGGAGTTTTCGTCATTTTCCATTACTTATGGCTAGCTTGCACCGATTATCCCACGGATTGCAGACAGCAAAATACTAATCCGCCAATGCACCACCGTAACATCTTCCCTTCGGTGTGGACCACCATCAGGAGAAGCGTATGCAGAAACTTCGATATTGCTGATCTTCTTGTTAGCAGCTTCGTTTACGTTAGCCACTTCTTTATTGAATTCTTTAGCAGTTTTCAACTCGCTTGAACGAATGTTAGCTTGTTGGATCAAGAACATGATGTTAGCGTCATGTTTTTCTTTGATGATACGTTGGAAAGCGTCTTCGCCCAATGCCGGGTTTGCGTTACCTAATGTATTGTTAACTAATTCAGAAGTAGAAATGACACCATCAGCTACTTTCACAGCAGGGATAGTAACCACTTTCTTACCGATAGTAGCTTTAAATTCGAGGTACAGTTCAGACTTAGCCATTTCAGGAACATAGTCGAAGGAAGTTTTCATTGTGTAGCTACCGCCCATCTTGTAAGAGATAGTCTGGTCGTTACCTTCTACTTTTTCACCTTGGAAAGTCGCTGGTTGGCCTTTAGCTTCGCCACCATTCCATTTCAAAACCGGAGTTACTTCTACAACTGCTTTCTTGTTGAAATACTTTTCCGGGAATTTGCCGTTAATGGTTGCAGGAACTTTACCACCTACTGCCTCCAGCACCTGCGGAGTAACAGTGAAGTAATCAGCTGATAATTCACCCATTTTTTTGCTGCAAGAAGAGAATAATGCAACAACCATTGCCATGAGTAAAGGCAAGTACAACTTCTTAGTCATTTTAGGTATAAATTAAATGTTTGTAATTGAAATATCGTCGTATTCACATACACCTTTCTGTCTAGTACAGAAAAAGTAACGCAAAGATATTAATTCTTAATATAAATATAAGGATAAGGGGTTGATTTTATCATAATTTAATGAAATTAGCGCTCTTTTTCTTTCCGGTACTTGATATTTCGGGGATGATGTTCAATGATCTCACTGCGAAGCATATTACGGTCGATATGCGTGTAAATTTCGGTTGTAGCAATAGACTCATGTCCGAGCATGCATTGAATAGCCCGCAAATTGGCTCCGCCTTCCAGTAAATGAGTGGCAAAAGAGTGGCGGAAAGTGTGCGGGCTGATATTTTTGATGATACCTGCCGTTTGTGCTAATTCTTTAATCATGTGGAAGATCATTATTCGTGAAAGTCCTTTGCCTCTCCGCTGGCTGACAAATACAAAATCTTCATATTCTTTTTTTACTTCGATCCGGTTACGGTCGGTGAAGTAGAGTTTTATCTCGTTAATGGCACGGGGGGAAATGGGCACAAGTCGTTGTTTACTGCCTTTTCCTTCCACTTTGATGAAGCCCTCGTCGAAATAAAGATCGGACAGCTTGAGGTTGACAAGTTCTGATACGCGAAGTCCGCAGCTATATAAGATCTCTAATATAGCCCTGTTTCGTTGCCCTTCGGCCTTACTGCGGTCGACGGCAGAGATAATCCGGTCGATTTCTTCCACCGTCAGCACCTCAGGGAGTTTGAAGCCTATTTTGGGCCCTTCCAGCAATTCGCTGGGATCAGCCTCCAAATAATCAGCCATAAGCAGGAAACGGAAGAATGATTTGATCCCTGACAGGATACGGGCCTGCGAACGGGGATGGATACCAATATCATGTAGTCCGGCTGTAAAACGTTGGAGATCAGACAGGCACACTTCCAGAACGTTGATGCCCTCCAAGGTCAGGAAACTCATCAATTTGTCCAGGTCTGTAAGATAGGCTTCCAGCGTGTTGGGAGATAAAGACTTTTCCAGTTTGAGATACTGCTGATACTTTCTGATTATCAGTTCCTGTTGTTCCTTCTTCTTCTTTTTTTCGTTGATTTCCATTTCTTTTTTCTACCTTTGCTCCGCGAAGATAGGCTGCACCTCAGCAGAATACAAATAAATTTGTTTCTACATTCGGTTTGCACTATCTTTGTGGCTTGAAATATTGTTCTTTGGATACAAAGGTATAAAAAAAGAGGATTACGCGATGAAGATACAAATTATTAATGGCCCGAATATAAATCTGTTGGGTAAGCGTGAACCTTCCATATATGGAAGCGTTACATTTGAAGATTATTTGGCTGAACTTCGCAAAAGATACACTGACGTGGAGATCGACTATTTTCAATCGAATATTGAGGGAGAGATGATCGACTGCATACAGCAGGTAGGATTTGACGTGGACGGGATTATTCTGAATGCGGGTGCTTATACGCATACTTCCATTGCTTTGCAGGATGCTATTCGCTCTGTGACGTCTCCGGTTATCGAGGTGCATATCTCCAATGTACATAGTCGTGAGTCTTTCCGGCATGTGTCGATGATTGCTTGTGCCTGCAAAGGGGTGATTTGCGGCTTTGGACTGAACTCATATAGGTTGGCGCTGGAGGCATTGTTAGAAAATAAATAAGGTATAATATATAATAGGTAGAAAGACTATGTTATTGAAACAGACTAAGATTGTGGCTTCTATTTCGGATAGACGTTGTGATGTGGATTTTATAAAACAGCTCTTTGAAGCTGGAATGAATGTGGTGCGTATGAATACTGCGCACGCCAGCCGTGAAGGTTTTGAAGCTCTGATTGCAAATGTACGTACCGTGTCCAATCGTATTGCGATTCTAATGGATACGAAAGGACCGGAAGTCCGTACGACTGCCAATGCAGAACCGATTCCATATAAAATAGGTGAAAAAGTAAAGATTGTAGGTAATCCGGAACTTGAAACTACCCGTGAGTGTATTGCTGTTTCATATCCCAATTTTGTACACGATTTGAATATCGGTGGTACGATTTTGATTGACGATGGTGATCTGGAACTGGAAGTCATTGATAAAACCGCTGATTATTTGCTTTGTGAAGTGAAGAACGAAGCTACTTTGGGAAGCCGTAAGAGCGTGAATGTTCCGGGTGTTCGTATCAATCTTCCTTCCTTGACGGAAAAAGACCGTAACAATATCCTTTATGCTATCGAAAAGGATATTGATTTTATCGCTCACTCTTTCGTGCGCAATCGTCAGGATGTACTTGATATTCGTGCGATTCTGGATGCTCATAATAGTGACATTAAGATTATTGCCAAGATTGAAAATCAGGAAGGCGTAGATAATATTGATGAGATACTGGAAGTAGCCGACGGCGTTATGGTTGCCCGTGGTGATTTAGGTATTGAGGTCCCTCAGGAACGCATTCCGGGAATCCAGCGTGTGCTGATTCGTAAATGTATCCTGGCAAAGAAGCCGGTGATCGTTGCTACGCAAATGTTGCATACGATGATTAACAATCCTCGTCCTACTCGTGCGGAAGTTACTGACATTGCCAATGCAATTTATTATCGTACGGACGCTTTGATGTTGAGTGGTGAAACTGCTTATGGTAAGTATCCGGTGGATGCGGTGAAAACAATGACTAAGATTGCGGCTCAGGCTGAAAAAGATAAACTGGAAGAAAATGATATTCGTATCCCGTTGGATGAAAACAGTAATGATGTTACGGCTTTCCTTGCCAAGCAGGCTGTAAAAGCTACATCTAAGTTAAAGATACGTGCGATCATTACCGACAGTTATAGCGGACGTACAGCACGTAATCTGGCTGCTTTCCGTGGCAAGTATCCGGTATTGGCTATTTGTTATAAGGAAAAGACGATGCGACATCTGGCTCTTTCTTATGGTGTGGAAGCGATCTATATGCCGGAACTCGCAAACGGGCAGGAATACTATTTTGCAGCCCTGCGCCGCCTGTTGAAAGAAGGACGTTTGCAGCCAACGGATATGGTAGGCTATTTGAGTAGTGGTAAAGAAGGTACGCAAACTTCCTTCCTCGAAATAAATGTGGTGGAGGATGCGTTGAAGCATGCGGAAGATACCGTATTGCCTAATAATAACCGTTATCTGTAAAAAGAACAGGCTGTATGCAAGAGACTGAATCTATTGACGAATATATTCTGCAACATATTGATCCCGAAAGCGATTATTTGAAAGCGCTGTATCGGGATACGCACGTAAAATTGCTTCGTCCCCGTATGGCTTCCGGGCATTTGCAGGGGCGGATGTTGAAGATGTTTGTGAAGATGATTCGGCCTCGGCAGATACTGGAGATCGGGACGTATAGCGGATATTCCGCTCTTTGTCTGGCAGAAGGTTTGTCGGAGGGCGGAATGTTGCATACCTTTGAAATAAATGATGAACAAGAGGACTTTACCCGTCCGTGGCTTGAAAAATCGCCATTTGCAGATAAAATCCGTTTCTATATAGGTGATGCCTTGGAACTTGTTCCCGATTTGGGCGTTACGTTTGATCTGGCTTTTATTGACGGTGATAAACGTAAATATATTGAGTATTACGAAATGACGTTGGCTCATCTTTCCGAAGGAGGATACATGATAGCTGACAATACGCTGTGGGATGGTCATGTGCTGGAACAACCCCGTAATACGGATGCCCAGACAATCGGCATTAAGGCTTTTAATGATCTTGTAGCCAAAGATGAACGGGTGGAGAAAGTAATATTACCCTTACGTGATGGGTTAACGATTATAAGAAAAAAGTAAAGGAGTAGATTTATGGAAACAACTAGACAGAATAAGATATCCCGCTTGTTGCAGAAAGAACTGAGTGAGATATTCCTGTTGCAGACAAAGGCGATGCATGGGACGTTGGTATCGGTTAGTGCTGTGCGCATTAGTCCGGATATGAGTATTGCCCGTGTTTATCTCAGTGTTTTTCCTTCTGAGAAAGCAGAAGAAATGGTGAAGAATATCAATGATAATATGAAATCCATTCGTTATGAACTGGGTACTCGTGTTCGTTATCAGCTACGTATTATCCCTGAACTGAAGTTCTTTGTGGATGATTCGTTGGATTATATCGAGAAGATTGACTCATTGCTGAAATGAAATAATTCATTGCAGAGGTGAATTTCCCCTTCTATATAGCCCGGCGTTATCTTTTTTCGAAAAAGAAACATAATGCTATTAATATCATATCCGGCATTTCTGTGTGCGGAGTGGCCCTTGCTACATTGGCGTTGATCTGTACACTCTCTGTTTTTAACGGCTTTCAGGATATGGTGGCCAGCTTTTTCACCGCTTTCGATCCGCAGTTGAAAATTGTGGTTCGTGAAGGGAAGGTTTTTGACGGGCAAGATGAACGGATTCGCGCTGTTTGTGCGCTTCCCGAAGTGGCTGTATCTACAGAAACGCTCGAAGAGAATGCAATGGTACAGTATAAAGACCGTCAGACTATGGCTGTTTTGAAGGGTGTAGAAGATAACTTTGAGGAATTGACCGAGATTGACAGTATACTTTATGGAGCCGGTGAGTTTCTCTTGCATGATTCGATTGTGAATTACGGGATTATGGGAGTGGAACTCGTGGCCACTTTAGGTACAGGATTGGAATTTGTCGATCCGCTTCAGGTTTATCTTCCCAAACGGAATGCCAAAGTAAATATGGCAAATCCCGGTGCTTCCTTTAAACGTGACTATCTTTATTCTCCCGGAGTGGTGTTTGTCGTGAATCAACAGCTGTATGATGGTAAATATATTCTTACCTCTCTTGATTTTATCCGACAACTGCTGGATTATACCACGGAGGTTTCTGCGATAGAGCTGAAATTAAAATCCGGTGCAAACGTCTCATCTGTACAATCTAAGATCGAAAAAATGTTGGGAGATGATTTTGTTGTTCAGGACCGTTATCAGCAGCAGGCGGATGTGTTCCGTATTATGGAAATTGAGAAACTGATCTCCTATCTATTTTTGACTTTTATCCTTATGATTGCCTGTTTTAATGTGATCGGTTCTCTTTCTATGCTGATACTGGATAAAAAAGATGATGTTGTAACATTACGCAGTCTGGGGGCTAATGATAAACTTATTTCCCGGATATTCTTATTTGAGGGACGTCTTATTTCTCTTTTTGGTGCTATCTCCGGTATTATTCTCGGATTAATTTTATGTTTTGTCCAGCAGAAATTTGGCGTAATTTCGCTAGGTGGAGGCGGTGGTACTTTTATCGTGGACGCCTACCCTGTCAGTGTTCATGCGTGGGATGTTGTGCTTGTCTTCATAACCGTTCTGACTGTCGGATTCCTTTCTGTGTGGTATCCGGTACGCTATTTGAGTAAAAGACTTTTATAGTCGGATGCGGAACTTCTCTTGTGGAAACTTTCCTATATTTGAAAACTTTTAAAGCCTTATTATTTTTGTAATTGATGATATACTTGTATATTTGGCTCGATTTTGTTAATTGAAAAAGTAATTTGTACAACAGCTGAAGAATTTAATAGGGAAGTTAAGGCAGACATGATGCCATTCGTATTTAAAGAAGAAGGCTACCTCTATCCGATTCAGCAGGAATATTTGAACAAGAATCCGAAATTGGTACAGAATCCTAATTGGTAATTGAGTTGCCATAAATAGACATATACATATCACACTTTCCCTTAATTCCCTTATATAGGGGAAGTGTGATTTACTATACAAAACACTGATATATAAATGATAAAAAATTATTTCCTGCTAGGAAGCTTGTTATGTAGTATGGGTGCCTTTTCTCAGTCTACCGTATGGAAACATACCGGATGGGAAGCTCGCATTTCAGACAAGGGCTATTTGGAACAGATTATCTTCAAGGATAAGAAAGGTAATGACACCATTCCTTTCTTTCGTTCTGGGCAAGGTAACTGTGGTCCTTCTTTTTATGCTGAAATCAGTGGTAAAGAAATTACCGCAGCTTGGATACCTGACGGATATCTTTCTTATCGGAGTACGATAGACCAGGTGGAATGCCGTCTAACGTATCAGTCATGGAAAGGGCAGCCGGCTTTGAAAGTTACTCTTGAAAACAAAGGGAATGTACCTTTTCAACCGACAAAGGCGGGACTGAAATTGGGAATCGATACTTATATGGATAAGTATCCGGACTGGTTTGGAAAATATTTCCCAACGCTGATGCGCAATGAAAAGACACATTTCTACGGTTATCTGCAAACCCCTGCAGGACACGCTTTGGGAATTGTATCGCCACAGCCTGTAGCTTCATGGAGTGTGGCTTACAATCTGGGTTATCAAGATCCACCTCCACATTGGTTTATGGGGCACCGGATAGAGTCATTAAATCTGGATTTGATGAATGCATTACCTTTGCCCGAACGCAATCCACAAGATTTGTGGATGCTGAAACAAGGGGAGATCAAGAGCTGGACTATTGTGCTCATGGATATAAATCCGTTGGGGGAATTTGAACACGTTATACATAAGGCGACTGGCATACCGATGATCTCTATTGATCGGACGACTTATGTTCCGGGAGAAACCGCATCTTTTGAAGTTCTGTCTGGTTCTAAAGATATCAAAGTGTTGGATGATAAAGGGCAGGAGTTGAAGGTCAATATCCGGACACAGGGAGAGGGAGTAAAGCAAGTGTCGTGTGTACTGCCGGATGTCGGGTTGTATACAGTACGTGTCAGGGACAATGGAAAAGAAACAGAAGGTATTCTTTCAGTACATCATGACTGGAAATGGACTATGGAACAGGCACGTCGGAATGCTTTGAAATATCACCAGAAAGCTACTTCACACATAGAAAGTTGGTATGGCTTCCATTCTTCTTTTATTGCTGCACAATATTTTCCGGATAAACAACTGGATAAAGCTTTACGTGATCGCTTTGATTATTTATTCGGCTTGTTACATGATCAACAAAAGATGGAGCCTAAGTACCACGCTTCACGCATACAGAATACTTCGGGGACAATAGGTTTGTTAGTAGACAAATATCAAGCTTATGGTGATATAGCCGACTTACAGAAGGCTTCTCGTTTGGCAGACTGGTTGATGAACAATTGGCAACGTGAAGATGGTGCCTATGTCAATCATCATATTATTTATACCAGCGTTATCTATGTAGCGAAAAGTATGCTGGAACTTACTTTGGTCGAACGTGAGTTAGGCAAGAAGAATACTGTATGGGCAGAGGCGGCGGAGCGCCATTATCAATCTGCCAAACGTGCTATCGACCAGTTGGTTGCTTCACAAGGTGACTTTGAAACAGAAGGAGAACTTACTTTTGAGGATGGAATGATTTCCTGTTCTGCACTTCAGATTGGAATGCTGGGATTGATGCAGAAAGACGAAAAGGTGCGTAAACATTATACAGACGCTATGTTACAAATTCTGGAGAGTCATGATTGTCTTACCCAACTGCGAGTCCCCGATGCCCGCCGGAGGGGTGGAACCATGCGTTATTGGGAAGCACAATATGACGTGCAGATGTTGCCGAACATGTTCAACTCTCCTCACGGTTGGAGCGGCTGGCGTGGTTACGCTACCTATTATGCTTATCTGCTGACAGGTGAAGAACGCTGGTTGAAAGAAACTTATAATGCGATGGGAGCTTTTTCTCATCTGATTGATTATCGTACAGGAAATCTTCGCTGGGCATTTGTTGTAGATCCGTATCTGAAAGTAAAACAGGCTTGCAGTGCTGATACACATGTGACACAAGATTCATTGAGTTTTGGAAATCCACATCCTGAACTCTATGATACACGCGAATTTATTATAGGTGAACAATATGTGAATATGGTTAGTGATTGGCAGACAATTAATACACAGGATAACGATGTGCACGAAGTATTCAAGTGTATTGCTGAATCTATGCTTACTAACGCCTTTATTGTAGAACGTCCGGACGGCTCGGTTGTCGGATACAACTGTATTATTGAAAAGCAAGGAAATAAACTGAAGGTCAAAGCAAATGAGAAGCAAATAACTAATCTTCATTGTAACTTGAAGCATCCATTCACAGTCGTGTTTGATAAAGTAGATAAGGTGCTGGAGGCAAATTATTTGGGTTGGGCATTTGGAACGGATATCTATCAATAGAATAAAAGGATATATTTTATGAATTTCAAATTCCATATGGCGGTAGGGGAATTGCTCTGCTCATCTCAAGAGAGTTCGTACATAGTTTGATCGGCAGAATGGCTGAATTATGGTGGATAATAAATAAAGGCGTAGAAAGAGAACCAGTTCTCACTCTACGCCTTTGTTATTAGATAAATTATGAATTTACTTCACTTCCCAAGTATCATTAGTCATCAACAGCTCTTGGAAATTGTGGTATTTCTTCTTGCCTTTGATTTCTTCGATTTGTTCTGTAACTGCATCATTGTAGGTCGGAGCATCTACATCGCGGATTACACCGAGTGCAATCGGGAAGTCGGGACCTTCCATCAAGGCCAGTTTCAGTTGAAGTGTATTGTCCTGGCAGTGTGCATCGTGGATAAGAATATCTTTTTCTGTGATACCGTTTTCACCGAGTTTCACTACTTTCAGTCCGAAACCTTCCTGCATTAATCCGAATTCTTTGTTTTCACCGAACAACATCGGTTTACCATGTTCCAGATAGATCGCGTTCTTGGCACGTCCTTCTTTGGTTGCAACGCTGGCATGAGTTCCGTCGTTGAAAATAACACAGTTTTGCAGAACTTCGACAACCGAAGCACCTTTATGAGCGGCTGCTGCTTTCAATACTTCTACGGAAGCGGCACCGTCTACAGCGATACAGCGTGCAAAGAAACGTCCACGTGCGCCGAAAGCAAGTTCTGCCGGATGGAATGGGTCTTCTACTGTTCCGTAAGGAGATGATTTACTGACAAATCCACGTTCGGAAGTCGGTGAATATTGTCCCTTGGTCAAACCGTAAATGCGGTTGTTCAGCAGAATCATATTCAAGTCAATGTTACGGCGGACAGCGTGGATGAAGTGGTTACCACCGATTGCCAGGCCATCACCGTCACCGGAAATCTGCCAGATAGTCAAATTGGGATTAGCTACTTTGGCTCCTGTTGCAATAGCGGCTGCACGTCCGTGTATAGTGTGGAAGCCATACGTATTTACATAGTAAGGCAGACGGGAAGAACAACCGATACCCGAAATTACGGCAATATCATGCGGAGCTGTTCCCAGTTCGGCCATAGCCTTATGCAGTGAATTCAGGAAAGCGTGGTCACCGCATCCCGGACACCAGCGGGGCTGGCCTGATTTATAATCTTGTACGGTATATACTTTATCGCTCATCTCTTATTCCTCCAATAATTTAGTAAATGCATCTATCAATTCTCTCGTAACGAAAGGCTGTCCTTTCACTTGGTTGAACTGGCTGATGTTCAGTCCGGGTGCTTTCATGCGCAGGTAACCTGCAAATTGTCCCAAGTTCTGTTCAGCTACCACGATCTTTTTATATTTACGTAATACGTCAGCCGTGTTCTTCGGTAGCGGGTTGATATATTGGAAGTGGGCGAAAGCCACTTTCTTTCCATGTTCGCGCATATAGTCCATAGCCAGACGGAGATGGCCGTAAGTACCACCCCAGCCTACAATCAGCAAATCTGCATCTTTGTCGCCCAATACTTCGAGCTCGGGGATGTAGTCTGCAATTTTGTCCACTTTGGCTTGACGAAGGTGAACCATTTTATTGTGATTTTCCGGTTCGGTAGAGATTGCACCTGTTTCGTTACTCTTTTCAAGACCACCGATACGATGCATGAAGCCCTCTGTTCCCGGGATAGCCCAATAGCGTACACCAGTTTCTTCGTTACGTTGGTACGGGGTCCAGTTTCCTGCCATATCAGGAGTTACATACGGTGGATTGATAGCAGGATATTCATCCAAGTTAGGAAGTTTCCAGGCTGCAGAGCCGTTAGCTACAAAAGCATCAGTCAACAGTACAACCGGAGTCATGTGTTCCAAAGCGATTTTAGCTGCCATATATGCAGCATCAAAACAGTTGGTCGGTGATGTTGCAGCAATGACGGGCATCGGGCTTTCACCGTTACGTCCGTAGAGAGCTTGCAGTAAGTCGGTCTGTTCTGATTTCGTAGGAAGACCGGTAGACGGTCCGCCACGCTGTACGTTGACGATCACTAGTGGAAGTTCGCCGATAACGGCAAGGTTCATTGCCTCACTTTTCAGGCAGACGCCCGGGCCGGAAGTCGTAGTTACTGCCAGGGCACCGGCAAAAGCTGCACCGACAGCAGATGCACAACCTGCGATTTCGTCTTCGCACTGTACGGTTTTTACGCCCAGTGATTTATGTTTGGCTAATTCGTGCAGAATGTCAGTGGCCGGAGTGATAGGATAAGAACCCAAGTAGAGTTCCAGACCAGCTTTCTCGGCTGCAGCTATCAAGCCGTATGACGTTGCCTTATTACCATTAATATCTGTATAAAGTCCTTTGGATTTTGGAGCTTTGCTTTCGATCTTATAAGTAGAGACAGAAGCGTGAGTGTTGGCTCCGTAGTTGAAACCGTCGTTCAATACCTTGATGTTGGCTTCTGCAATTTCGGGCTTTTTGGCGAATTTCTCGCGCAGCATTTTCTCGGCTGCTGCCAGGTTACGGTTGAACAACCAACAAACTAACCCCAGCGCGAACATATTTTTACAACGGAGAACGGATTTGTTGTCCAGTCCTGAATCCTTCAGGCTTTCTTTACACATGGAAGAAATAGGTACTTCAAGTACTTCTTGCTTAACACCCAATTCTTCGAAAGGATTGTCAGTCTTGAATTGTGCCTTTTCTAAATCTCTGGCTTCGAATGAGTCGGAGTCGGTGATGATAAGTCCTTGCGGTTTACAGAATTTGATTTGTGTTTTTAGTGCGGAAGGATTCATTGCTACCAATACGTGACAACGGTCTCCGGGAGTGTAAACTTGCCCGGCGCCGATGTGTACTTGAAAACCGGAAACCCCGGTTAACGAACCTTGCGGAGCGCGGATGTCTGCCGGGTAATCGGGGAATGTACAGATGTCATTTCCTACCGTAGCCGACATGTTCGAGAAGATGTTGCCGGCCAGCTGCATGCCATCGCCGGAGTCGCCGGAGAAACGTACTACGACTTCCTCCAATTCTTTAACCATCATTTCGTCTGCCATAATTTTAATTACTATATTTAATTTAAAAACTATTTTTACTTTCAATTTGTGAGTACAAAGGTCGGAAAGTTAATCGAATTATCAAAATAAATCAGTCTTTATTGCCCTATTGACGCTGAATATTTGAAGTGTCTGGAAGGAACCTTTATTTTTATTCTTGTTAAATCAACAGAAACCGTTATCTTTGCAAGCAAATTTATAACGGCCTTGTAGTTCAACGGATAGAATAGAAGTTTCCTAAAGTAACCGATTTTTCAGCCCAATCTATCCTTTGAATGATAGGCAATAGTTCTTTGAAAATTTGTGCAAATCTGCATA
>ENA-USYP01002030-USYP01002030.1-human-gut-metagenome-genome-assembly--contig:-NODE-2030-length-13402-cov-44.454409_pt1 | contig 13402 bp, 10 predicted proteins | sample MGYA00250065_ERZ773512 | MGnify/ENA primary metagenome ERZ773512 (study PRJEB29103, sample SAMN06112003) | human gut metagenome | biome: human gut; feature: ankylosing spondylitis patient; material... | reverse complement strand
GAAGAGATTGCAGCAGAGATGAATATGCCGGTAGAGCGTGTGCGTGAGATCTTAAAGATTTCCCAGGAGCCGGTTTCTCTGGAAACTCCGATCGGTGAGGAGGAGGACAGCCACTTAGGTGACTTCATTCAGGATGATAATGTGCCTGTTCCGGCCGATGCAGCCGCATTTACCCTTTTGAAAGAGCAGTTGGAGGAAGTACTTGGAACACTGACCGAGAGAGAGCAGAAAGTTTTGACACTCCGTTTTGGTCTGGAGGACGGCCGTGCAAGAACACTGGAAGAAGTTGGAAAAGAGTTCAATGTAACACGTGAGCGTATCCGTCAGATCGAAGCAAAAGCGCTCCGCAAACTTCGTCATCCAAGCAGAAGCCGCAAATTAAAGGATTACTTAGAGTAAAATGGTAAAGATTTCAAATCGTTTAATGACAGCCGCAGCTCTTGTCACACAGGGATATACACTGGCAGATGTTGGAACAGATCACGGATATATTCCAATCTATCTGTTACAGCAGAAGAAAATTCCAGCTGCAATTGCCATGGATATCAATGAAGGACCGTTAGAGCGAGCAAAAGAACATATTGCTTTATATGGATTGCAGGCATACATACAGACACGTCTCTCAGACGGTGTGGCAGCTTTGAAACCCGGCGAGGTGGAAGCTGTCCTCATCGCCGGCATGGGAGGCGGACTGGTCATGCATATCTTAAAAAACGGGGAAAAAGTCTGCCAGTCTGCGAAAGAACTCATCCTGCAGCCACAGTCCGAGATAGAGAATGTCCGTGAATTTTTACGGGAAGAAGGATATGCCATTCTCGCAGAGGACATGGTGTTGGAAGATGGAAAATTCTATCCGATGATGAAAGTGCAGTATCAGGGTGAAAATGCACAGAAAGCTTCGGAAGTGTTGAAACTTTCAGACCTTTATGGTGGATTACTCCTGCAAAACCGCCATCCCGTGTTGAAAACTTTCCTTGAAAAAGAAAAGCTCATATACACAGGCATCAAGGAGAATCTTGAAAAACAGCCGGCGTCAGAAAAAATCCGGACACGGCTTGCAGAAGTGGAAGACATATTGCATTATAATGAACTTGCATTACAGTTTTATGAATAATCCCCCTTATTTCAAAAACATCCGCATCATCTTTTCTTTCAATCCGGTATATTTCTGATACCGGATCGGCAGATCCATCCACGTTTTCTTATCGACAATACTGCGGTAATGGCTGAAGGTTTCAAATCCAACCCTGCCGTGGTAGCTGCCCATGCCGCTCTCACCGACACCGCCGAATGGCATATCGCTCGTTGCAAGATGAATGATCGTGTCATTGATACAGCCGCCGCCAAAACGGCAGGTATCTAAGACCTTCTTCTGTGCGGCTTTGTCCTCACTGAAAAAATAAAGCGCAAGCGGATGAGGGTGGGATTCCACGGTATCAAGCGCCTCGTTTAATGTGTCGAAGGTGAGGATCGGAAGCAGAGGACCGAAGATCTCTTCGCCCATCACAGCGTCGTCCCACGTAATATTATTCAGAACGGTAGGCGCAATGCGGAGCGATTCAGGCTCTGACTGTCCTCCGTATACAAGCTTTTCCCCATTGATCAGCCCGAGAATGCGTTCAAAATGCTTTTCGTTGATGATCTTTCCATAATTCGGATTTTTCAGAGGTTCTTTCCCAAACTGCTTTTCAATCTCAGCTAAAATCGCAGTGATAAGCTCATCGCGGATGCGCTTGTCACAGAGAATATAATCCGGCGCAACACAGGTCTGTCCGCAGTTTAAATACTTGCCGAAGACAATACGCTTTGCGGCAAGCCGGATCTTAGCGGTGGAGTCAACGATACATGGGCTCTTTCCGCCAAGCTCTAATGTGACAGGAGTTAAATATTCAGCCGCATGGCGGAGTACCTCCCGTCCGACAGTCTTTCCGCCGGTGAAAAAGATCATGTCAAAACGCTGCTGTAACAATGCCTGATTTTCTGCGCGGCCGCCATCGACCACTGCAACATAATGTGCCGGAAAACATTCTTCGATCATGGTTTTCATGACATCGAACGTGCAAGGGGCGTAGGCGCTTGGTTTTACGACCGCAGTATTCCCGGCTGCTATGGCATCGATCAGCGGATCGAGTGTCAGTAACACCGGGTAATTCCATGGGCTCATGATCAGCACGGTTCCGTAAGGGGAAGGGGAGCGGAAGCTCTTTGCTGCAAACTGGGCGACCGGGGTGGAAACACGTTTGCTGCGCATAAGGCTGCGGAGATGCTTCTGCATCCAGGTAAGCTCTGACAGCGTCAGCCCGATCTCACACATATAGCTCTCCATCCGGCTCTTTCCAAGATCCGCCTTCAATGCCGCAGCGAGGTCGGCTTCATGGCGGATCATAGCCTCTTTCAAACTTTCTAACTGTTTCAGACGGAATTCCGCCTGAATCGTTTTGCCACTGGAAAAAAAGTGGTTCTGTTGTTGTAAAATATCCTTGATCTCCTGTTCGGTCATGAGGATGCCTCCTTTTATCTTCAGGATCGATCAGACAACTACCTGTTCTGACTCAACCTGTATCCGTACATCTGATACTTATATACTATCGAAAATAACATACTTCTGCAAGTGTTTTACTTCCGGGCAGACAGGAAAAACAATTCTTGAAAAACGGCGCTTATAATGCTACAGTAATAATACTGATGATCTGCAGCAGAGGTCATGGCGCAGGTCAGTTTGATAATAATGTGACTGCCGGATACGAAGGGCAGATTGCGGAAAGGCATGGAAAATGAAATGAACGATTATAAAATAGGCACAAAATGTGTACAGGCAGGATATACCCCGGAGAATGGACAGCCGCGGCAGATTCCGATCATCCAGTCTACCACTTTCAAATACAGCACCAGTGAGGACATGGGAAAACTGTTTGATCTTGAGGCATCCGGATATTTCTATACACGGCTGCAGAATCCGACGAATGATCATGTCGCAGCCAAGATCGCAGCAATGGAAGGCGGCACAGCCGCAATGCTGACCTCAAGCGGACAGGCAGCGAACTTTTTTGCCATATTCAACATATGTGAGAGTGGAGACCATATCGTGGCATCATCCTCGATCTACGGCGGAACCTTCAACCTCATTGCAGTTACGCTTGCCAAAATGGGGATCACGGCAACCTTCGTGTCTCCTGACGCATCGGAGGAGGAGTTAAACGCTGCATTCCGTCCGAACACAAAACTGATGTTTGGCGAGACGATCGCCAATCCGGCATTGACAGTATTAGATATTGAGCTCTTTGCAAAAACGGCGCATGCGCATGGTGTACCTCTTATCATAGACAATACATTTCCAACTCCGGTCAACTGCAGACCATTTGAGTGGGGTGCGGATATTGTGACACACTCCACCACCAAATACATGGATGGACATGGTGCGGCAGTAGGCGGTGCGATCGTTGACAGCGGAAAATTCGACTGGATGGCACACGCAGACAAATATCCGGGACTTTGTACACCGGATGAGAGCTACCATGGCGTGACCTATGCAGAAAAATTTGGCAATGAGGGCGCATTCATCACAAAATGTACAACACAGCTTATGCGTGATCTCGGATGCATCCAGTCGCCACAGAATGCATTCCTGTTAAACCTTGGACTGGAGTCACTGCATGTGCGTATGCCTAAGCATGTGGAAAACGGACAGGCAGTTGCAGAATTTCTGGAAAAACATCCAAAGGTAGCCTATGTGAACTATCCGGGTCTGCCTTCCAGCAAATACTATGAACGTGCCAGAAAATACCTGCCACACGGCGGATGCGGTGTCGTTTCATTCGGATTAAAGGGCGGCAGGGAGGCTGCGTCTGCTTTTATGCAGAACTTAAAGCTTGGAGCGATCGAGACACATGTGGCAGATGCAAGAACCTGCTGTCTGAATCCGGCGACCTCCACGCACAGACAGATGACAGATGAACAGCTGAAAGAGGCAGGTGTTCCGGCAGAGCTGATCCGCATCAGTCTCGGTTTAGAGGATAAGGAAGATCTGATCGCAGATATTTCGAATGCGTTGGATGCGATCAGGGACTAATATGCAGAAAAAAGAAAGTGCAGAGAGAAAAATGAGTAAGATAAAAACAAAAAAAGTGCTGACACCGGAGCAGAAGAAAAAGCGCATCCGCAACATCATCATTGTCGCAGTGATCCTTGTGGCAGCATCCGTTGCAACTTACTGGATGCAGCCGCAGAACAAAGCGCTGGCAGAGAGTGAAGTGTTCAGCGAAGAGGAAGTGAAGGCACAGGCGGAAAAAATCATAGGGTTTTTGAATGCAGAGGATTTTGACAGCCTGCAAAGCCTTGTTGTCCCGGACATGCAGGAGATCATGAACAAAGAGCGCATGGACGAGGGCAAGGCGCGGATTTCGGAAGACTGGGGAGATTTTGTTTCCATTGAAACAATGCAGGATGCGGAGATCATACAGAGAGGTGCGCATATCGCAGCCGTTTACGTGACTGCAGAATATGAAAACATCGAGGTGCATTACACACTGGCGTTCAACGAGGACATGAAGCTTGCGTCCTTTGGAATCCAATAGCCGGATCATTCCTGCGGAAACATATAGGAAAAATAAACATCCTTAAAATTAGCGTAATTGTCTCTTGAAATCGGAATCTGTGCGCCGGATTTTGTGAAGAGAGAGGTTTTACCGAACTTTTCCACGCAGCTTAACGCTGCAATATAGCTGCGGTGGCATTTATAAAACCCTTTTTCCACTGTGAAAATTGTTTCACACTGGTGAAAGGGTTCTTTTATGGAGATCACCGAGCCGTCTTTCAATGTGACTAAGACATTCTTATTCTGCGCTTCCAGATATTCGACATCCTGAAAATAAATCGCCTGGTAGCCGGAATCTGTTCTTGCTGCGAAATGAGCCATGGAAGCCTTGTGGACTTCGTACCAGCTGTCGAGGACCGCATGGAAACGCACTTCGTCAAGAGGTTTCAACAGATACCAGAAAGTGCGGACTTCATAAGATTCCAGCGCAAATTCCGGTGAGGAAGTCAGAAAAATGATCGGAACGTGCGGGTCATGCTGGCGCAGTTCGCGTGCGGTATCCATGCCGCTCAAAAGGGGCATGATCATATCAAGCAGGATCAGATCCATGCCATAAGCCCTGTGTGCGGAGATCAGTTCGTCACCGTTTGTGAACCGGTAGAGCTGCAGTGTCAACTGATGCGCCCGGCACCAGGAATCAAGACTGTCTGAAAGCAGATCCAAAAATTCAGTTTCATCATCACAAATCGCAATCTTTACCATAATAAATTTCCTCGCTTAAAGAATAATGCGGACTACAAAGTCCTCACCTTCCATGTAAAACTGGTACTGTCCATGTTCCTTCTCGACATAATAAATGACGCTTTGAACACCGATACCGTGATTCTTTGCCGTTGTAACCGGGATACCGTTTGAAAAAACAGGTGTCGCTGAAGCCGGATTCTTCTGCAGGATCAGAAGGTGGTTTCCCTTTTCAAAAATGCTCAGATGCACGATACGTTTTTCCACAGGGAGCTTCGTGACCGCATGCATTGCATTTTCCAGAAGATTGGAAAGGATCGCACAGAAAGTCATCTCAGAGCAGCAGAGTGTCTGCGAAGTCTGGATCTGTACGTCAAAAACGATCTGATTTTCCGAAAACCGTGTCTGGTAAATGGAAAGAACCGAATTCAGCAGCTCATTTCTGCAGAAAGAATGAATGACCGTGTCGTCATATTGCTTATTGATCTCCTGAATATAATCAAGTGCGCGCTCCGGTTCCTGCTGGGAGATAAAAGTCTGGATGGCAGCAAGATGATGGCGCATGTCGTGCCGCAGGATCTTCATGCGGTGTTCGCTGCTGCGGACCTGTTCGATCTCCGAATGCAGGGAGTTCAACTGCATATTGGTAAGCTGACCGTATTGTTCAGCACGGTTTTTCAACTCATATTCCTGAAAATAGACGAACAGGAAAATGACATAGGAAATACACATGGCAAATGCGAGAAATTCCACGACCACCTTATTTCCGGAGTAGAGAAGCATGGAGAACTTTGTGGTAGAGTAATCAAACACATAATAGACGAATGGCATTGCCCCGAGGATATACAGCTCCCGGTCAGATTTTGCAAAAAGCAGTGCGGTAGTCTGGCACAGATACCGGCTTAAGAAAGCGAAAACGGCAACAGTCACGATAATCCTTACCAGATAATAAATCCAGTCCAATCCGCTCAGGGATAAGGCAAAAATACCTGCCCAGTTGCTGAACTGGCAGCACAGATAGGCGGTCATAATAGAGATTATGGAAGGCAGCCAGCGGAAACGGTAATAAAACACCAGCAGCAGAAAAAGCGGCAGATGCACGAAAATCGGGTAGACGGCTTCCGTGAACAACGAACCGAATACCGTATTGCAGATCAGAAAGAAAAGTCCGGATACTGCTCCACCGCCAAGAAGAATGCAGACATTTTTCTTATTCTGTTTTACTCCGAGAAAAAAGGCGGACAGAAAAATGCCAAACAGCATCGTCGTTAAGTGGTGTGTATAAGTTAAAATCTGAAGCAGCATGTGGCAGTCCTCCTTGTTTCACAGTTATGATACATCCATTATAAAAAATTCCGAAATCCAAAGCAAGCCTGCATCTTACAATTCACGCCATATAATTACAACTCACGCCGAAATCCGGGTTTTGGGTGAACGCTGTGATAAAATGAAAAAAATGGTAAAGCGACATACTATTGCAGGAGGAGAATACACATGATAAGAAAAAAGAGAATGAGCGAAGGAATTGCAAAAATACTTTCCGGTTTACTGGTATTCGGAATGGTAGCAGGTGTTGTTCCGGCAGTACCGCACGGTACATTGCAGGTGCAGGCGGCAAATGAACATAGCCATCCGGTCTGTGGTAGTAGCTGTACTGACGACAGCTCCCACACTAACTTGGAATTTGCGAAACTGACAGGTTCAGAGGACACACTGAAAATAGGTGAAACAACTATACAAAGCACTGATAATAATTTAGAGTTACCGGCGGGCTGCTATTATTTATCAGATAGCTTTGAACCAAGCTATAGTATCATTGTAAAAGGTGATGTTAAAATTTGCCTAAATGGTCACAATATTAATATGAAGAGTGCAGGAAATGTTTTTGAAGTTGATGAAGGCGGTACACTGACTCTGACGGATTGTAAAGGCAACAGTTCTATTTCTCATTCGGATGTGGAATGGGGAAGAGGCGTGTTGGTTTCTAACGGCACTTTTAATATGTATGGTGGTAAGATTTGTAATAATAAATGTGCCAGCAAGTATCAAATGTCCAGCGCAGGCGTGGAGGTTGATAAAGGCACTTTTAATATGCATGGTGGCGAGATTAGTGGAAACAAAGTTTCAAGCAATGGTGGAGCAGTTTATAGTCTGGATACTTTTAATATGTATGGTGGCAGTATTACCGGCAATACCGCAGATTATTACGGTGGCGGTGTAGTTGTGTATGGTGGGACATTTAATATGTTCGATGGTACGATTAGTGGCAATAAGGTGACAAATGCAACGATGAAGGAGCACGGTGGCGGCGGAGTATGGGTGCACACAGGCGGTACATTTTGCATGAAAGGAGGAAGCATCACAGGCAACACCGCCTATCCTTATGATAATAAAGCTAATGGTGGCGGTGTATATTGCAGGGGCAGGCTGGAACTTTCCGGTTCACCGGTAATCGAAGGAAATAAGTTGACAACTGGTGAAAGTAACAATCTTGTTAGTTATAGTAATAAGACTAAAATCACTGATACATTAAACAGTGACGCAAAAATTTATGTTTATATGAAAGATACTTCTACGCAAGATCAGACTTTGGCAGCTGTTGATCCAAGTGTATCTTCAGTTGATGCAAAAAACATTTTCTACTGCGATAACGCAAATTTTGTAGCTGACTTTGACGCAGCAAATAAAAAAATAAAATGGACGACACACACCCACGATTGGGGAGCATGGACTTCCAAAGGCGACGGAACGCATACCCGTATCTGCTCGTCAGATGCCAGCCACACGGAAAGAGCGGACTGCTCCGGCGGTACAGCTACCTGTCAGAGCAAGGCAGTCTGCACGACCTGTGGTGGAGAATATGGTGATTTCGCATCACATGATTTCGATGTTTCTTCATGGGGATATAAGGGTGCAGACGGTCATGCACATGTATGCAAGACCGCGGGTTGTACTGCAACGGATACCGTTATAGCTCATATACCGGGACCGGCTGCCACAGAGGATGCTGCACAGATTTGCACAGAGTGTGGTTATGAGATTGTACCGGCATTGAATCATGAACATAACTGGGGAGCATGGACTTCCAACGGCGACGGAACGCATACCCGTATCTGCGCATCGAACAGCAGTCACAAGCAGACGGAAAAATGTTCCGGCGGTACAGCTACCGATAAAGACAGAGCCATTTGCAGCATTTGTAACGCACCATACGGCGAAATCAATGCGGGCTCAAATCCAGCGCCGACTCCAACCCCAACCCCAACGCCGGCTCCAAATCCGACACCGGAAGCAACAACCCCGACACCGGATCCGGCACCGGCGACATCAACACCGGCTGCATCAACCACAACAGCACCTGCTGCTGCGGCACCGGCTCAGGTAACGTATGATATTTTAGATGGAGCGGGCAGCTCATGGACACAGAATACAGATGGAAGCCTTGCAATCAGAGGAAGCGGCGAGATTTCAAAATTCCGTGAGGTCAAGGTGGATGGAGTTACAGTTGATCCGGTTAACTATACGGTCACAGAAGGATCTACCATCATTACCTTCAAACCGGAATACCTTAAGAGCCTGTCAGCAGGAAACCATTCCTTTGAACTTGTCTGGACAGATGGAACAGCGGCAACAAACTTTACGGTAGCCGAAAACGCTGACCAGAGTGCAAAATCTCCAAAGACAGGTGAAGATTTCAGCAGGACACTTTGTACAGTACTTCTGATGGTTTCATGCGCAGGACTTGCAGGAATTTTTGCGAAAAGAAAAAGAAACCATGCCAGATAAGGCATTGCACAAGTAATTTTTTAAAATGAAAAATAAGCTGATTACAGAGATAAAAGTGGGCAGGAAATTTACAAAAAAAATTCTATTTTTATCAAAAATATGAATAGTAGAAAGAGGAGATTCAAATGAAGAAAAAGTTATTAACAGCATTACTTGTTGGAGCAATGGCTCTTAATATTACAGCATGTGGTGGTTCATCAGATGCAGCAGCACCAGCTGACAATGATCAGCAGACAACTACAACAGACACAGCAGCTGATGATGCAGCAGATACAGAAGAGGATGCAGTGGATGTGGAAGATGCAGCAGAAGCAGCAGACACAACAGAGGAAGAAGGATTTTCACTTCTTGATGTAACAGCAGATCTTGTTGATGCAGCATTATATGCAGTGGATGATGATAATACAGAGTATGTGATCACACTCTTTAGAGATCCGGATGGATATAGCTATGTTTCATTAATGATCGTTCCACAGGATGGACAGGGAGATGTCCTTTGTGGAGCATATGATGATTCTAATGTAACAAATGTTACAGATGAAGATAACATTGACTGGACTGAGATCAGCACAACAGATGTTTATACAGGTGATGATTTCTCAGCAGTATTTGTAGAAGCAGATGACGGTTCCGTTGCAATTGCAAATTCAGATTTTTCCCTTGTTATGGAAGGTCAGTATCTGACAGCTGATGAAGCAATCGATTATATGGGAGCAGCAGCTAACTACATCAACTAGTTTTTTTCAGATATGCGGAGTAATGGAAGAACGGTTGCTTCGCATATCTCTACATATGTAATTCAAAAATCCTGCACACTTTTATCTCTGTAATCAGCACACATTTATTTAGAAGCTGTAAAATTCGCATTGAGTTTTACAGCTTTTTGCGTATAATGAAAATATCAGATTACGGATGATCGGAGGTACAATATGACTGGAAAAAAGAATGTTTCACTTCCCTGTGCCGTTGGAAGCACATCATACATTGATACGGTAAAAAACAGCTATTATGTAGATAAAACTCTTTTGATCAGGGATTTAATAGATGATCATGCAGCTGTCACATTGTTTACCAGACCAAGAAGATTTGGAAAAACATTGGCAGTTGATATGCTGAAGGTCTTTTTTGAAAAAACGGATGAGGACAATTCTGTATATTTTCGGGATAAAAAGATATGGGATTGCGGTGAGTTTTATCGAAAACAGCAGGGAGCATATCCGGTTATATATATCACGTTCAAAGATGTAAAATTCGATAACTGGAAAGATTCTCTGGAAGCTATAAGACTTGTGATACGGGATGAATATATGCGCCATGCTGACATTCTCTCATGGGATGGATTAGATGTAGTTGAGAAGGATTATCTCGACAGGATGCAGAAAGGAACTTTGAGCAATGTTGAATACACAAGGGCGTTGCTTAATTTAAGCCGAATGCTGGAAAAATATCACAACAAAAAGATTGTGGTTTTGATTGATGAATATGATACACCTATCCAGCAGGGACACTCAAAAGGGTTTTATAATGAAGTGATCACTTTTATGAGAAATTTTATGTCGGGCGGATTGAAGGATAATCCGGCACTGGCATTTGGAGTTCTTACAGGCATACTGCGTGTTTCAAAAGAGAATCTGTTCAGTGGATTGAATAATCTGGTTGTAAATTCTGTTTTGGATGAAAAATACAGTGAGTATTTTGGGTTTACATCAGACGAAGTAACAGCTATGGCTGCTTACTATGGACGCGAGGATAAATTGAATGAATTGCGGGAGTGGTATGACGGATATTTGTTTGGAAATCGTGAAATATATAATCCGTGGTCAGTAGCAAATTATTTTAATAATGAGTGTAAACCGAGACCTTTTTGGACGAACACCAGTGATAATGAGATCATTCGTGAGATCATGAGAACATTGACACCGGAAATTGCGGATGACCTGATCTTACTGATGCAGGGAAAACATGTGCAGACTTCATTGAATATGGATGTCATTTACCCAAGAATAACGGATGGCGCAGACAGCATATTTAGCTTTTTGCTTATGGCGGGATATTTGAAGCCGGTAAAGGAAGCAATAGAAACTGAAATAGGCACATTTATGGAATTAGCGCTTCCAAACAAAGAAATCAGAAGAGTCTACAATTCAGAAATCTTGTTCTGGCTTAAAAATACTTTGGATGGAAATGTAATGGAATAGCTTTTTGCGGCAAAAAGGTTGAGATAGCGATGTAAAGCATTACAGCTGTAGTCCACGTGGGGGACTTAATGATTTCCACGTCGTTATGGGTATCTTAACTGGATACCGAGGCTGACAACCAGCAGAAAAACTCTTTTTTATAAAGAAATTTTTAGAGGAGTGTGATTAATTATCACACTCCTCTTTAAGTATGAGCTAAAATTGGTAGCAAAGTTTATAATGTGACACATTAAATAATTGCCTAACTCTGTTTCTTAAAAAACGCTTTTGTTTCCCTGACAACAACCCCACTCAATGCGAACAGTGCAATCATATTTGGCAGAGCCATCAGTCCGTTGAAAATATCAGCGATCGTCCACACAGCGCTGACGGTCATATACGGTCCGATAAATACTGCAAAAATATAAATCCAGCGGTAGACTTTCACATGTTTTAAATTGCCGCCGCTTAAATATTCAAGACAGCGTTCGCTGTAATAATCCCAGCCGAGAATTGTTGTAAATGCAAAAAATACAAGGCAGAGCATTAATACAAAAGAGGACACGGCCGGAGGGAAAGGAAGTCCCTGCTGGTATGCGTAAGTGGTGACTTCCACACCTTCTAAGCCTTCGACCTGCCATGCGCCGGTTAAGACGATGGAGAGTCCGGTCAGTGTACAGATTACGATCGTGTCGATAAAAGTTCCGGTCATGCTGACAAGTCCCTGACGGACAGGTTCTTTTGTCTGTGCAGCAGCTGCTGCGATCGGGGCGCTTCCGAGTCCTGCCTCATTTGAGAAAATACCGCGGGCAACACCTTTTTGCATAGCGACAAACATACTTCCGACAGCACCGCCGGTAACAGCTTTCGGTGTGAAAGCAGCGGTTACGATCACTTTAATAGCTGCAGGAATTTCAGTAATATTGCAGATGATCAGGATAACGGCAAAAGCAAAATAAAGGATCGCCATAAATGGTACAACGATCTGGCTCACACTTGCGATCCGTTTTACACCGCCGATCAATACGGCTGCGACACAGACCGTCAGGATCAGGGATGCGATCACGACTGACCAGGAATATTCTCCGAGGAAAGGAAGGATCTTGACACAGTGTGCATTGTCCGGATCAAAGAAACCGTTGATCGCACTTGCGATACCATTGACCTGGCTGAAAGTTCCGATACCGAAAAGTCCGACACAGACGCCGAAAAATGCAAAAAGCTTTGCAAGCCATTTCCAATTTTTTCCCATACCCTGTTCAATATAATAGAAAGGACCGCCAAGGCTGTGGCCGTCAGGAGCAACGACACGGTATTTGACAGCTAAAAGTCCTTCGGAATATTTGGTAGCCATTCCGAGAAAAGCGGCTGCGACCATCCAGAACAGAGCGCCCGGACCGCCGGCGCAGACAGCGGTTGCAACACCAACGATATTACCGGTACCGATCGTTGCGCTCAGAGCAGTACAGAGAGCTGCAAAACTGGAAATTTCGCCTTCTGCCTCTTCCTCATTCTGGATCATCCATTTCAGCGCAAGGGGAAGCTTCCGGATCTGTAACAGACCGAGGCGCACCGTAAGCAGCAGGCCACCCGCCATGATCAGCACCATTAATGGCACACCCCAGACAAAATTGTCAACATTGACAAGAAAATCATTAATTACACTCCACATGTTTCTAATCCTCTATCTTTCTTTCAATATATACATCGAGTGCATGCAGTATCACAGAAAAATATCTTGCAATGAAAATGGGATGATGACCGGAAACAGGATGAACTGACAGGAAAATATCCCATATAAAAATATATGGGATAGGAAGATACATAATCAGAAAACTTCATATAAAATGAAATCTTATGTGTGCAATTAAGATATCTTCTCTGTCCGCTTGCCTGAGAGATTCATACGAAAACGTATGTTGCACCTTCGGCCCCCGGTTCATCCGGGCGTCTCCAGAGAGTCGATCCATTTACAGTTGCACCGGTATGACCGGCACCTGAGAGTGTTACTCCTTCGGTAGACTTGCGTCGTTTTCCTGCAAACTTCATCTCGAAATTGTTGATTCAACTATATCGTGTAAGAATACAAATTGCAAGGAGGTTTTTCCTGTTTTCCTGCATTTATGCAAAAAAATAGGGAGAAAAAACTGATTCATAAGAAACG
>ENA-USYP01002021-USYP01002021.1-human-gut-metagenome-genome-assembly--contig:-NODE-2021-length-13439-cov-30.114204_pt1 | contig 13439 bp, 9 predicted proteins | sample MGYA00250065_ERZ773512 | MGnify/ENA primary metagenome ERZ773512 (study PRJEB29103, sample SAMN06112003) | human gut metagenome | biome: human gut; feature: ankylosing spondylitis patient; material... | reverse complement strand
CTGGGCATTTCCACGCACCAGCTTAGCTATGTGACCCACTCCGGTGAGGGCGAGGGCCTGCTGTTCTATGGCTCCACCATCCTGCCCTTCGTTGACCACTTCCCGAAGAATACTGAGCTTTACCGCATTATGACCACCAAACCCCAGGAACTGAAAAAGGAGGATGAATAACTATGAAACAGAATATTTGCGAACTTGATACCATGATTTTTTTCCGTGAGGCATTGGAGGCTCACGAATTCATGTTGCTTCCGGTAATGGCCTCCGCTGTTGTTGAGTGTCGTACCGCTGACAAAGAACTCAAAACCTTGAATGAGGATGGCGAAATTGGTCTTGCCCGTCTCTTTTCGATTTGGGCGAATATGATGTGTGCCCCTGGTGCAGCAACCATTGTAGGGTGCAGACCTATCACAATGCTCTCTGAGATTCTGGCGCAAGTCCATGCGTATCTCACCGTGCATCCGCTATATGATCCGGAAGGTTTGGCCCTCTATGTGGAGCTGCACCACATGATGGATGCTATCCTAATGGGTGATTGGTTTGAATAAAGAGCCGCGCCTGCGCTTTACTGATGAGGAACGGGCTGACCCTGCACTGGAAAAGCCGATCCGCAAAACGGAGAAAGCTACGGCCAGAGCAGATAAGGCGCAGGCCAATATTCCAAAGAAAAAAGTCAGACAGACGGTCATTGACCCGGACACCGGGAAAAAGACCTCGAAGCTGACCTTTGAGGACAAGAAAAAACCACCTTCCAAACTTTCTCAAGGGGTTAAGGAAGCTCCCGTCCATCTGGTCGCGGGCAAGTTTCACAAAGAGATCCGGGAAACAGAACAGGACAATGTGGGCGTGGAAAGCGCCCACAAGTCCGAGGAGGCGGTGGAGACCAGCGCTTATCTGGTGCGGGAGGGCTATCGCAGCCACAAGCTGAAGCCGTACCGCAAAGCAGCCCAGGCCGAGCAGAAGCTGGAAAAGGCAAATGTAAATGCCCTGTACCAGAAGTCCCTACGGGAAAATCCTCAGTTTACCAGCAACCCTCTCTCCCGCTGGCAGCAAAAACAGAGTATCAAAAAGCAGTATGCCGTCGCCAAGCGCACCGGTCAGACTGCCGGAAATACCGCCCAGGCTGCGTCCAAAACCGGAAAAGCCGCAAGGACGGTAAAAGAAAAGGCACAGCAGGCAGGGGCATTCGTCATGCGCCACAAGAAGGGCTTCCTGATGGCAGGGGTTTTTTTCCTCATCGCCTGTATGCTGATGAATACCATGTCCTCCTGCTCTATGATGGCACAGAGTATTGGTTCTGTAATTTCCGGCACTACCTATCCATCGGATGACCCGGAAATGCTGGCGGTGGAGGCAGATTATGCAGACAGAGAAGCTCGGTTGCAGGAGAAAATCGACAACATCGAAAGCAGCCACCCAGGGTATGACGAGTATCGCTATAACCTGGATATGATTGGCCATGACCCCCATGAGCTGGCGGCAGTTCTCTCTGCTGTCTTGCAAGGCTATACACGCCACAGCGCACAGGCAGAGCTGGATCGTGTGTTTGATGCACAGTATCAGCTTACGCTGAGAGAAGAAATTCAGATTCGCACTTACACTGACGAAGATGGGGATGAGCATGAATATGAATATCGTATTCTCCATGTAACTTTAACAAGCCGTTCCATTGCCTCTCTTGCGCCAGAACTACTGACTCCGGAGCAGATGGAGATGTACCAGGTCTACCGACAGACTATGGGCAATAAGCCGCTGTTGTTTGGTGGCGGTTCTCCCGATACAGGTGTTTCTGAAGATTTGACTGGTGTTGAATTTATCAATGGCACCCGCCCCGGCAATCCGCAGCTGGTGGAACTGGCGAAAAGTCAGGTGGGCAATGTGGGAGGACAACCTTATTGGAGCTGGTACGGCTTTGACTCCCGTGTGGAATGGTGTGCCTGCTTTGTATCATGGTGCTATGGTCAATCCGGTCGAACGGAACCACGCTTTGCTGGTTGTCAGTCTCAGGGTGTTCCGTGGTTCCAGTCTCATGGACAGTGGGGCGCACGAGGATATGAAAACATCGCCCCCGGTGATGCCATTTTCTTCGATTGGGATCTGGATGGTTCCGCAGACCATGTGGGAATTGTTGTCGGCACCGATGGCAGCCGTGTTTATACCGTGGAGGGAAATTCCGGCGATGCCTGCAAGATCAAAAGTTATGACCTGAATTATCAGAGTATCAAGGGCTACGGCCTGATGAACTGGTAACAGAGATTTTTTAGAAGGAGTGATAGACGATGGCAAAGAACAAAATTGAACGCATTGACCAGGAGATTGCTAAGGTCCGCGAGAAGATCGCAGAGTATCAGGAAAAGCTCAAGGCGCTGGAGGTACAGAAAACCGAGGCAGAAAATCTGGAGATCGTCCAGATGGTGCGCGCACTGCGTATGACCCCGGCTCAGCTGAGCGCCATGCTGTCCGGAGGCACAGTTCCCGGCAGTTTTGCTGATGACAACAACGAACAGGAGGAAAACAGCTATGAGGAATAAACGATTGCTCCGAACACTTTCCGCCCTTTGCCTGACGCTGGTGCTGGCATCGGGCTTTACCGTTCCCGCTTTTGCCCAGGGCGCAGCGCCGCCCCCGGCAGAGGATACCACCAATGACAGCAATGTGGTGGTGGAAGAAACGGAAAAAGCACCTCCGCTGACCCCGGAGGGCAACGCCGCTCTGGTGGATGATTTCGGGGGCAATAAACAGCTCATTACCGTTACCACCAAGGCGGGCAACTATTTTTATATCCTGATCGACAGGGCCAACGAGGATAAAAAGACTGCTGTTCACTTTCTGAACCAGGTGGATGAAGCGGACCTGATGGCACTGATGGAAGATGGAAATGCCAAAGAGGAGCCGCCAGCTGTGTGCAGCTGCACGAAGAAATGTGAAGCAGGGGCAGTTAATACGGCCTGCCCGGTCTGTGTAACTGATAAGAGTAAATGTACGGGAAAAGCACCGGAACCTCCGGCAGAAACACCGGAGCCGGAAAAAGAGAAGCCTGCCGGACTGAACCCGGCTGCGCTGATCCTTCTGCTGGCTCTGCTGGGCGGCGGTGGCGTATTTGCCTACTTGAAGCTCGTTAAGAATAAGCCTAAGACCAAGGGCAATGACAGTCTGGACGATTATGATTATGGTGAGGAAGATTCCGAGGAATGGGAAACCGAAGATGAGGAAGTCCTTGAGGATGGTTTTGAGGGTTCTGACCCTAATGAGGAACGCGATAGAGCAGATTGAACCATTTGAGCGTAGCGTATTTCAAATCATTGCGGGATAAGGGACAGAGGACAGGGAGAAATTCCTGTCCTCTGCTGCTCTACTCACTCTCTTACTGTAAATCCACACCCAAAATCAGCACATGGTCAAAGAAAGGAGGACCTCACAATGAACACCTGGAACTGGTTATTACACTTTCTGATTATTTTTGATCTGGTCGCCTTCGGAATTTACTTTGGAGGAGACATTCTTTTCACTGCTATCAGCAAAGTTCAAAAAAAATCAAAGAAGGACGATGACTTGGATCTTTATGATTTTGAAATTGAGACCGCACCCCAAAAACGCTCTTTATGTGTGGACTCAATCCGAATGCTTTATTCTGGTGAGATAGATGAATTTGTGGAAAAGGAACTGTTGCCTGATGCAGCGGAGACCATGAACGCTTTATCTGAAGCTGAAAAAACAGCAGTTAGCCTGTTACTAAAAGCTTATATCGGTTTTTTGAGCGAAGAAGCAACGGTAGATGAACAAAGTTTTCCCATGGTTAAGGAACTGTTGTCTTATACACAGGGCAGCAAAGAAGATGGTGAAAAAGATGCCATAGATTGTCTGATGGAAGATACGGTCAGCAGAACCCACAGACATCGAGAATATTACAACAATTATCAACGCTATCAACTGATGCAGGTGGATAAAGAGCGTGTGATTATGGCCTGCAATATCATAATCAATGATTTGATTGGCAGGTTGTACCGATATGATTATCGCTTTGGCTATGACATTACACTTGCCTCAGAACACAGCATTGCAAAAAAACTGTCTGATAATTGGCAGAATGAATGGGAGGTTGAAGATTATGAAGCTGGTGATTGCTGAAAAACCATCGGTTGCACAAAGTCTGTCGGCGGTGATTGGTGCAACCGCCCGTAAGGACGGGTATCTGGAGGGAAACGGCTGGCGTGTCAGCTGGTGCGTGGGCCATCTGGCCGGGCTTGCAGATGCAGACAGCTATGACCCCAAGTATGCCAAGTGGCGATATGATGACCTGCCTATTCTGCCGGAGCATTGGCAGATGGTGGTGGGAAAGGATAAGAAAAAGCAGTTTGATATTCTCAAAAAGCTGATGAATGCCCCGGATGTGACGGAGGTGGTAAATGCCTGCGATGCCGGACGCGAGGGCGAGCTGATTTTCCGCAGTGTCTATGAGCTGGCAGGCTGTCAAAAGCCGATGAAAAGGCTCTGGATTTCTTCGATGGAGGACTCCGCCATAAGGGAGGGCTTTGCAAACCTGCGCCCCGGTGCGGACTATGATGGACTTCGTGATGCTGCCCTCTGCCGTGCCAAGGCGGACTGGCTGGTGGGGATCAATGCCACAAGGCTTTTTTCCGTGCTGTACCACCGCACACTCAACATCGGGCGCGTGATGTCCCCAACGCTGGCACTCATTGTCCAGCGAGAAGCTGAGATCGACACCTTTAAGCCGGTTCCCTTTTATACCGTGGCGCTGGAGCTGCCCGGTCTTACCGTATCCGGGGAGCGCATGGCGGATAAGGCTGCTGCCGAGCAGCTGAAAGAAGCCTGTCAGGGTGCAGCTGCCACAATCAAAAAGGTGGAGTGCAAGGAAAAGTCCGAAAAGCCGCCTGCCCTCTATGACCTGACTACTCTGCAAAGAGATGCCAACCGCCTGCTTGGATTTACAGCCCAGCAGACCCTGGACTATCTGCAAAGCCTGTATGAAAAGAAGCTCTGCACCTATCCCCGTACTGACAGCCGCTATCTGACCGGTGATATGGCAGACAGCCTGCCGGTGCTGGTGAATCTGGTTGCCAATGCTATGCCGTTTCGCAAAGGGATCGCCATTACCTGTGATCCGCATACGGTCATCAACGATAAGAAAGTAACCGACCACCACGCAGTAATCCCTACCAGAAATCTCAAGGATGCAGACCTTTCTGCCCTTCCTGCGGGAGAAAAAGCGGTGCTGGAGCTGGTGGCCCTGCGTCTATTGTGCGCCGTAGCCCAGCCCCATATCTATTCGGAAACCGTTGTGATTGCAGCGTGTGCCGGTGGGGAGTTTACCGCCAAAGGAAAAACAGTGAAGCACCCCGGATGGAAAGCACTGGAGGACGCTTACCGTGCCAAAATGAAGGATGCAGAGCCGAAAAAAGAGGGCGCAGAGAAAGCCCTGCCGGAGCTGACCGAAGGACAGACCCTTTCGGTTTCTGCGGCAATCGTCAAAGAAGGCAAAAGCAGTCCGCCTCAGCACTTTACGGAGGACACCCTATTGTCCGCGATGGAGACTGCCGGAAAAGAGGATATGCCGGAGGATGCCGAGCGAAAAGGTCTGGGTACACCGGCCACCCGTGCCGGTATTTTGGAAAAGCTGGTATCTGCCGGTTTTCTGGAACGAAAAAAGAGCAGGAAAACAGTGCAGCTTCTCCCTTCCCACGATGCAGTTTCCCTGATCACCGTTCTGCCGGAACAGCTGCAATCCCCGCTTTTGACTGCCGAGTGGGAGTACCGCCTGGGGGAAATTGAGCACGGGCAGCTTGCTCCAGAGGAGTTTCTGGCCGGGATCAGCACCATGCTGAAAGACCTGGTGGGAACTTATCAGGTCATCAAGGGAACCGAGTACCTGTTTACCCCGCCCCGTGAGGTGGTAGGCAAATGCCCCCGCTGCGGCGGTGAGGTTGCAGAACTGCAAAAAGGCTTCTTCTGCCAGAGCAAAGAATGCAGATTTGCAATCTGGAAAAACAATAAATGGTGGACTGCCAAGAAAAAACAGCCGACCAAGGCGGTGGTGTCTGCGCTGCTGAAAGATGGCTGTGTCCGTGTGACGGGGCTATATTCGGAGAAAACCGGCAAGACCTACGATGCCACTGTGGTTTTGGAGGACGATGGACAGTATGCCAACTTCAAGCTGGAATTTGACCAGCGGAAAGGAGGCAGCCGATGAAGCTCTCTTTAGTGGAACGGGAAACCATTCTCCTCTATAACCAGGCAGAACCAATGGCTGAGGTCTACACCCACGATCCCCGTCTGATGGAGAAGCTGGAACTGCTGGCAAAAAAGCACCCCGACCAGATCACCCGAAAGGACGCCCATAACTTTACCGTCCCCAAGCGGTGTGTATCAGTCAGGGAGCCATATAGCGCAGAACGCCGCAAAGCCGCCAGTGAGCGTGCGAAAGCCGCCGGATACCAGCCCCCTGTGAGAAAGTCCAGCAGTTAATGGCACATGGCAGAGAATGTGTTTGAAGCAGTCAAGCAGTCGGTCAGCACCAGAGAAGCGGCAGAGTTTTACGGGATAAAAGTCAGTCGAACTGGCATGGCCTGCTGTCCCTTTCACGATGATAAGAACCCCAGCATGAAGCTGAACGAGGAATATTTCTACTGTTTCGGCTGCGGAGCTACTGGCGATGTGATCGACTTTACTGCAAAGCTCTTTGACCTCTCCCCAAAAGAAGCGGCGGAGAAACTGGCACAGGACTTTGGCCTGATCTATGACAGTCAGGCCCCTCCCCGCAGGAGGTATGTCCGGCAGAAAACCGAGGCACAGCAGTTTCGTGAGGATCGGCAGCGGTGTTATCGCGTACTGTCCGATTACTACCATCTGCTGAAAAAATGGGAGGGCGACCATTCTCCCCGGACACCGGAGGAGAAACCGCACCCCCGCTTTGTGGAAGCAATCCATAAGAAAATCTATGTGGAGTACCTGCTGGATCTTTTTCTTTATGAAAGTGAAGAAGAACAAAAGGCATGGATTGCAGAACACACAGCAGAAATCACACACTTGGAAAGGAGATTGAAAATCATGGCTGAGAACAAACCCACCAACCGAGAGCGGCTAAGGGAAATCACAGACGGCATCGAGCAGGGCATCAAGGAACTGTTTGAGAGTGAAAAGTATATGCGCTATCTGTCCGTTATGTCCCGCTTCCACCGCTATTCGGTAAACAACACCATGCTCATCTATATGCAGAAGCCGGACGCCACTTTGGTAGCCGGATACAATAAGTGGAAAGACCAGTTTGAGCGTCATGTTAAAAAGGGAGAACATGGCATTACCATCATCGCCCCCACACCGTACAAGAAGAAAATCGAGGAGCAGAAACTGGACCCGGATACCAAGGCTCCGATTTTGGATAAAGACGGAAAGATCATCACAGAGGAAAAAGAAATCGAGATCCCCATGTTTCGCCCGGTCAAGGTCTTTGATGTGAGCCAGACCGATGGGAAACCTTTGCCGGAGCTTGCCTCCTCCCTTTCCGGCAATGTGCCCAATTATGAGGCATTCATGGAGGCCCTGCGCCGCAGTGCGCCGATGCCGATCACTTTTGAAGCAATGGCCGCCGATACGGACGGCTATTTTTCTGCCGATCATCAGAAAATCGCCATTCGTCAGGGCATGAGCGAGGTGCAGACGGTTTCGGCCACGGTTCACGAGATTGCCCACAGCAAGCTCCACAATCAGAAAAAGATTCAGATTGCCAATGACGAGCAATATCAGGAGATCGAGCTGTTTGATAAACCCGGTCTGTTCTCCAATGGGCGGATTGTCCGTGATAATCTGCCGGAGGGCGTTTATTGCTATGACCTGCGCGGTTCTGACTACGACCCCGGAGAGCCGGTCTGTGTAGAAGAACGAGTGGTTGTAAACCATGCAGGTTCCGTTCTGCTGACAGATCCGCTGGAGCTGGCGGAAAATGGACGCCTGATGCTGACCGAGGAAGAAGGACTGAATTTTGTTGGCGGCTTTTCTACTCTCGCCCAGTTTTTGCAGGAACAGAAGAAAGACCGTCACACGGAAGAAGTAGAGGCTGAAAGCATCTCCTATGCAGTCTGCAAATATTTTGGCATTGAAACCGGAGAAAACAGCTTCGGCTATATTGCAAGCTGGAGCCAGGGCAAAGAGCTGAAAGAGCTGAGAGCCAGTTTGGAGACCATCAACAAAACCTCCGGCACTTTGATCTCCGACATTGAGCGCCACTATAAGGAAATCTGCAAAGAGCGCGGAATCGACCCTCATGCAAAGGTAGAGCCGGAACCCGCCCCGATAGAGCAACAAGAAGATGCCGCTAAGGTATCTGATAGACAGCAGACCGGCGATCTGACCTACTATGTAGCAGAGTGCATGGAATTTCCAAACCTCGGAGAATACCACGATAACCTGTCTTTGGAGGAAGCAATCCGCATTTATCAGGAGATTCCGGCAGAACGAATGAACGGGATCAAGGGCATTGGTTTTGAGCTGAAAGACGGAAGCGACTATGAAGGACCTTTTCCGATTTTGACCGGCCAGACCATTGACCTGGACACCATCCAGGCAATCGACTATTACCGTGATAATCCTCTGGTGCAAAAAGCGGTAAAGGAACTGGCTGCGGCAATGCCGGAAATGGAAGTGCTGGGGGCGGACGCCAACCAGCAGGAGGCTTTGTTTCTGATTGACGATGCCACCTATCTTCATATCCAATCCTGTGACAGCGGCTGGGACTATACCCTTTACGATGCCGCGTCCATGAAAGAGCTGGATGGTGGTCAGCTGAATATGCCGGAGATTTCCCGCATGAAGGCAGTTCTCCAGATTTGTGATGACAACGATTTGGGCAGAGACTCGGTAAAATACGCACCGTTGTCCATGATTGAGACCTTGCAGGAAGCTGCCTACCAGCAGATGCAGGCAGAGGTCAGTCAGATGGCTGCTTCTTCCCAGCTGCCGGAAGCACAGGAGCAGGCACTGGATGAATACCCCATGCCGGATGAGCAGGTCTCCACACCAGATATGCAGGAATACGGCTACTCCTATGATGGGATGTTCCCTGTTACCAGAGAACGGGCGCTGGAACTGGATGCCGCCGGTTTGACCGTCTATGTGCTGCATGAGGACAATACGGAGAGCATGGTGTTTGACCCGCAGGAAATCATGGATCATGGCGGTCTTTTTGGCGTGGACCGTGAGGAATGGGAGAAAAGCCCTCTGTTCCACGAAAAGGTCATGGAGCGTCAGGAACATCAGCAGGAACGCGAACAGGCATTTCTATTCCAGAACAGAGATTGCTTTGCCATCTATCAGGTGAGCCGTGACGATCCGCAGAATGTGCGCTTTATGAATCTGGATTGGTTAAAGTCCCATGCCATTTCCATAGACCGCAGCAATTATGACCTCATTTACACAGCTCCGCTAAGTGCGTCTGGCACGGTACCGGAGCAGCTGGAAAAACTATATGAGCAGTTTAATCTGCAAAAACCGGCGGATTTTCACAGTCCTTCTATGAGTGTCAGTGACATCGTTGCGATCAAGCAGGATGGTAAGGTATCCTATCATTACTGTGACAGTGTTGGTTTTACCCAGATCCCCGGATTCCTGCCGGAAAATCCGCTGAAAAATGCGGAGATGGCCGTGGAGGACGATTACGGCATGATCGACGGTATCATCAACAATGGCGCAAAAGAGTCTACGGTGGCAGAGCTGGAACAGCAGGCCCGCAGCGGTCAGTCCATTTCCCTCATGGATCTGGCTGCCGCTGCCCATCGGGAGGAACGGGAAAAGAAAAAGTCCGTCATGGAGCAGCTGAAAAGCCAGCCCAAGGCAGAACACAAAAAGATAGCGCCAAAAAAGAGTGCGGAAAGGGAGATTTGATATGGGAAACTTTACTTTTGAGGAAATGAACCTGATGTGCATTTACAATACCGGCAGCCGCACCGGACTGATCGACAGCCTGCGTGAGATGCGCGGCGAGCTTTCGCCAGAGGAAACGGAACTGAGGGAGCTGACCGACAGCGCCCTTTGCAAGCTCCAAACCATGACGGATGATGAATTTGCGGAATTGGAATTGTACCCGGATTTTGACCAGTAAACACCATAATCGCAGGGATGGGGTGGCAATATGCTACCCCACCTTTTACCCCAAAACTGAAAGGAGGACAGAACACTATGCCAACCAAAGCTGAACTATATGCACAGATGGCGGAGAAGGTGGCGACGCAGCTCACGGGAAGCTGGCAGGAATGGGCAGGGTTTCTCACTACTGCTTCCCGCCTTTACAAGTACCCGTTCCATGAGCAGCTGATGATCTATGCCCAGCGCCCGGACGCTACCGCCTGTGCAGAGTACGATTTGTGGAATGAAAAGATGGGCCGGTATGTAAGGCGCGGCTCCAAGGGAATCGCTCTGGTGGACGATTCCGGGGACAGGCCCCGCCTGCGCTATGTTTTTGATATTTCCGACACCGGAACCCGTGAACATTCCCGCACTCCCTGGCTGTGGCAGCTGGAGGAGCGCCATTTGGATTCGGTGCAGGCCATGCTTGAGCGCACCTATGATGTTTCCGGTGATGACCTTGCCGGACAGCTCACGGAGGTAGCCGGAAAACTGGCTGAGGAATACTGGACGGAGCATCAGCAGGACTTCTTCTATATCGTTGACGGTTCCTTTTTGGAGGAATATGATGAGTTTAACATCGGAGTACAGTTCAAGGCAGCAGCCACCGTCAGCATCACTTACGCTTTGATGTCCCGCTGCGGACTGGAGCCGGAACGCTACTTCGACCACGAAGATTTCATGGCGATCTTTGATTTCAACACCCCGTCCACCATCGGGGCGCTGGGAACAGCGGTCAGCCAGATCAACCAGCAGGTGCTGCGGCAGATCGGCGTTACCGTCCGAAATGCAGAGCGCGAAGCCAACCAAGAAAGGAGCAAACAAGATGAACAATCCCATGACCTATATCCAGAACGGAGACTATCTGATTCCCGACCTGAAGCTGAGCCAGCAGCGGTCGAAACCCCTGGGCAAGTACGGCAGGATGAGGAAAACCTACCTGAAGGAACATCGTCCCATCCTCTACAACCAGATGTTGCTGAGCGAGAAGCTGTACCCGCACCTTCTGGAGATCGACGAGACCGCCCAGAGCAGACTGGAGCAGATGATGCCCCAGCTGGCGAAGGAAGCGGGAGCCACCGAGGAACTGAAAGCCAGCGATCCCATGAAGTGGGTGGGGCTGATGAACACCTGCAAAGCTCAGGCCGAGGAAATCCTGATGGCGGAGCTTATCAACAGCTGACTCTAAACCTGTTCCTCTCCGAAGCGGAACAGATCCAATCCATAGATGAAGCAGAGAATGTAGCGCATACATCCTCTGCTTTTTCTTTTGCCCAAAATGACATTGACCATGTGCTGCGTTTGGGCGGCAATACAGACCGCCAGAGGGAGCGTGTGGTTGCAGCCTTTGAAAAGCAGAAAACCACCGCTGAGATTGCCGAGATACTGAAAACGCTGTACCACGGCGGCAACGGCCTTGGCAGCGTGAGTGCATGGTATGCCGAGGATGGTATCCATCTTTCTCATGGGAAGTCTGTCCGTTATGACAGGTCTGCCCAGGTCATTTCCTGGGAGAGCGCCGCAGAGCGTATCGGGGAGCTTTTGGAAAGTGGTCAGTTTGCCTCCAATGTGGAGCTTGCAGAAGCGGCAGGCTATGAACGCTCCCTCCTCTCGGAAAAGCTCTGGCATCTGTATCACGATCTCAGTGAGGACGCCAGAAAAGCCGGATATTTGTCCTGCCTGTCAGAGATCAAAGGCAATGGTTTCCCAGAGGAGACCCGCCGCCTGACGGAGCAGCTGAGTGACCCGGCTTTCCGCCAGACCCTCAAGGAAGAATACGCTGCCTTCTGGACTGCCTATCAGCAGGACCGTGACCTGTTGCGTTTTCACTATCATAGACCGAGGGAGATCTGGGAGAACCTGAAGGACCTTGACCTGCCACGCAGGACCTTTTCTTCAGAGCTTTCCCAAGTGCCAACCGTCCAGCACTTTATTACCGAGGATGAGATCGACGCCGCCATGACCGGCGGAAGCAGTTTCGCCGGAGGAAAAGGCCGTATCTATGCGTTCTTCATGGCAAACCATACGGATAAGGAGAAAGTGAGATTCCTCAAAGACGAGTATGGCATTGGCGGACGCTCTCATGCCTTGTCCGGTGCAACACACAGCGGCGAAGATCACGATGGGAAAGGACTGCACTATAAAAAGCAGGACTGCCCGGATGTTCACTTGAACTGGGAAAAGGTTGCCAAGCGCATTACCTCACTTGTCCAGAAAGACCGCTATCTTACCGAACAGGAACAGGCGCAGTATGACAAAATCCAGTCTGAACAGGAACTGGCCGAAGAAGATGCCATTCAAGCCCAGCAGCCGGAGATGGAAGAAGAAACGCCAAAGCCTATCCTTCGGGAGCAGTTTGAGCAGTATAAGCCTGTGGTGACTGCCGCTATTTCCGAGGATGCCGCATACCGCAATGCCTGCGGGCATTCTGACCGTGAAAATGCTGTCATCGAGGGCAATGCCGCTGTGCGCCGTGCGGTTCTTGGTTCTAAGGATATGGAGCTGATCCGACTCTATTCGGATGTGCCGGAGTTCCGTCAGCGTCTGCACCGGGAAGTGATCGACGAGACCTATCCAAAGCTCCATGAGCTTCTGCGCCCTCTTTCTCAGGAAGATATTGATACTGCCCTTTGTGCATGGAACGGCAATATCGAGAGTAAACACGCTGTTGTCCGCTATATGAAAGACCATGCAAGAGAAAAAGATACCGCCGCATGGCTGGCTCAGGAATACGGCGGCAGTAACAGCAACAGCCTGTTCGTTGTCCGTGCCGGCAGCCCGGAGGAAACGCAGCTGCCCTGGCCGAAGGTACAGCGCCGGATTGCCCAGCTCATTCAGGAGGACCGGTTCTATACCGAAGAAGAACAGAACCGTTTTGACGACATCGACCCAATCGCCATCCGGGAAGCTCTGGAAGAAAGAGGGATCGTCAACGGACAGGTGACAGACCCGGAAAAACTGGACAATGCCCCGTTTATCCAACAGGTGATGTCAGATGCAGAGCAGATCGCAGATGCCGAGACAGAGCAGACTTCCGAAGTTTCCATTTCCGATGAGGAATATGACGCAGTTCGCCGCCCAATTCCGCAAAGAACCTCCTACGACCCAGCCGCCCCGGTCTATGCCGTGGGCGATACCGTGTATATCGAGGATGACGCCTATCAGATCACAGAGCTGCGGGAGGACACCGTACAGCTTCTGCCCACCGGGATGGTATATCCCATCTACCGGGCAGAGCGCAAAGAACAGTTCGAGCAGCTGCTTCGGGCAGACCGCCGCAATGCTTACTATACCGAGTTTCTTCC
>ENA-USYP01002015-USYP01002015.1-human-gut-metagenome-genome-assembly--contig:-NODE-2015-length-13489-cov-13.456681_pt1 | contig 13489 bp, 10 predicted proteins | sample MGYA00250065_ERZ773512 | MGnify/ENA primary metagenome ERZ773512 (study PRJEB29103, sample SAMN06112003) | human gut metagenome | biome: human gut; feature: ankylosing spondylitis patient; material... | reverse complement strand
AATAACGCCCTGTCTGTCATGGCATAAAGTTTTCAATGTCTTCTGTCCGGATTAGTCTTTCTGGTTTATTCGTTACTCAACGCCACCGGCCAGCACAGCTACGGCGCGGGCGTCGTGACCAAGGCCGCGACCTGCGCCGAGCCGGGCATCATGACCTATACCTGCGTCGTCTGCGGCGACAGCTACACCGAGAGCATCCCGGTGGATAAGACCGCCCACAAGTGGGATGCAGGCGTCGTCACGAAGGAGGCCACCTGCACTGCCGACGGCGTGCGCACCTTCACCTGTTCTGCCTGCGGCGATACCCGGACTGAGGCCATTGAGGCCCTCGGCCACGAGTACGGCGAGTGGGTCATCGACAGGGACGCTACCTGTGTCGAGCAAGGCTCCAAGCACCGTGACTGCATCCGTGGCGACGATACCCAGACCGAGGCCATCCCCGTCAGCAAGACCCACACCTTCAGCGAGTGGGTCATCACCAAAGAGCCTACCTGCACCGAGAAGGGCGAGCGCCAGCGCAGCTGCACCATCAGCGGCTGTGTCGTCACTGAGACGGAGGAGCTGCCCGCCCTCGGCCGCCATCAGTGGGGTGGCTGGACGCCTGTCGAAGGCGGCAGCCGCGAGTACCGCATCTGCGAGGTCTGCAATGCGGTGGAGTACCGCGATGTCTCCCACAGCAGCGACAACAGCACCATCTACACCGGCCTGCGTGTCCTTGACCCGGCTCAGGCCGACATCCTCCAGAACGTCCAGCTGGTCCGGCTGAACCAGATCAGCGATGTTCTCTACATTGATGTCACCCATGAGACGGCGTCCCTGCAGGGCGTCCTTTCCGATTTGACCGGCCTCCGCTCTGAGCGCATCGAGACCGTTGTCTTCTCCACCGAACGCTGCACTTCCACCCTCTCCCTCTCCGATGTTGCAGCCCTCGGTGCGGGCAGCACACCTTTCACCCTCAGCCACAGCGGCTCCACCGCCAGCTTCATCGTGGGCGGCGCAGACCACACCGCACTGCTGAGGTAAGCACATTGCCATTCTCTATTCCTTCCACATAACGACCAAGGCCCCCGCAGTTCTGTTCCAAACTGCGGGGGCCTTGGCGTTTTATTATGATAAAATTTTACTTCAGCTCCCGCTGTACGGCAGCAAAGTCCTCGAGGGTCAGGGCCTCGGGGCGGATGCGGGCGTCGAAGCCCGCCGCCTCGATGGCCGCGATGACCTTATCTTTCGGCAGGCCGAGGCCGCTGGCGATGGCGTTGGCGGCGGTCTTGCGGCGCTGGCCGAAAGCGGCACGGATGAGGGCAAAATAGCCTTCCTCATCCTCCACCTGTACGGCGGGAGTGGTGCGGATGTCCATCCGCACCACAGCGCTGGTGACCTTCGGGGCCGGATAGAAGCTGCCCGGCGCGGCGGTGAACATCAGCTTTGAGGTGGCGTAGTAGCTCACGGCGCAGCTGATGGCGCTGGACGCCCGGGTGCCGGGGGCAGCGGCCAGACGGTCGGCGGCCTCCTTCTGCACCATGACGGTGAGGTTCTGGATGGGCAGGCGGTCGCCCAGCAGCTTCATGACGATGGGGCTGGTGATGTAGTAGGGCAGGTTGGCGCAGACAGCCACCGGCATCCCGGGGAACTCCTCCTCGATGAGGGCGCGGAGGTCTACTTTCAGAACGTCCTGCAATACCAGCTTGAAGTTCTCCACGCCCGCCATGGTCTCGGCCAGCAGGGGCGGCAGGCGCTCGTCCACCTCGATGGACACCACCTTGGCGGCGCGCTGGGCCAGCTCTTTGGTCAGCACGCCGATGCCGGGGCCGATCTCCAGCACGCCCCAGCTCTTATCGACGCCGCTGGCGTCCACGATCTTGGGCGGCAGGCCGGGATTGATGATGAAGTTCTGTCCAAAGCCCTTTGAGAGCGCGAAATCGTATTTTTCGCACAGGGTGCGGATAACGGAGAGGTCGGTCAGCTCCGGCATAGTGGTTTTCCTTTCTGTTTTTCGGTTGTCATTTGGTAACGTACATGCCAAAGCCTCTCCCTTTGGGAGCAACAGCGCTGACCGCCGCCAGCGGCGGAAACAGGGAGAAGCTGTTGGGGCCGCGGCCAGCAGGATGCGAGCGACAGCGAAGCAGACGCTGGGAGCCGCAACCCGGGCAGTGGCATCGCTTGCGATGACGGAGAGGGCAAGGCCGCAGAAAAATGGCCGCTGCACAGCGATAGGCAGCGGCCTTTGTCAGAGCAAGACCATCATAGCCTTGCCCTGTTCCATTTCAGCATCCTTGCCCTCTCAGGCGCTCACGCGCCAGCTCTCCCAAAGGGAGAGCCTTTTTTAAGATGCGCTTTCCGTGCTGGAAGCCTCCTGCTCCCCTTCTGCACCGGCCTCGGAGGAAGCCTCTGCCTCCCCTGCGGCCTCGCCGGAAGCGGTGCTCTCGGCTGCGGCCTCCGAAGAAGCTGCGGCAGAGTCGGCGGCGATGTCAGCGTCGTTCACGCCGCCCACGGTGGTGACACCAGTGAGCTGCTGTGCGCAGCTGACGGCGCGCTGTATCTGCGGGTCCGTGTCGAGGGTGTAGTCATAGTAGCTGACCTGCTCGTCGGCAGTCAGCGGGCGCTCCACGTCCACGGTCAGGCCGGTGCCGTCGAAGCAGGAGCCGTCGCCGCAGATGAGCTTTGCCACCGTGACCACGACGGCACTGCCGTCCGAGAGGCGCTGGGGGCTGCTCTGGATGGTGCCTTTGCCCATCGTGGTGCTGCCCACGAGGCGGGTGCCGCACAGGGTGCGCAGGCTGGACGCAAAGAGTTCTGCCGCACTGGCGGTGTTCTCGTTCACGAGGCAGACGGTGGGCTGGCTGATGACCGAGTCGCCGGTGCTGCTGCCCAGCAGGGTGCGGTTGCCTGCCTTATCCTCCGCGTAGGCCAGCACGCCTTCCGGCGCGACGAGTTCGATGCAGCTGATGGCGTCGTCAAGGATGCCGCCGCCGTTGTCGCGCAGGTCGAAGATGAAGCTCTGGGCGCCGCTGGCGGTCAGGCTGCGGAGCGCAAAGTCCAGCTCACTGGGGGTGGAGTTGTCGAACTGCCAGATCTTGATATAGCCCACATTGCCCTGCACCAGCGCGGAATCGACGCTGTTGGCCGTAAAGCCGGAGTGGGTCAGGTCGGCGGTGTGCTGGGCGTTCTCACTGTCCAGCCAGCTTACATTGACGCTCGTGCCGCTCTCGCCCCGGAGTTTGTTCTGGACAGCCTCCACGCTGCCCAGACTTTTGATGTCTGCGCCGTCGATGGTGGTGATGTAATCGCCCCGCTGGAGGCCGGCCTCCTTGGCAGGAGACTCGTCATACACTTTGATGACCTTGGCGTAGCCGGACTGGTCGATGGCCAGCTCCACGCCGATGCCCATCAGCTTGCCGCTCTGGGCGTTGAGCAGGTCGGTGTAGGCCGAGGCGGTGTAGTAGCGGGCGTACTTGTCGCCGGTACCCAGCAGATAACCGGCAGTCAGACGGTCGTACAGCATGGTCTCGTCGATGTCGTAGTAGTCGTTGGCGCGCACATAGCGGTCTACCTCGGCCACCTTGTTGTACATGCTCTCCTTTTCCTTCACGCTGGTGACGGTGTGGTCAAACAGCCGCATCGCCATCAGCATCGTGATGGAAAAAGTGACCGTCATTGCCAGAATGACGATGGTCACGGTCATCCCTACGGAAATTTTGCGGTTCATTCAGTGTCCTCCCCAGTTCAGACCAAAAACATCAGGATGACACTGCCCAGTACCGACAGCAGGAACACTCCTGCCAGAATCAGACAGCCCACCCGAAGGATACGCTTGCGTTTTTGCTCGTTCATTTCGCCTTGTGGCCTCCTTTGACCCCTCGACTTCAATTACAGTTGTGTTATCTTATCGGAATATAACCGCGGGGATTGACCGCATTGGCCTTGGAGCCGCCCTTCCACACCTCGAGATGGAGGTGGTTGCCGGTAGAGTTGCCGGTGGAGCCCACATAGCCGATGAGGTCGCCCTGGTTGACATACTTGCCCGCCGACGTTGCCACCGAGCGCATATGGCCGTAGAGGGTGGAGTAGGCGTTGCCGTCTGTCATTTTGCCGTGATAGATGACGACATAGTTGCCATAGCCGCCGCTGGACCAGCCGGCCACCTGCACATAGCCGCTGGCGGCTGCGTAGATGGGAGTGCCGGCGGGGGCGGCAAAGTCGATGCCGGCGTGGAGCTTGTTGACGCCGGAGACCGGGTTTTTGCGCCAGCCGTACTCGCTGGAGATGCGGGTATAGCTCTTGAGCGGGCAGATAAAGCCGCTGAAGCTCAGCTGGGGCTTGCTGGCCGCTGCCGCTGCGATGAGCTTCTGAATCTCCTTCTTGACGGCCTCGTAGTTCATCTCGTCCGACTCGATGGCCGCCTGGGCGTTCTTCTGGGCCTGCTGGGCCTCAGCGGCGCTCAGACGGGCCTCCTTGACGCTGTTGTTGAGCTCGCTCTGCTTGGACTGCATCTGCTTGTTCTGGGCGTCCAGCTCAGCCTTTTTGTTCTGCAGCTGGGTGCGCTCCTCCACGAGCTGGGTGCGGTCGGCCACAAGGGCTTCCTTTGCAGCCTTCATGTTGTCGAGTATCTCGGTGTCCTTCACCGAGATGTCCTGCATGACCTCATTGAAGGTCAGAAGCTCGTACAGATCGTTCACAGACTGGAGCATGGCGACGCTGCCGCCGTCCCGCAGCTCCTGCATCGCGGCCATGTGGCTCTTGAAATCGTCCCACTGGTCGGCGATCTCCTGCTCTTTCCGGGCGATCTCATTCTGCTTGGCGGTGATCTCCTGCTCTTTGACGCCGATGCTGTTCTGCACCTCGGAGATCTGGCTCTTGAGGACGCTGATCTGGCTCTGGAGCACCGAGACTTTTTCCTTCAGCTCAGACTCGAGGGCCTTGGCAGCAGCTTCCTTCTTTTTGGCGTCGCTCAGCTCCGTCTTATGCTGCTTGATGGACGCAGAGATCTTGTCCAGCTTGTTCTGCAGCGAACTCATGCTGGTGGCCGCACTGGCCGGGTAGACCGTCACGCTCAGCACGAGGCAGGCGGCGGCCAGAAAGGCGCAGGCGGCGCGCATCATGGCCGAATGGCCCGACGGCTTTGCGTGGCGGGGCGGATGGTGCAGGACAAAGCCTGCGGAATGCTTGTCGTGGTACACAGTAGGCCCTCCTTACACGTTCAGGTGCTTTCGGATGGAGAACATACTGCCCAGACCGCCCACCAGAGCGCCGCCCGCGAGGCTGTAGGTCAGGATGGTGGGCCAGACATTTTCCAGCGGCACCAGAGCCGTACCCATGAGCATCTGCCACAGGCCGCCCAGCGTGGGCGACAGCTGAACGATGTAGGCATAGCCGCCGATGGTGGCAGCTGCCGTCAGGATGCCGGAGAGCAGGCCCATGGTCAGGCCCTCGATGACGAAAGGCAGGGTGACGAGGGCGTTGGTAGCGCCGACATACTTCATGATCTCGATCTCACGGCGGCGGGCAAAGACGCTCAGCCGGATGGTGGTACCCACCGTGATGATGCTGACAGCCATCAGCACCAGCACCAGACCGCGCCCGACCTTGGTGACAGCCTGCTGGACCTCCACAAAGGTGTTGGTCATCTCGATGGGAGCCGTGACGCTGTAGACGCCGCTGATGTTCTCGAACTGCTTGCTGATGGTCTCCATCTGGCTCAGATCAGACAGGGAGACGCGGTAATTGGCCTTAAAGGGGTTGTCGTTCTCGAACTCGTTCAGCAGGGCGGCATAGTCAGACATATAGCCCTTGTACTGGTTGAGGACGTCTTCTTTGGACATATACTGCACCCGGCTCACACCCGCGGTGCCGCTGAGGGCATTGCCCACAGACTGGATGGTGGCGTCATCGGCCTCGGGGTCCACGTAGACCACCATCTCGTTCTGGCTGCCCAGATAACTCACCATGCTGTCCACATTGACTTCAATGAGGCTGGCGAAGATGTTCAGGGTCATGCAGACGCTGAGGGAGGCGATGCAGGCGATGGTCATGGCCCAGTGCTTGCCGAGGTTGCGCACGCCGCGCCGGGTGAGGAACCCAAACGTAGAGATTTTCATACGTGCACCTCCTCGCCGAAACTGGCCGGAACATCGGAGATGATGCGGCCCTGCTTCAGGGTGATGGTGCGGCGGTTGAAGCGGCGCACCAGTTCATGCTCGTGGGTGACGACAAGCACCGTGATGCCCATCTCGCTGACGCGTTCCAGCAGTTCCATCATCTCAAGGCTCATCTCGGGGTCGATGTTGCCGGTGGGCTCGTCCGCAATGACGAGGCGGGGGCTGTGGGCCAGAGCGCGGGCCACGGCCACGCGCTGCTGCTCACCGCCGGAGAGGAACTCGGGGTAGACCTTTGCCTTATCTTCCAGATGCACCAGCTCCAGCATGTAGTTGACGCGCTCTTTGATGTCTTTTTTGCCGATATTGGTGACATGCATGGCAAACGCCACATTCTCGTAGACCGTCATGGTGGGGATGAGGCGGAAATCCTGGAAGATGATGCCCATCTGGCGGCGAAGGAAAGGCACTTTGCCCCGGCGCAGCCGGGCGACGTCCTTGCCATCCACCATGACGCGGCCCTCGGTGGGCAGCTCTTCGCGGAGGATGAGCTTGAGCAGAGTGGACTTGCCGGCGCCGGAGTGGCCCACCAGAAAGACGAACTCGCCGTCGTCTACGTGGAAGTCGATGTCCTCCAGAGCGGGAGTATCACTCCGTTTGTATATCTTGGTGACATGTTCAAAATCTATCATGAGTATCTTGCTCCTGAAAAATTTATTTGGCACAGAAGTTCCAGACCATTACAAAAGAAACCGGCCAGCATCGGGGTCGAGCGGCCGGTTTCGGCGTCCGCAGCCGGAGCGGCTGAGACGAAATATCAATATTTGGCCGGGTTGTTGGACAGGTACTTCTTGACCATGAGCGCTACCTTGAACACGATAGCGTCGTCGAACTCACGCAGATCCAGACCGGTCAGCTTTTTGATCTTTTCCAGACGATACACCAGCGTGTTGCGGTGGACGAACAGACCGCGGCTGGTCTCGGAGACGTTCAGGTTGTTCTCGAAGAAGCGCTGGATGGTGAACAGGGTCTCCTGGTCCAGGCTCTCGATGCTGCCCTGCTTGAACACTTCGCGCAGGAACATCTCGCAGACCGTGGTGGGCAGCTGGTAGATCAGACGTGCGATGCCCAGATTGTCGTAGCGGATGATCTGCTTCTCGGTGTCGAACACCTTGCTGACCTCCATGGCGATCTGTGCTTCCTTAAAGGAAGTAGCCAGGTCCTTCACGTTGGCGATGGGGGTGCCGATGCCCACGACAGCCTTGATGTAATGCTCGCCGGACAGGGTGTCCACGATGCTGGCGGCCAGCTTCTCCATATCGGTGCGGTCGATGCCCTTGCGGATCTCCTTGACCAGGACGGTATCCGTCTCGCTGATGTTGAAGACGAAGTCCTTCTGCTTGTCGGGGAACAGGCTGCTCACCACGTCGTAAGCGGAGATGTCGCCGCCGCTGGTGACGCGGACGATGAACACCACGCGGGAGACGTCGGTGGCAAAGTGGAGCTCACGGGCCTTGGCGTAGATGTCGCCGGGCAGGATGTTGTCCAGCACCACGTTCTTGATAAAGTTGGCTTTGTCGAACTTCTCGTCGTGATACTGCTTGATGCTCTGCAGGCTGATGGACAGCACAGCGGCAAACTGGCCCGCAGTCTCGTCCGCACCTTCCACAAAAACGGCATAATCGTTATGCTTTGCGCTGGAGAACTGCTGGTAGGTGTAGCCATCCCGCACGAAGCGGTCACCGGCCGTCAGACGCTCTGCCATAAAGCCCTCGCGCACCTCGCCGATCAGATTCAGCTCCGAGCAGGAGATGACAGCGCCGGTCTCATCCACCACGCCGACCACGCGGTCGATCGCGTCCTTCATCTGGTAGATCACGCTCTGAAATACTCTATTGGCCATAAATGGATACCCCTTTTCCTCTCTTGTGCAAACCGCAGGTGGGCTGGATTGTGATTTTTAACAATTTCGCCGCATTACATTTTATATTTTACACAAAAGAATTTACTTTTGCAACATATTTCACCAAAAAAAATTCTTCTTTCTTGGTGAAATTATCTTTCGGGGTCATTTTCGGGCCAAAAAGGGCCTTTCTGCGTGGTTCTGAGGGCTATTTTACCGGTAAAATGTGATACTTTTTTGAAAACCGGGTGAAAAGCAGTCCTTTACCCCGTGGTAATTTTCGCCACCTCGTCGGCTGTCAGCTCCCGCCACTGGCCCGGGGCAAGGCTCTCGTCCAGCGCAAGCCCGCCGATGGCGTCCCGGTGCAGGGCGTTGACGCCCGCACCGTAGACGCCGAACATCCGCTTGATCTGATGATACACGCCCTGCCTGAGCAGGACGCGGACCGTCAGCCCGTCGGGGGTGAGGGCGGACACTTCCGCCGGCGAAAGGGCCGTGCCGTCGGCAAGGGTAACGCCCGAGGCAAAGCCGGCCTTCATCTCTTCCGTCAGCGGGGTGTCGATGACGACGGTGTAGGTCTTGGAGACATGGCGTTTAGGCGCGAGGATGTCGTGGGCAAAGCCGCCGTCGTCCGTCAGCAGAACGAAACCGGTGCTGGTCTTGTCCAGCCGCCCCGCCGGGAACAGCTCCCGCCGGGGATAGGCATCCCCCACCAGATCCACGACCGTCGTGTCCCGCTTGTCGGTGGAGGCGCTGACGACGCCCTCGGGCTTGTTGAGCATGAGGTAGACGAACTGTCGGTAGGCCAGCGCTTTGCCGTCCACAGCCACGGCGTCAGCCTCTTTCAGCTGGGTGTCCCCTTTCCTGCAGACCGCGCCGTTGACCGTGACGCGGCCTTTCGCCAGCAGTGCCTTCGCCTCGCTCCGGGTGCATTGGGCCGTCTCGGCTAAATATTTATCGAGTCGCATGAAAACTCCTTCTGTGTGCAGAAAAGAGGCCGTTGCCTGCGGCAACAGCCTCTTTTCCTGTAAAATCACGTTTAGACGCTCAGGTTTGCGTGCTGTTCCACAGCATCCGGGTTGGCGTCAAAGATGGGTTTGAGGATGTGAGCGATGAACTCCTCCACCTGCTGGGGAGCACGGCCCACAAAGTTCTCCGGCACAAGGCCCGCCACGATCTCCTCCTTGGTCAGACCAAAGGCCGGGTCGGCGGCGATGCGGTCCACCATGTCGTTGGGCAGACCCTCTTCCTTGACCTGCTTGCCGGCGGCGATGGCGTGCTGGCGCAGACGCTCGTGGAGCTCCTGACGGTTGCCGCCCTTCTCCACGGCCTGCATCATGATGTTCTCGCTGGCCATGAAGGGCAGCTCAGCCATCAGGCGGCTGCGCACGACCTTCGGGTAGACCACGAGGCCGTCGGTGACGTTGAGCATGATGTTCAGGATGGCGTCGGCGGCGAGGAAGCCCTCAGCCATGGCAACGCGCTTGTTGGCGCTGTCGTCCAGTGTGCGCTCGAACCACTGCGTACCGGTAGTGAAGCTGGGGTTGAGCACATCCACCATCAGGTAGCGGCTCAAAGCGCAGATGCGCTCGCAGCGCATGGGATTGCGCTTGTAAGGCATGGCGGAGGAACCGATCTGGTTCTTCTCAAACGGCTCTTCCATCTCCTTGAAGTTGGCCAGCAGGCGCAGATCGGTGGCGAACTTCATGCAGCTCTGGCCGATGCCGGCCAGGGCGTTGAGGATGAAGGCGTCCACCTTGCGGCTGTAGGTCTGGCCGGACACCGGGATGACAGCCTCGCTGTCGAAGCCCATCTCCTCAGCGATGGAAGCATCCACGGCGCGGATCTTGTCGGCATCGCCCTTGAACAGCTCCATAAAGGAAGCCTGGGTGCCGGTGGTACCCTTGACGCCGCGCAGCTGCAGGGTAGCCAGACGGTGGTCGATCTCGTTGAGGTCCATCACCAGCTCGTTGGCCCACAGGGTGGCGCGCTTGCCCACGGTGGTGGGCTGGGCGGGCTGGCAGTGGGTGTAGGCCATGCAGGGCATATCCTTATACTCCTCGGCGAACTTTGCCAGCTTTGCCAGCACGCCGATGAGCTTCTTGCGCACCAGCTCGAGGCCCTGACGCATCACGATGATGTCGGTGTTGTCGCCGACATAGCAGCTGGTGGCACCCAGATGGATGATGCCTGCCGCCTTGGGACACTGCTGGCCGTAGGCGTAGACATGGCTCATGACGTCGTGGCGCACCAGCTTCTCCCGCTCGATGGCGACTTCATAGTTGATGTCGTCCACATGAGCTTCCAGCTCGGCCACCATCTCGGGGGTGATATTGGTCAGGCCCTGCTTCATCTCGGCCCGGGCCAGCGCCACCCACAGGCGGCGCCAGGTGCGGAACTTGTTGTCGTCCGAGAAGATGTACTGCATCTCATCGGAGGCATAACGGGTGGAAAAGGGGCTGATATAACGGTCATGCTGAGACATGAAGATGTCCTCCTTGGGTAAGTTTTACGAAACCTCAACCTCTCAGTCTCGCTCCGCTCGACAGCTCCCCTATCGAGGGGAGCCTCTGGCGAAGAGATAAAGCTTTACGAAATGCCAAAGCCTCCCCTCGTTAGGGGAGGTGGCATTGCGAAGCAATGACGGAGAGGTTTTCTCCTATTTTACCATCAAATCTTGAAATAGTCCACGCCGCCCTCGAAAATAGGCTGGTACTTGTCGCCGGTGACGTTCTTGTACAGGTACTCGCCGCTGCGCTCCGAATGGCCCATCTTGCCGAAGACACGGCCATCCGGGCTGGTGATGCCCTCGATGGCGAGGACGGAGCCGTTGGGATTGTACTTCATGTCCATGCTGGGGTTGCCGTCCTGATCGACGTACTGGGTCGCGATCTGGCCGTTGGCGATGAGGGTGTCCAGCACGCTCTGAGGTGCCACGAAGCGGCCCTCACCATGGCTGATGGCCACGGTGTGCTGGTCGCCCACGCTGCACTTGGACAGCCAGGGGCTGCCGGTGGAGGCGATGCGGGTGCGCACCAGCATACTCTGGTGGCGGCCGATGGTGTTGAAGGTCAGGGTCGGGTCGCAGGCCGTGATGGGGCGGATGTCGCCGTAAGCGGCCAGACCCAGCTTGATGAGGGCCTGGAAGCCGTTGCAGATGCCCAGCATCAGACCATCACGGTGCTGCAGCAGGTCGCGGACTGCCTCAGTGACCGCAGGATTGCGGAAGAAGGAGGCGATGAACTTTGCGCTGCCATCCGGCTCGTCGCCGCCGGAGAAGCCGCCGGGCAGCATGACGATCTGGCTCTCGTTGATGGCCTTGACCAGTGCCTCGCAGCTGGCGGTGACGTCAGCGGGGGTCAGGTTGCGGATGACCAGCACCTCGGGGTCTGCACCGGCGCGGGCAAAGGCGTGGGCGGTGTCGTACTCGCAGTTGGTACCCGGGAAGACCGGGATGATGACCTTCGGCTTTGCCACGCCGATCTTGGGCGCAGCGGGGGCGGTCAGGCTGCCGTTGATCTTCTCGACGGCGGGACCGGCCTTGCGGTAGGGATAGACGGGCTCGAGCTTGCTCTCCCAGATCTCCTGCAGCTGAGCCATATCCAGCTTGTCGCCGCAGCACTCGAAGGTGTAGTCTGCGGTGGTCTCGCCCAGCAGCTCACCAGCCGGGGCGTCAGAGACCATCTCCAGCACGATGCTGATGCTGTAACAGTTACTTCTGCATATGCTGCTGTAGCACTTGTTGATGTAAGTGCATAATTGCTTGCATCAATAGTAGCTGCTCCTTTTTTCAGAATGACTTTTGAAGTATCAACTGACTGAGAAAATCCTTTGTATGTAAGTGTTCCAATACCATCAAATGATGCAACGTCTTTCAGATCCTGTTTTTCAACTGTAACAGTGATTCCTGTATTGATATCATATAATGTCTGGTTGTCTACACTGAGGTCATATACATAAAGTGTAAGTGTTTTTCCAGCCAGACTAGAAGTAGCAGTAAGATTCATATCTGCAACTTTTGTTGCATTACCTGCCAGTTCTTTACCGCTATTATCTTTTTCTACAATACCATCACTGTTAACCCAACGATATTTCCAAGATGCGGCAGCAGAGCCATCTTTATTAACAGAACCTGTGATTTCTACTTTTGAAGCATCATCCCATACAATACTAGATTTGCTAGCAGTTAAGTCAAGAGACATATTACCTTCGTTTATAATTGTAGATGCAGGAGCAGTTTCTGTAGCGTCCTCTACAACAGGTGCTTCTGTTTCGTCTGCAAATTCTGCCGGAGCTTCAGTAGCTACAGCAACATCTGTTCCATCGCTGAACTCAGCAGCCCATACCGGCACATTAGAAGTAGCAAGCATTGCAACAACAAGTGACATACTTAATGTCTTTTTTGCCATGCCCTTCTTTGTGTTTTTAATCTTTGTCATGATTATAGTTCCCCTTTGGGTGGTGTACAGGTTCATAAGTGGGAAAATATTTCCTGTTTAATGGTGATGATACGGATAGATTGTTCTTGTATTGAGATTTATAAATGGTGTTTTATTCCATAATATTTTGATTTTATACAGTTATATACAAGCATAGTAGCTCTAGCTAAAGATATTCGGCAAAACTGGCAGTGGGGATATATCGGACAAGTGTTGGTTCCCGATGTTTGTCGAAAAGTTATTTTGGCAAATAAACAATTGTTCTGATAAAATATAAGTACAAAATATATGTCAGGAGGTGACACCGATCGTACGCCAAACTAATCTGGCGCAGACGATAGATCTTTCTGCAAGTCGTGCAAGGTATGACGAATGCGCTAAGAAATTATTAACTTACAAGGCAATTGTTGCCTGGATTCTCAAATCCTGTACGAAAGAGTTTTCTCAATACAGTGTCAGATTTATTTGTGATAATTGTCTGAGGGATGATATCGAAGTTTCTAGTCGCGCGGTACATCAGGAGCAGCCTGACCGCGATGAAATGCTGAATGGAAATGAACAGATAAGCAGTCTCAACTCCGAGGCTAATTCAATCAAAGATCAGACGGTGTATTATGATATCCGGTTTAAAGCATTATGAAAAGCACCAGGAAGATTTTGGCATTGCCATGACAGAAGAATTTGAAAGCGAGGTGCAAGATATGTGTAATCTGGGAAAAGCGCTTGTGGAACAAGGAATCGAACAGGGTATCGAACAGAAAAATCTGGATCTTGCCAAAATGATGCTCAAAGATAAAGAACCCATTGACAAGATTGTGAAATATACAGGGTTTGCTACAGATAAACTAGAAGAAATGGCCAGATCCATGGGATGCTGCCAGCTGGAAACTTAACGTAAGAATCTGGCAGATATGCTTGAGATTCCTGAAAAAGTCCGTCCAATGGTGTCGGATTATAAAATGAATCTGCTTCAGCTGAGGGCAAGTGAGAACTGTGATTTTCAAGATCCGGAAGTTGCTGCTGTGTTTGATATCAGCCGTTCTATTTATGAACGC
>ENA-USYP01002013-USYP01002013.1-human-gut-metagenome-genome-assembly--contig:-NODE-2013-length-13492-cov-7.829221_pt1 | contig 13492 bp, 8 predicted proteins | sample MGYA00250065_ERZ773512 | MGnify/ENA primary metagenome ERZ773512 (study PRJEB29103, sample SAMN06112003) | human gut metagenome | biome: human gut; feature: ankylosing spondylitis patient; material... | reverse complement strand
TGCGGCGGATGACCTTGCACTTTTCGCAGATGGGTTTCACGGAAGGCTTGACCTTCATGATGTTGAACCTCCTTTTGGTTGATACCCTGGTGCTTATTTGGAGCGCCAGGTGATGCGGCCCTTCGACAAGTCGTAGGGCGACATTTCCACGGTTACCTTGTCCCCGGGCAGGATACGGATGAAATTGGTCCGCAGCTTGCCGGAGATGTGCGCTAAGAGGATGTGACCACTGGGAGTGAGCTTCCCGGTGTTCTTGTCCTCGCTCAACATTTCCACCTTAAAGATGGCGTTGGGCATGGCTTCACGCACGATGCCTTCAATTTCGATGACGTCTTCTTTAGACAAGCTAATTGCCTCCTCATTGGATCTGCTCAGTTTGTCGTGTTGGGACGGACAGGCGGCGATGAAAGCCACATACTTCTTCTCCTGCGGCACAAAATCCGCAAAGTGGGCAGAAGATCCCTGTCCACCGAGAAAGCATCTGGCTGTCACGGCCATTTATAGATTATACACCTTTTGTGTCTATTTTGCAAGTGGTTTTTTCCGTATTTCCGATAAAAATTTCTTGCTTTTTCAAAACGGTCTTTTTCCGTTCTCTGCATTGCCATTTCCACCGTGGAGATGAATCTTTTTCACTAAAACTTGTCAGAATTGCATAAATAACGTCTTTCAAAACCAAAAAGACCTCCCCGGAAAGGGAGGTCTCGGTCTCAAGCCTTACTTGAAGCTGAAGGTATCGGGGTCAAAGTTGGGGTCATCCCAGCTCCGGGTCATGATCTCGGTGCGGTCCTTGAGGATGGCTATGGAATGCTCGAAGTGAGCAGCCAGGCCGCCGTCCTTGGTCTTGACCGTCCAGCCGTCCTTGGCCTGGGTGATCTTGCAGTCGTACTGGCAGATCATGGGCTCGATGGCGATGGTCATGCCGGGGACGAGACGGGGGCCGCGGCCCTGATGGCCGTAGTTCGGCACTTCGGGGTCTTCGTGCAGCTCCCTGCCGGTGCCGTGGCCCACGAACTCGCGGACGACGGAGAAGCCGGCGTCCTCGCAGTAGCTCTGGACGGCATAGCCGATGTCGCCGATGCGGTTGCCGGCCACAGCCTGCTCGATGCCCTTGTAGAGAGAGGCCTTGGTGACGTCCAGCAGGCGCTGAGCTTCCAGGTCGATCTTTCCCACTGCATAGGTGCAGGCGTTGTCGCCGTTGAAGCCATCGACCTTTGCGCCGGTATCAATGCTCACGATGTCACCCGGGCGGATGACGATGTCATGCGAAGGGATACCATGGATGATGGTATCGTTCAAACTGATGCAGGCCGTTCCGGGGAAACCGTACAGACCCTTGAAGTTGGGGATGCCTCCGTGCTTCACGATGAAGTCGTAGATCAGCTTATCCAGCTCCCAGGTGGTCATACCTGCCTCGATATGTTCACCGCCGTATTTCAGGGCAGCTGCGCTCAGGGCATTCGCCTTGCGCATACCGTCCAGCTCTTTCGCATTCTTGATCTGAATCACTTTTATGCCTCCAAAGCCTTCATGATCTCTGCCGTGGTCGCCTCAATGGAATCGTTGAAGGGGATGACAGCCAGCTTGCCGCGCTGACGGTAGAAGTCCACCAGCGGCTCAGTCTGCTCATGATATGCCTTCAGACGGTCGAGCACGGTAGCGGGCTGGTCGTCCTTGCGGATGACGAGCTTGCCGCCGCAGCAGTCGCACACGCCCTCGACCTTGCTCTTCTTGTTGACGATGTGGTAGCTTGCGCCGCACTTTTCGCAGACGCGGCGGCCGCCCATGCGGTTGACGATGACATCGTCAGCGACAGACAGCTCCAGCACCTTGTCGATGCGGATGCCCATCTTCTCGATGGCCTCTGCCTGTGCGATGGTGCGGGGCACACCGTCCAGAATGAAGCCGTTTGCACAGTCATCCTCGGACAGGCGGTCCTTCAGGATGCCAATGATGACCTCATCGGGGACCAGTGCGCCGGCGTCCATGAAGCTCTTTGCCTTCAGGCCCATCTCGGTGCCGTCCTTGACAGCAGCGCGGAGGATGTTGCCGGTGCTGATGGCGGGGATGTTCAGCTTTGCGCAGATGATCTCAGCCTGCGTGCCTTTGCCTGCGCCGGGGGCGCCCAACAGAATCAGATTCATAGGAATTCTCCTCTCCTTATATAAAGGATGGTTTTTCATTGAGTCCGCTGCGGTTTGAAGCCGCTAACGGCTCACCAAAGCAAAAAAGCACTGAAAAGTCCGAGCATGCTCTCCTTTCCAGTGCTTTCTTACATCAGTGCTTATTCTTTACAGATCAGCCGAGGAAGCCTTTGTGACTGCGCATCGTCATGAAGCTGTCGAGGCTGCGGGTGGTATCGAGTGCCACACCGACCACGATCAGCAGACTGGTACCGCCCAGCTGGATGCTCCTCGTCAGACTGTAACTGGGCAGTTTTCATCTGAAATCCTTCTTCATCCTCTAAGCCAACACGTTGCAAAAGTGTGTTCACCATACGGTTATCAACAAATTGTAATACACCGCCGCCATCCTGCTTTTGCTGTATGGTACGTGCTACTTTTTCCTGATGTACTTTCTCTGCTTCCATACGATTTCTTTATTTAATATTTAATATCAGAATTCCTGCTTATCGTGCCATTTTACTTGTATGTATTTCTTCAGCCACGGTAAACGTATCTGCCGGAATCCCCAGGGAACGGAATCGAGTAGAATGTCATGCGTCTTGTCGTCCACGGTAAGTAGCCATTTTTCGTCCTGTTCCTCCAAGCGACCTGTACGGGTAACAAAGCTTTGCAGAAATCCTTTCAACGATGTTCCGTTCATCTTGGACCAATGCGCTTTTACTGCCGACAGTAAGCTATCAGCGATTTGTTTTTCCTCGGCAGTCAGTTCCAGCCGTTTTGGCAACGGGATATGCATCGGCAACCCAACAAGCAGACGATTGAACACCAATTCTGTTTCCCGGTATTCCTTTTCTTCTTGACAAGTGAGGTATTGTAACAAGAACATGGCACGAATTCTTGATTTCGTATCTTTGATATCCTTCCTTGCCTCGTTCAGGTAATCGAGCATACTCAGCAATCGGAGAAACCACGCAGACAGCAGACAGAGACCTGCATTATTAACAAAGAATATTTTAGAATCAGACACCGGTTCGCCGGTTAACCAATTCTTGTCCTCTTCCGGTATTAATTTTTCACTTATCATATTCACTATGTCTTTAAGTTCATTTTCTGTTTTTTCTTGCAGGATAGGAAGTGATTTCACAAATGAGCGTATATTCTCTTCCCTGCTATTGTACGCCCATTCTTCCGAAGGATTTTCAATGATATAGGTTACCAGAGCAGTCTCTAAATGTTCCTTTTGAACCGGATAACTTATCAATATGTAATCCATAACTTGCTGCAACAGTTCTGCTTGCGAAAGAGACAGACTTGCAACCAGCCGCAGCCATTCTCCGGTACTCATCCATTCCAACCATTTATCTGTATGCAATGTATTCCGTACCACAGACTGACGAATGTAGGCCAACAGTTCTTTCGGTCGGAAGAAGATATGGTTGTAGAGCATTCTTTTTCGTACACTTTCCGGCAAAGTATCATCTGCAATCCACTCTATCGGTAATCGGGCTACGTTTTTACCGAACAGGCGGGAAATGAAATAATCTTCCATTTGTTCCGGCGTTTGTTTTTTCCAATTTGTTTCCCTTACCCATAACAGCAATATTCTGGTTATATCTGAAGCAAATACCCGATCATTAGCGAATCGGCTGAGCCAGCTTGTCAACTGCCTGAAATCATCAGGATATTCAAATCCTGCAACGGCAGACAAAAACAGACTCAATTGTTCCAGTATGGTTATATCCGATACATCGACAATCCGTTTTATCAAAACCAGATCAGCATCCTTCTCCAGCCATGCCAAAAATTTCTCCGGATACTTTTCCAGAACGGAAACAATATGATGACTGAATATGGTATTGCTTATATTCTTTTGTAACAATACATCAGCAAACTCGGCCTCCCGTACATCTTGCCATGCCTCCATTTCCAAGTCAACAGCCAGATTGACCGATAAATTCGTCCATTCCGCATCGCTTTGGAAATCAGTCTTCCCGGTATAGACAAAATACAAATGAGCCAGGAACTTTTTTACCACCTCTTTTTCCGTTAAGGATCTTCCACCTAATGTATCTCTATCTTGCATAAAGAACAGCAATGCTTCTGAAAGAGCCGTTGAAAAAAGCCAGTCATTTCCGGTAAGGAATGGAATCCCATCAGCTTTGCATTGCAACCATTCAATCGTTTCCGACAATACCGCTGCTTGACGGAAGTCCGCTTGTGCCACGCTTTGCAGAAGAAGAGGCGCTGACAAATAGGTTGCAACAAATATTACAGCCTTGCTTTCTTCGGGTTGCCTACGTAGTAGCCCCACCCATTCATGTACTTTTTCGACAACCATTCTCTGTAACAACTCACGCTTATCATCTGTAAAGATGGTAGCGTCTTCCAGCCAATCGGTAAAGCCATTTCCAGCGTTCCAGCGGTTTTCCAACAGCATGGGAAGGATGTCGGAGTCTTTTTTGGTTTGCCGTACCCATTCCTCAAACCTTACTTTTGCAGGATTCCCGTTACCTGCCTCGATAGTCATCAGCAGGTCCAGTACTGCTTCCATATCATCATATTCCTCATTCCTGGTTTCTGTCTCCCTAATGCTTCCTTGAAATACCAGTTTAATGACAATCGGTATATTTTCCTTGCCAAACAATGTCATAAGAAATAAATAAAGAATTTCTCTCGCAGTGCCCTCCATCTTCATTGACGAGTGGGAAACTTTTGCCAGCCATAAAATCATCTGTACCTTCAGTCCGAATGTCCTATCCTTCAAATATGCTGAGAGGGCCTGTTCGTTAGTTACCAGCCAATCAAACAGGGATAACAATTCCGCAATATGAGATATACCGTTCATCCGCACAACCGACCGCCTGATAATTTCTTCTAAAACCGGCTGACTTATTAAAATAAGTGTATACTCCAATACTTCATGCTCGTGTAACAGCCATATGGCATTCTCTTCATTTTCTATGGATTGTTCCAAGAACAATGCCGTCATTCTACGTTTTACAAGTTCCGGTATACTCTTGTCTGCTAATATCTGTCGAAGTTTTAGAATGTCGACACGTATTTTACCATTTCCTGCATCTTGCTTCCAAACATCTTCCGACAAGTACAATTTTTCAGATAATATTTTGATAGAAGACTCATTACTACCACTTGAAAACTCCTGATAGAACTGATGTAGAAGTTGTTCGATACGTTCCGACTCCGAAAGACCGCAGTGTTCGTTTTCTATCCAAAGCAACACTGCTTTGCAAAAAATAAAGTTAAACTGAGTTTCAGAAATCCCTTTTAGACATTCTGTTTTCGATATATGGTTCAGTAGATAGGTTCTTACCTGGTCAACCACTTCCATCGCCATGAAAGAAACGGAAGAAAGCAGACGGTTGAGAAGATCAGTATCAACCATATTAGCTATAACACTAAGTAGAGCGTTGTCTTTGGCAGCCTCCGATTGTAACCAATCCATCAGTATTTCCGGCTTTTCCTTTATCAGTAGCCTAAATAAGCTTCGTTTGTCCGCCATATTTTTCTGCGTATCATTTAGATATTCTGCCACCATTTCCATATCTGTAGGATATGCCGTTTGCTTCCACCCGGAATCCAGATTCTCTTTCGGACTTTCTCCCGCCATCGGCAGACGAAGTAGAGAAAGTTGTAAAAAGATACGATACAATTCCCGGTTTAAATATCCGTCATACACAGGTGAACCGTCTGCATAGTGCGGTTGGAGGTCATAGATAGCATTTAATACATCCCTATAATAATCAGGTCCGAAAACTTCAAGCAGGAAGTTGACTGTCAGTTCCATTTTAGAGAGGTAGAAAGAGTAGTTTCGCTTACGGATGAATGTGAGCAACCGATGGTGCAGATGGCGGATAAAATCTCCTTTACCCCCAAAGATAGCAATCCCGTTAAAGGGATAATAATTGATAAGCCATTCATACAAATAATGCCAGTATGGGGGCAGGTCGACTTCGGCATGTTCTTCCGTTTCTGTTTCCATTATCCGACGGACAGACAGCGTATCGAGTAGTTCTGCCATATTTTGCAGCCTGTTGTCATCATTATCCTCGTGAATAAAACGCACGGGTATACCGGGTTTCATCTCCAGAAGTATTGCAAGGAAACGACGTTTCTCGTACAAGCCAAACGATGACATGGAAAGTAAGTCGGTATAGAGTCGGATAAGAGTATTGTCATCATTTGTCTGCCATAGCAAACGACACAAAGCGTGATCTTTTCTCATACAGAGAGATACTACATCCTCTGCATGAAGCGCCTGTTGCAAAACGGCCCAATCCAATTCTTCCGTTAGGTTAAAAGCACTATTGTCCCATTCCACCTTCTGATAACCATGTTCCAGATAGAACAGTAGATTTTCCAGGCGTGAAGCATCCGTCTTTTTCCGTTCGCTCTCCGTCGGTATGCTCCATGAAGGCAACACTTTCAGCAGTTCCGCTTTGAGGCGCCGGGGAAACTCACGGTAGAAGTTTTCCTCGGGGATACTCCCCAAATCCAATTCCAACAGTTCTATTTCATGCAACACCTTGTCTTTATCCAAAGGAGAAAGGCATTCATCCACCGTTTTTTCAAAATAGTTACGGCAAAAGCCATCCCAGTCCGCATACAAGTCGTGTACGAACCGTTCGTCCGCAGCAGCGAACTCAAACGATATATGTTCAATTCGCATCATCTAATATCTGTATTTCCACGGCTTTGCCCAGCAACTCGTATATGACTTCCAGCAATTGGGCGCTGTAATCCGCCAAGTCATTGTTGGTCAAAGCCCTCATTAATAATTTGTAACAATGTTCAAAACCTTGCATACTTATCTCATCCATCCAGTATATCCGGCCTGCCAGGTGGGCGGGAATAATAGAGCGCAATAATTCCCTGCACATCTCCCTGAAGCGCGGCGAGTGGAAACGAAGCGTCCACATAGGAAGCACAATCAGTAGCCGGAAAGGTTCCGTTTTTCTCACCAATACCGGTTCCAATACGTAAACCGTTTCACACTCCCGGTTCAATTCCAGTAAATATCTCCGCAGGATGTTCGCCAGCGTATTCAACCTCTTTTTGTTATCGGTACGTCCAAGATTGGTCCATCCACCTTTCTCCTTATTGTGGACCACCAACAGATACTCACCCTTTTTAGCTTCTACAATCCGGTAGTTACCAAGAGAAATGCCGTGGCGGAATAAGTCGCCGCTTATCCTGTTCCGGTTGAATATCGGCAGTTCCGCTCTTAACTGGCTATATTCTTTACGCTTTCCTTCCTCATCCGTTGCCAGTTGCTCATAAGTTACGGCCGTCACGTGCTCCGGTTCCAGCATACGTTCATCAATAAGCAGAGCATCCAGTCGGTCCGCCAGGGGACGGTCGGGTTTCTTCTCTATCAGTTGTAGATTATGCCCGGGAAGAACATTGCCCACGGTATGTTCCTCGTTCCCGTTAATGCCCAACAACCTGCAAAACCACTCCTTCACTATGGGAGCGTTATGCTCTCCCTCCGACATCGTAATATCCCGCGCCTTTGCTCTATTTTTTATCAGATAGGCAACATGACGCAAGAATGACATTCGCCGTCCAATCGTCTCACTCTCCATTTCACCATAACAGTTTGACTCTTCCAACCATTCGGGCTGGCTCTCTACTCCGTACAGGTGATCAAGAAAATCCAGATAACGACTTTTCAGTGCATAGATATTCCGAAAGGAAGAATGACGCCCCATGTCTTTTTCTTCAATGGAAAGCACGTTCGGAAGTTCTTTCACTTCCTCCAATCCTTGTTGTATTGTCCGATCATACAGTTTCAAGTATGCCTCAAAGGAAGCATGAGTTTCCTGTCCGAGTGAGAGACGGTAACATGCGGGGAACTCTCCGGCTATGGGGGAATAGGTGAAAATGTTGCGGTACGTTCCTACCATATTTCCCCAACCAATTCCTTTTACGTCGCTTTCATTCGTGCTGATACGCTTCTGAGCATAATAAAAGGTTTTCAGATATCTTGTGAACTTTTCCATATCGACTCCCATAACAGAGCGCCCCTGACGGATACGTACTTTCAGTTCTTTCTCCATACATGGAATTTTCAAGCTGAACCCTTCGGAGAAATCGGTCTGTGGCTTTCCATCCTTCATCAGGTAACAAGTACTGAACGACCGGATGCCTTCCACCTGACAAAGTTTCTTATATAACTCATATTCGGTATTCTTTTGCATAGGAATTACCACACGCACAATGCCTTCCGCCCCCTCCAACCACTCTTCGGGTGACAAGCCGGAGGTTTCCAGCTCTTCCGGCGCACAGATATACACTCCGCCGGAAAGATAATGCAAGATGGTTCCGTAGAGCCTAGCCAACACAATAGACGCATCTTTGCCCGGCTCTATCTCAAATTCTGCATGAAATTCCAGTTCTGCGGACCTCACGATGATTACCTTGTCGAGGTATTCGCACAGGTTACGGTGGCTGTTGTAATTCTTCGTAACCTGCTTTACCACCGTTTTTCCGTTATCCTCTTCTTCAAAGGGAGGAAGAGCAATCTTGACAGTGTAGCCGCCGGTTGCCGCATTACATTCCACCCATACGTTTTCCAGTTCCGGAATGCGGGCGAAGAACAGTCTTCGATAATCCTCCGGTGTAACAGGGGCAGTGGTATACACCTTTTCGGGTGGAAAGAGTCCGAAACGTTCAGGTTCGAAGATTCCATCTTCCCCGGTCAGGTAATCCATCGTACCGAAACCGAGCTTGTAGTCCATTTCTGTCAACGCATAGTTGGCGATATCCGCCAGGGTCACCCCGGGATCATGAGCGTTGAAATCCGTCCATACCTTTCCTGAGAGGCGGTGCACTTCTTCAAGTGTCTGCCTTTGCAGGTATGAGTACAGATTTTCGTTTTCCGCCAACTGCCTGATATAGGGTCCATTATTACCTTTTCCCATCAGCTTATCCTTTATACATTTCCACCACTCGGCAATGTATCTCACCGGATGGGAGTTGCTTTTTGGTACGTATTTGCAGGTATATATTCTTTTCCCGCATCTGCCAACGGAAGCGGACGCTGCCCGTCCATCCCCACCAGTGCTTCTGGGGTGATTCAATTCGCTGTTGCATAAAGTTAAGCCAAAGCGCGGTAGCACGTGTCAGTTGGCAAAGCCCCGTACCCTGTTCACGAAAAGAGGCATATACAGAGTATACACGGCAACCGAAACCTTCGCACGACACATCGATTGGCAAATCATGCCACTGTTTGTCGGCAGGGACAGTCAGATAGCCTTCACCGCTGGGTGTGATTCCCCCTCCGCCTGCCGTCTGGTAAGCCGTTGCGGTAATTTCGTCTTCCACCTTCAGACTACCATACAATACTATCGATTTGTCTTGCAACGCTTCCATCACCGCTTCTCCCTTCGCATTCCTTACAGTCAGCTTCTTTTCGGGTGTGATAGCGAGAGTCCATGTGGGTATATCCACTTCTGTGAGAGGTTCTTCCGTGTAAAGCCCGATATCCAAGTGACCGGCTTGTCCAGGGAAAAACGCCCATCCACTGGGAGTTCTCATCACCTGCCCATCCTCCACAATGTTCGACACGGAATCTATCGGTTCAGCAAACTGTTGTTCTGTGGGTACATCACCTTTCTGAAAATAGCTTTTCAGCACACTTCGGTTCCGCCTGTTATTATTCTTTTCCATAAACCACTATCCTATTATGAAGTTACTCCCGATTTCGGCTTTCTCTATGCCGTCGTGGGGAGAAAGAAGTTCTATTTTTATTACCGGAAGCAATACACTCCAAGGGTGCTTGCCTTCGAAAGTGAAGTCCACGGTATCGACATCTATACGCGACAAACTCTTACCGTTCACTTCCAACGTGACCAGCCGCATCAGATCCTCATGATTCACCATTCGGGCATGAAGCTCCTTGTAGGAGTAACGTTGCCTAAGCATTGGAATTTCTTCTTTCCGATACCACGGTGCGATATAGTTCTGTGCCAAAACAACAAGTTGCCGGACTGCCTTGCCTTTATCCGGCACGCTGTCCCACAGGATTGCTTTGCAGTGAACATTCACACGTTCGTAAACGGGATTAATTACACGCAAAGAAGCAAACGGAGATGCATATTGCCGGACAAGCTGCTGTATTTCCGCCAGTTTCCATGCCGGAGAGAGGAAATAACGGCTGTCTTCCGCACGGCTGAATACCACCAGGCATATTTTCGATGCTCCTTTATTCTGCGGAATGGGAATGCACTGTATCTTATCCACTTCGGGAAAAAATTCCAGTACAAGATGCTCGTAGTCCTTTATCATGAGGGCACGGTGACGGTTACTGATGCGTGAAGTTTGTCGCACAGCCACCCCAGTTGCTGTTTCGGCAGGCTTGCCTCCGAAGCCACTCAAGGGCTGGGTGACACTTTCAATCCGTTCATCCGGTTCCTTTATACCTTGTATCGTTCCGGCAGGCAACGGAGTACCATCTCCATTTTGGGAAATGAGACGAATACAGTTTGTCCGGATACCTCGTACAGCAAGGCAGGAAGACAAATCGCCTGTCACGGCGGCACGTATCCATGCCCTACCTTGTTTATCCATATGGCTACTGCCTATTTTCTCCGGCAGCTTGATTTCTATAAATCCGCTTTGCGTCAGTCCTAACGTTTCTTCGGCAAGGACGGATTCTATGGTAATGGGATGCCATTCGTTTCCGCTCCAATATTCCCATGCCAAAGTTACCTGCCTACCCGGTTGCGGGTCATAGAATGGGATCTTTTCCTGAGGCAATACCATATCGAAGAACAACCGCAGGTTCTGCTCTCCTAGTGCATGAGGTAAACCGAAATACAACAGATTTTCAGCCGGGACAGAAGGCAGAAACGGTTGCTTCTCTCCTTTAGTAATGGGAAATGGTTCCTGCCGGGATAGTGCCGTAATACGACTTAATCGAATGAACGAACGTTCCATATCACTTAAAGTCGTCTCTTCCGTAGCGATATAGGAAAGTTCTACATCCGCCATCACAGGGATAACCGGTTCGGAAGGTAAGTCTTTACGTTTCTTTTCCTTACAACCACTGTTGTGTACCATCGTTTCAGAAAATAAGGTGCGGTAGGCTTTTGTGCCAAAGCCGATGGAAGGGGACTCCAAGGTGATACGGAAGAAACCGTCTTTGTCACGACTGTATTCGTAAGGAACGGCAGTTTCATCGCTGGAAATGGATTGTGGCTGCACTGTAAAGCTAAATACTATCTCGGCAGAATTCAGATCTCCGTTTTCATTAAAGCTAAATAGCTTTTGCTCATCACCGCATTTTTTCCACCTGCCACCTATCTGATATTCGGTGGAAACTTTGAATACGTCCGCATCTGTTCCGTATTCCTTATACATCTTGTTGAATCCTTCTTCTGTTTCGGGCAATTCCTTCCATATGCCTTTCAAACGGACTTCCTGCAAGTTTTTCAGACTCATTTCTTCGTTACCGAAGAGAAAACAGGCACCACACTCTGCCTGTATACCGAAGGGATGGAAGGGCTGCGTAGTGTCTACTTCACCCTGATCATTATAGAAGCTGAAGTTGCGAATACCGTTCACTTCCGTCTTTATTTCCACGCTGTCGAAAATGAGTTGTTGTGCCCACTTGTAAGGACAGTTCGCATTATCTGTCAAGATACGGATGACAGGATATTCTGTTGTTGTGCCATGTACTTCTTCCATACAGGATGCAGGAGCAACTGCATTGTATGGCAAACTGAAGCTGAAATATAACCGACCGGATTCGATATAGCACTCGCTAGTTTGCTCCATCCAGCCTTCCGCTCCGCTCAGTTGTAGGACAAAACCTTTTGTATTGTTGGGTATAGAACTATCGGCTGTAAGATGGAAATAGATACTGATATTCCGTTCTCCTTCGTTCAACACAAGCATAGGGGACTCCACTTGCCAGCCTATGCGTAATTCTTCACCATGTACGAAAAGGGTTTGAGCATCGGTTGTATCTTGAAGTTGTATAGTTTGTTTATAGAGTTCCAAAGCTCCTCCATAAGAAGGATTGGAAAAACCGTACAGTGCATCCGCTTCCACACACTGCACGGGGCTGATATATTCTTTTTTTTCAGTCCGATAAATAAGTTCTTCTCCTGTGGCATTTTGCCCGGCGGGGAATGGCTCATCTTTAGGCAAGGTAAAACCTCCGATACCTTCTGTGGGTGTGATAATGACATAGACGTTGTCTTGTACCGCATCCTGTGGTACGGCATGCAGGATGTCCTTACGATAGAGTTCAGGCAAGGTGGCAAGGCGGCGGTTGAAAACCTCAGCAATGCTGCCATAGTTTTTCAGATAGACAATGAGCAGGGACAGTGCCGGATTCATATCGCCACTGTCTTCTGCCTGTTGTAAGTAAATGCCGATGTTATCCTGAATGGCAGTCACGGTGCGGAGCATCCGGTAATAATCTTTTTTCTTCACCACATTGCCATTAGGCAAAGCACCTTTCAGGCGATTTGCCAGCTTTCGAGCAGTTTCAACGGCAACACTGCCGATGCATCCCGACTTCCAGCTCAAGTCAATGTAAGCCTCCAGCCGTCGGTGCCAGCCATTGATGTCCCGCTTGAGCTTCTTCGCACAGAGCGTTGCCTCTGCTGTACCTTGTGCATCGGCAAAACTCCCGCTGTATCCCGACAGCTTTTTGCGATGGATGTCGGCAAGTACTGTCAACACGTGATTCTCCCAAAGGGGGAGCAATCGCTCCTCCTCTGCCAAGTGGTGCAGCAACTGGGCTTCATCGATGGTCATGGGCACAAAGCCTTTCAGCCTTGCTTGGGCGGCTTCGTAATCGGTACGGAGGATGCCGCGATATCTGTTGTCCGTTGCCATATATCGTTTTTATCTGTTTCGTTCAACTAATATTTTAAATCTACTCAACCTGCCGTTTAAGATTTTACGGATTGCAAATCCTTATATTTATAGCCGTTGGATTGCAAATCTGATGAAATAGAAAGCCTATTAGATACTATACCATAATATTATCATTTTGTAGGTTTGTATTTGCTACTAATCCTACATTTTGATTATTAGATGTAATCCAAGGATTTCTATTCAGTAACTCATTTCTAACAACAGCATTGCTGATTCCGAATTTTTTATTAAATACACTTCCCCAACAGCACCATAAATGTCGAAACTGAATACCTGGATTTTGAACAACACCGTTATTGCCCCAAGTCCCAATATATGTATCCTCTTTAATTCTTGTCACATTTCCTCTTACAAAATTCCATCTAGCACCTTCTCCTAATAATTTCGTATGAGCATCCCATGCCTCTGAACGATTATTATTAGTAGTAATAATAGTTACATCATTTGCACTATTT
>ENA-USYP01002008-USYP01002008.1-human-gut-metagenome-genome-assembly--contig:-NODE-2008-length-13518-cov-15.268953_pt1 | contig 13518 bp, 10 predicted proteins | sample MGYA00250065_ERZ773512 | MGnify/ENA primary metagenome ERZ773512 (study PRJEB29103, sample SAMN06112003) | human gut metagenome | biome: human gut; feature: ankylosing spondylitis patient; material... | reverse complement strand
CTGCGCACCGTGAGCAAGACCGAGAAGATCATCTTCCCCATCATGGTCACCATCATCGTTTCCCTCATCGTGCCGGATGCCGCCGTTCTGGTCGGTATGCTGATGCTGGGCAACCTGATGAAGGAGTGCGGCGTCGTGGACCGTATCCAGAAGACCGCCGGCAATGAGCTGATGAACATCATCACCATCTTCCTGGCTCTGTCTGTTGGCTGCACCACCTCTGCAAACACCTTCCTGAACAGCCGCACCCTGTTCATCATCGTGCTGGGCCTCATCGCATTCTCCTTCGGCACTGCTGCCGGTGTTCTCTGCGGCAAGGTCATGTATATCCTGACCGGCGGTCAGGTCAACCCCCTGATCGGTTCCGCTGGCGTTTCCGCTGTGCCTATGGCTGCCCGTGTTTCTCAGAAGGTCGGCCAGAGCGAGAACCCCTCCAACTTCCTGCTGATGCACGCAATGGGCCCCAACGTGGCCGGTGTTATCGGCTCCGCCGTCGCTGCTGGTATCCTCATCAACATCTTCGGCTAAGCATTTCCTGAAATTTCCGCTCCATCGTGGTATTGACCGCGGTGGGGCGGTTTTTGTTTGCATTGTTTTTATGTACAACTTTTTTGAAATGTGATATACTATATTTTAAGTGATATATCCAGAAATGATTGAAAAGAACAGGTGAAACAATGGCAACAGATCTCGCACAACAATTCTGCGCTTTGCGTGATACGTATATCGAAAAGCAGTTCGGACGCCTGAACGATATGCAGCGGGAGGCGGTGTTCACCACCAACGGCCCTCTGCTCATCCTCGCGGGTGCAGGCAGCGGAAAGACCACCGTGCTGGTCAACCGCATCGCCAACCTCATCCGCTTCGGCTCGGCCCACGGCTCCAGGTGGACGCCCCGGGAGGTGACGGAGGACGATGTGAAAGCCCTGCGCACTGCCATCATGACCGGCACCGATGCCCCGTCGTGGCTGGACGGGATGCTGCGGAAGGACGCCGTCCGGAGCTGGAACGTCATGGCCATCACCTTTACCAACAAGGCCGCCGGTGAGCTGAAAGAGCGCCTGCGCCGGATGCTGGGCGGGGAAGAGGGCGACGAGGTGTTCGCCTCCACGTTCCACTCGGCCTGCGTCCGCATTCTCCGCCGCTGGGCCGAGGAGATCGGCTACCCCCGCAGCTTTACCATCTACGACAGCGACGACTCCCAGCGTGTCATGAAGGCTGTCTACAAAGAGCTGAGCGTGGACGACAAGTTCTTCCCGGTCAAAAGCGCCATCAACCAGATGAGCCGCTGGAAAGACCAGCTCATCAGCCCGGAAGAGGCCCTGAAGACCCCGGCCCGGGACACGAAGGGCGCTCTTGCGGCCAAGGTCTATGCCGCCTATGAAAAGAAGCTCAAGGAGGCCGGCGCTTTCGACTTCGACGACCTCATCTATCAGACGGTCATCCTGCTGTCGGAGCACGAGGACGTGCGGGAGTTCTACCAGAACAAGTACAAATACCTGCTGGTGGACGAGTATCAGGACACCAGTGTGGCCCAGTTCCGGCTCGTGAGCCTGCTCACCGGCCCGGAGAAAAACATCTGCGTCGTGGGCGACGACGACCAGAGCATCTACCGCTTCCGCGGCGCGACCATTGAGAACATCCTCAACTTCGAGCGCATCTATAAAGGCACGAAGACCATCCGACTTGAGCAGAATTACCGCTCTACGTCGAATATCCTGAATGCCGCCAACTGTGTCATCCAGCACAACACCGAGCGCAAGGGCAAGACCCTCTGGACCAAGAACGGCGAGGGCGACAAGGTGCAGGTCTACACCGCCGAGAACGAGCAGGACGAGGCCAGCCATATCGCGGACGTCATCGGCCAGCACCTCAAAGAGGGCGGACATCTGGCCGACCACGCCATCCTCTACCGGATGAACGCCCAGTCAGCCCCCATCGAAAGCTACTTCACCCGTGCGGGCATCCCGCATAAGATCGTGGGCGGCCAGCGCTTCAACGACCGCAAGGAAGTCAAGGACATCCACTCCTATATGTCCATCGTGGCGAACCCCCGGGACGATGTCCGACTCCGCCGTATCATCAACGAGCCTGCGCGCAAAATCGGTGCAACGACCATCGAGGTCATCGCGGATTTGGCGGCTCAGCAGGGCATCAGTATGCTGGATGTCATCTCCCATGCCGACCAGTACGCCAAGCTCAGCCGCGCCATCGCGCCGCTGTTCAAGTTCTGGGACATCTACCAGAAACTGCAGGAATCGCTGGAAACGAAGACGCTGGACGAGTTCGCCTCCGATGTCATCGAGATCACCGGCTACCGCGCCATGCTGGAAGCCGACGCCGCCAAGGGCCACGAGGATGCCGCCGACCGTCTGCAGAACCTCGGCCAGCTGGTCAACAACGTCAAGAGCTACTGCGACCAGCACGGAGAAGAGGCCTCGCTGGAAGGCTATCTGGAAGACATCGCCCTCATCAGCGACATCGACAGCTACAACGAGAGTGCCGACCAGGTGGTGCTGATGACCATCCACTCGGCCAAGGGCCTTGAGTTCCCCTATGTATTCCTCATTGGCATGGAAGAGGGGGTCTTCCCCAGTGAGATGAGCAAGTATTCCGAGGCTGACCTCGAGGAGGAACGCCGCCTGGCCTATGTCGGCATCACCCGCGCCAAGAAGGAGCTTTACATCTCCAACAGCGTCACCCGGATGCTCTATGGCCGCACCCAGCGCAACGAGCCCAGCCGCTTTCTCCGGGAAATCGAGCCGGAGTACATCGAAGAGACCCGCAGCCCGGTGCTGGAACAGCGCTCCCGTCTGGGCGGCTGGGGCAGCGGTTACGGCAGCGATACCGTGCCGGGTGGTGCGTCGGGCTACTCCGGCCCCTCCGGCTGGGGGCGTGCAGCCTCCGGTTACGGCTCGGGCTATGGCAGCCGCAGCGGCTATCTGAATAGAGAATATAACGCACCGATGTCCAATAGCCGAGGCTTTGGCTCCGATTACGCGGGCCGGGGAAGTGCTTCGTCGGGTCATGGCGGCTGCAGCTCTGGTTCGGGAAGCAGCGGCTTCGGCTCTGGCTATGGCCGTCCGGCAGCGCCCAAAGCGCCGGTCAGACCCGCAGGCGGCGGTGTGACCTCTTCGCCCCGTCCGGCAGCGGCATCCACCGGCCCCAAGCACTATGAGCCGGGCGACATCGTGGAGCACAAGGTCTTCGGGCGCGGCAAGGTGCTGAAGGTCAAGCCCGCCGCCGGCGACCAGATCGTGGAGATCAGCTTCGAGAAGGTGGGCGTGAAGAAGACCATGGCCAACTTTGCGCCCCTTGTGAAGATAACGACGGAGGAATGAGAAAAATGATGACTGTCCGATTGATAGCACATACGCCGGAGCCGGAGAAGGTCGTGGCGGCTGCGGCGAAGCTCTGCTACTCCGACGCCCACATCACCGACCTGCTGGACGGGCTGGATGAGGAAAAGACTGCCCGCTTTCTGACCATGCTCAGCGATCTGGGCCACGCCAGCCCCATCGAGCACGCAAGCTTCACCTTCGGCATCGAGGGCGTCAGCCGTACCCTGCTGGCCCAGATCACCCGCCACCGCATCGCGTCCTTCAGCGTCCAGAGTCAGCGGTACGTCCGTCTGGACGATTTCCGCTACGTCATCCCGCCCGAGATCGAGGCCATCCCCGAGGCAAAGACAGCGTTCATCGAGAGCATGAACGAGGACGCCAGGCGCTACCTCGACCTCGTGCAGAAGCTGGAGGACGGCCACACCGCCCGCCTGATGGCCGAAGGTCTGCCCGAAAAGCAGGCCCGGGCCAAGGCTTCCAAGCAGGCCAACGAAGACGCCCGCTTTGTCCTGCCCAACGCCTGCGAGACCAAGATGGTGGTGACCATGAACGCCCGCAGCCTGCAGAACTTCTTCCACCTGCGCTGCTGCAGCCGCGCCCAGTGGGAGATACGGCAGCTGGCCGAAGAGATGCTGCGGCTGGTCTACCCGGTGGCACCCCATATCTTCCGCACCGCCGGCCCGGCCTGCGTGTCCGGCCCCTGCCCGGAGGGCAAGATGTGCTGCGGCCGCACCGCCGAAGTCCGCGCCCGGTACGCCGCGCTGAAAGGGGAGAAGGCAGAATGAGCAAGGGCAGGCTTCTTGTCATCGAAGGGCTGGACGGCTCCGGCAAGGCCACCCAGGCAAAGCTGCTGGCCGCCCATCTGGCCGAGAGCGGTCGAAGGGTGATGGAGATCACCTTTCCGGACTACGAGAGCGATTCCAGTGCGCTGGTAAAGATGTACCTCTCCGGTCAGTTCGGCGACAAACCCGACGACGTCAACCCTTATGCGGCGTCCAGCTTCTATGCGGTGGACCGGTACGCCAGCTATAAGACCAAGTGGGGCAGCTTCTACGAGGCGGGCGGCATCGTCATCGCCGACCGCTACACCACGTCGAACGCGGTGCATCAGTGCTCCAAGCTCCCGCCGGAGCAGTGGGACGACTTCCTCCGCTGGGCCTTTGACTACGAATACAGGCTGCTGGGCCTGCCCGCACCGGACGCTGTGGTGTACTTACAGGTAGACCCCGCTGTGAGCCAGAAGCTCATGACCGGCCGCTACCACGGCGACGAGAGCAGGAAGGACGTCCACGAAAAGGACATCGAATATCTGGCCCGCAGCCGCCGTGCCGCCGAGTACTGTGCGGCGCATCTGGGCTGGGCCACCGTCCATTGCACGGAAAATGGAGCCATGCGCACCATCGAGGAGATTCAGGCCGAGGTGCGGGCGCTGGCGGAAAAAGAACTCGGATAACCGCGAAAATGGGAGGGATACTATCGATGTATCGTTTGATGCAGCCGTCGGATGAGGCGGCAGTCGTGGCACTGTGGCAGAAAGAACGCGGCGACAGCGCCGAGTTCATCAAGACTGCTCTGGAAAAGTTCGCCGGGGCGGAAAATATCTACGTCGCTGAGGAAAATGACGAGATAGCCGCTGCGGCGCTGGCGGTCCCCGTCACCCTCAAGGGACGCAGCGGCAGCTACCTCTACGGCCTCTGCGGGCAGGGAAGCCTGCTTCTGGCAGGACTCGTGGACTATCTCTGTGCGCAGCAGAAGCTGCGGGGCGCGGGCTTTACCGTGGCCGTTCCGACCGGACAGGAGCAGGCCGCGCTGCTGGAAAACAAGGGCTTCCAGCGGGCTTTTGCCCTCCGCTGCCTGCCCCGGGAGGTATCCCGCAACCTGTGGAGTCAGGCGGAGTTCGACTCCGTGACGGCCCGCAAGCTCTGTGAGCTGCGGGAGCGCTTCTATCCCGATACCGTCCAGTTCCCGCCGGAGCAGATGGCCGTCGTGCTGACCGACCTCTACGCCCGGGGCGCGACCATCGTGTCCAGCGAGAAGGGCTACGGCATCTACTTCCGCCGGGAGGACACCCTCTATTTTGTGGAGCTGATGGCCGAAGACGACCGCTCCGCCGAGGTGCTGATGGAAGCGGCCCGGGAGAAGGAGGTCATCGTGGAGCGTGCCGTCATCACAGTGGGCGCGGCTCAGAACCTTTTCCTCGGCGAAGGCACCCGGCAGGACTACGGCATGATACGGTTCGACGCGGAGCCTTTCGATGTGGAAGAAAGCTATATGCGGCTGATGATGGAAAGCTGAACGGAATGGTAAAGGAGTGTGTACATGGCACACGATGCAAAACATAAAAAAAGCAGAAAAGGCGGCGCAGCGAAAATGATCCTGATCGTGCTGCTGATCCTGGTACTGGCGGCGGGCGGCTGTCTGCTGGCCATCCGAAAAGAGATCAACGGCAGTGCTTCCGCTGGCGAACCGGTGAGTGTGAGCATCCAGCAGGGCAGCGGCGTGGCAGCCATCGCCCAGAAGCTCAAGACGGCGGGCGTCATCAAGTACCCCCACGTCTTCCGCTGGTATGCAGGCAAGCAGGGCGCGGCAGGCAAGCTCCAATACGGCGAGTTCGACCTCGCCCCCGGCAGCTCCTACGACGACATCATCGAGGCGCTCTCCGCCTACGCGAAGGCCGACAGTGTCCGGCTGACCTTCCCCGAGGGTACGACGGCCATCGCCATTGCGAAAAAAATGGAGGATGCCGGGCTGTGCAGCGCCGAGGACTTCCTCAAGGAGGCCAACACCGGCGACTTCAGCCAGTACAGGTTCTGGCAGTACGTCCCCGACGACAAGGACGCCCCGGACCGCTTCCTCAAGTGCGAGGGTTATCTTTTTCCGGATACCTACGATTTCCTGAAGGATGACACCGTCCATCATTACGTTGAGACGTTCTATTCTCACTTCGACAAGCAGATCACCGATGAGATGTATGCCGAGATGGAAAAGCAGGGGATGACCCTCTCCGAGGTGGTCACTCTGGCGTCCTTCGTGCAGGAGGAGGCCGGCAACGATCAGGACGATAATGTGGCGCAGGTGTTCCGCAACCGTCTGGCCGAGGGTTCGCCCTACCCCAAACTGCAGAGCAACACCTCCAGCTACGTCCAGAGCGACGCCGACAACAACTACCTCTGGAACTGGGTCGCGCCCTACTACGGCGGCTGGGACAGCATCCCGGAGAACATTCGGGAAGCCTACGACACCTACACCTGCACCGGCCTCTCCGCCGGCCCCATCTCCAACCCCGGCATCGCGGCCATCCGTGCGGCGCTTGCCCCGCAGCCCGACGATGAGGCGAAGGACGCCTATTTCTTTGTCACCGACCTTGCCGGTCACTACTACTACGCCCGCACCTACGCAGACCACCAGAAAAACTGCGATGAGGCGGCTAAAGTTAATAAAAGTATGAAGTAAAAGAGGAATACCATGTTACAGATACCGGAACTTCTGGCCCCGGCAGGCGACCTCGAGCGCCTGCGGTATGCCATCAACTACGGCGCGGACGCCGTTTACTGCGCTCTGCCCGAGTTCGGGATGCGCTCTGCACCCACCAACTTCACCCCGGAGCAGCTGAGCGAGGGCGTCATCTATGCCCACGCCCGGGGCCGCAAGGTCTACCTGACCATGAACACCCTGCCCACCAACGAGGAGGCTGACCGTCTGCCTCAGGCCATCAAGGACGCTGCCGCCGCCGGTGTGGACGCCTTCATCGTGGCCGACCTCGGCGTGTTGGACGCCTGCAAGACGTTCGCGCCCGACATCGACGTCCATATGTCCACCCAGACCGGCATCACCAACTGGGCCGCTGCCCGCGCCGCCTACAATATGGGCGCGAAGCGGGTGGTGCTGGCCCGGGAGATGACCCTGCAGGACATCGCCACCCTCCGCGACAAGACCCCGCCGGAGCTGGAAATCGAGGCTTTCGTCCACGGCGCCATGTGCATGAGCGTCTCGGGCCGCTGCCTGCTCTCCAACTACATGGCAGGCCGCGACGCAAACCGCGGCCAGTGCGCCCAGCCCTGCCGCTGGAAGTACTATCTCAGCGAGGAGACCCGCCCGGGCCAGCTCTATGAGATCGGCGAGAACGAGAACGGCAGCTACATCCTCAACGCCAACGATCTGTGTACCGCGCCCTTCCTCGACCTCATCTGCAACGCGGGCGTGGACAGCCTCAAGATCGAGGGCCGCGCCAAGACGTTCTACTACGTCGCCAGCGTGACGGCGGCCTACCGCCGCGCCCTCGACCAGTATCTGGCCGACCCGATGAACGAGAACTTCGAGCTGCCGGAAGAGGTTTTGGATGAGCTGACCCGCACCAGCCACCGCCACTATTCGCCCGGCTTCTACTTTGGCCGGGAGCAGGCCCGTCAGGCCACCGACAGCGCGACTTACATCCGCGAGTGGGAGTTTGTCGGTACGGTGGACGGCTGGGAGAACGGCGTCGCCAGCTGCCAGCAGCGGGGCAAGTGGAGCCTCGGCGACACGCTGGAGGTGCTCTGCCCGGATGGCCGCAGCATCCCGCTGGACCCCGAGTGGATCAAGAATGAGGCCGGTGAGCTGGTGGAGTCCACGCCCCACGCGATGGAGCGCTATACCATCCCCACCCCGGAGCTGCCGCCGATGAGCCTGCTGCGCCGGAAAGTCTGAGGATCAAAAGCAAAGCCGCCTGTCATTCAACGAATGACAGGCGGCTTTTATCGTTTATTCCGATTATTCCGGCTTGACCTGCAGCTCCTGCTCGCAGTAGATGCAGCGATACTTGCCGTTGGAGCTCAGCTCGAAGATCTGGTCGCACTCTTCCTCGATGGAGGAGATGCAGCGGGGGTTCTTGCACCGCACGATGTTGACCAGACGCTTGGGGGGCTGGGGCTTTTCCTTCTTGACAGCCTTGCCGTTCTCGATGACGGTCACGCTGATGTCGGGGTCGAGATAGGCCAGCACGTCGAGGTTGAGCCAGGAGGCGTCGCCCTCCACCTTGATGATGTCCTTCCGGCCCGACTCTGCCTTGTGGCTGCGGGCGTTCTGGATGAGGGCCACACTGGAGGTGCGGTTGCCCTTGATGCCCAGCAGGTCCATCAGGCCGATGGCCGTGCCTGCCTTGATATGGTCGATGACGATACCGTTCTGAATTTCATCAATGTTCAGCATCTCAGTTGCCCTCCTTTTCAGCCTTGGGGTCCTTGAGGCCCAGCAGTGTCATGATCAGCGCCATGCGGACGTAGACGGCGTTCTGCACCTGCTCAAAGTAGGCGGCGCGGGGGTCGTCGTCCACGTCCAGCGTGATCTCGTTGACGCGGGGCAGGGGATGGAGCACGGCCATGTCAGGCTTGGCAAGGGCCATCTTCTCTTTGGTGAGGATATAGCTGTTCTTCAGACGGACATAGTCTTCCTCGTTGAAGAAACGCTCCTTCTGGACGCGGGTCATGTAGAGGATGTCCAGCTCGGGCATGGACTCCTCGAGGCTGTGGGTCTCCTTGTAGGGGATGTAGTTGGCCTCGAGCACGTCGGTGATGATGTAGTCCGGCACCCGCAGCTCTTCGGGGCTGATGAGGACGAAGCGGATGTTCTCACAGCGCGCCATGGTCTTGATGAGGGAGTGGACGGTGCGGCCAAACTTGAGGTCGCCGCACAGGCCGATGGTCAGGTCGTTCAGACGGCCCTTGCGGCGGCGAATGGTCATCAGGTCGGTCATGGTCTGGGTCGGGTGCTGGTGTCCGCCGTCGCCTGCGTTGATGACAGGGATGCGGGAGTACCGGCTGGCCCGCAGCGGTGCGCCCTCCTTGGGGTGGCGCATGGCCACGATGTCGGCGTAGCAGGAGACGACGCGGATGGTGTCGGCCACGCTCTCGCCCTTGGATGCACTGGAGACGGTCTCGCTCGGGAAGCCGAGGACATGTCCGCCGAGGTTCAGCATCGCGGCCTCAAACGAAAGACGGGTGCGGGTGGACGGCTCGTAGAACAGGGTAGCCAGCTTTTTGTGGGCGGCCACGTCCTGATAAGCAGCAGGGTCGGCGCAGATGCGGTCGGCCAGGTCCAGCAGAGAGGTGATCTCCTGCTGACTGAAATCCAACGGATCGATCAGATGACGCATATTTTTTTGTTTCCCTCCGTCAAAGAAGCTTTCGAAGAATCGAGAAGTCGAAGAAGTTCGTGTAGTAGCTCAACGAACGCATGACGGGATGGCAGAGCCGGTTGTAGCAGATCTCATCCAGCAGCAGCATGGCCTCGCCCGGGGCCAGACGCATGGCGGCCCGGATGGGCTCGTCGCCGCAGCTGGCCTTGAGGTGGGCCACATTGGAGGCCACCTGCTGGCGGCACTCCCGCTCCAGAACATCGAAGATGTCACCCGACAGGTCGATGCGGGTGTAGTCCCGGTTCCCAAACAGGGCGCGGGGCAGGTAGTCGATGGAGTAGATGACGGGGGTGGTGTCGGCGAGGATGCGCTTCTTGATGCAGATGACATCGTCGCCGGGCTCGATGGCCAGATCACGGGCCAGCTCTTCGCCTGCGCGGACGGGGTAGATCTGGATGCCGTCGGCGTGGGGGTAGCTGCCAAAGCTGCGGATGAGCGGGTAATACTCCAGCTTCTGGTCCAACCGGCTGCGCAGGTTCAGGACACTTCGGTTGACCACTGTGCCGATGCCGCGCACCCGCTCGATGTAACCCGCACGCTCCATCTCGCTCAGCGCATCGCGGATGACGGTGCGGCTGACGCCGAGTTCGGCGGCAAGGTCTACCTCGGCGGGCAGACGGTCGGTCTGTGCATAGCGGCCTGTGCGCAGTTCCTCCAGCAGAGCGCTGACGATGCGGTCGCTGATGACAGCACCACCCAGGCGGCTGGAAGGGGATAAGCTGGAATCTCTCATGGTTCGTTTCCTCCGGTACACGGGCAGGGCGGCCCTGCCTGGACTTCCGAAAAAGCTGTGCCTGAGCACAAAAACTCTTTCTGCAAATATTATAGCATAAATTGACAATGATTCAAACGGCATTTATACTGGAATCAGCCGGAAAGTATGATTTTATTTTGGAGGGATAGAGCAAGAATGGAAGTTCTTCTGCACAAAGTGTACGGCCGGCCCGCAAGCCGCACCATGACCCTGCGCACTGCCGGGCCGGAGGATGCCGCCGCCTTTTACGCCTTGCAGAACGAGGTGCGGGCCGCGATGCCCCACCCGGAGCAGTTCGTACCCGACACGCTGGAAAACATCGCCCGCTACCTGAAAGAGGACCTGTGCATCGGCGGGTGGGACGGCGGGCGGCTGGGGGCCTACTTCATCCTGCGGTACTGCGGGCAGGACGCGCACAACTACGCCGCCTTTATGGGCATCCCGCGAGAAGAGTGGGACGGCTGGGCCAACGCCGACAGCGCCATCGTCCACCCCGACTACCGGGGCAACGGTCTGCAGCGGAAGCTGCTGGAAGCGGCGCTTGGCCGGCTCCGCCCGGGCATCGTGGGCATCGGGGCCACCGTCAGCCCGGAAAATCAGTACAGCCTCAACAACGCCCTGGCCAGCGGCTTTGAGATCGTCTGCCGCCGGGAGATGTACGGCGGGTATGACCGGTATCTGCTGGCAAAGAGGCTATAAAATGATACAGCTCCGCGTTTCTCGGGAAAGGCGGTGCTGTTCTTTTTTGGATACATCAGAAAAGTCATACTGTTCACGAATCGACGCTGGTATGTCATGAATCTACGCTGATATGTCATGAAAAGGACTTGACAAGTGAGGGGGGGGGGGGGTAAAATAGAGCCGCAGAAATCCTGCAATAATTCGGGAGGTAAAAAAGTATGCGGTTACGGAAAAATATGAAGCGTGCGGCGGCAGCCGCCCTGGCCCTGAGTGTGGCGCTTTCGGCGGCAGCCCCGGCGGCACTGGCAAAGGATTATTATATCGAAAACGGTGATATTACGGTGACCGTTACGGAAGAGGGCGACACCTATGTCCGTGTCGGCGAAGCGAAAGACAAAGATGACATCGGCGAGAAAGACGACACGGACGTGGTCATCAAGGGCGGCGAGAACCCGGGCAAGCAAACGGAGAACAACTCTGACGGGTCGGCAGACGAAGCTGAAGGACAGAAGCCGGTGGTGGATGCCGAGCCGGGAGAGCCTGCGGAGAATACCGGCACGGAGCTTATCGTCTGGCCCGAGGACGCGAAAAGCGGGGAAGCCCAGGAAAAGGACGACCCGGAGCCTGAAGAAGGAGAGCCGAAGACACCGGACACGCAGAAGCCTGTCGAGGAGGCCGCAGAGGACGACGATGACATCATGACCTTTGAGAACAACACCGCCGGCACGGTGACAAGGGCTGTGAGCGAAGCGGCGAAGCATATCATTACGATTATCAACAACTACACCAAAAAGGATACGACGGTCACGATCGAAAACGTGAATATCGATGTGAGCAAAGATAATAAGGCCGCGCTGTCTGTAAAAGGCGAAGGTGACACGACCCTGAAGCTGGAGGGAGACAATACCCTGAAGAGTGGAAACGGCTATGCTGGCGTCGAGAAAAATGATAATACTTCGAGCGGAAAACTGACCATCACAGCGGACAGTAACCAGAATACTTTAATGGCAGTTGGCGGTTCAGGAGGTGCAGGAATCGGGAGCGATAATAATAATAGTACATCGAAATTGGGCATCACCGGCGGTACAATTACTGCAACAGGTGGAAACTATAGCGCGGGTATCGGTGGCGGAATCAGAGGAAATGCAGATGTGACGATTACCGGGAACGCGGTTATTAAAAAGGCACAGGGAAACTATAATGGCGCTGGCATCGGCGGTGGCGGTGTCGGGAATGGAACTGTTACGATTTCTGGAAATGCAGTGGTCGAAGAGGCAGTTGGCGGTACAAGCGAACGTGGAGGCGCTGGCATTGGTGGCGGTGGCTGGAAAGATGGCGATGTCACGATTTCCGGCAACGCAAAAGTAGATGCACGGGGAGGGACTAGTGCGGCCGGCATCGGAGGCGGTGGTTCTGGCAGTGGAACGGTGAAAATTTACGGAAATATACAGGTCTCTGCAAAAGGTGGAAAAGCTGGAAACCGGTATAAAGGATATTTGGGTGATGGAGCGTCTATTGGTTCCGGTGGATATTCATCGAACGGCAACACTACAGGTACACCGGTCAAAGGCGAAGAAATAGAGCTGGACCTCTCTGACATGACGGGCGGCTTTGTGGCTCGAATCGACGGCAAGACCGAGAGCGGGCATACCCATAACTGGAAAGAAATCAGTCGGGTGGCTGCAACTCAGGACTCGGCAGGCGAAGTAGAATACTTCTGCAAGGGATGTGGCTCGACGAGCGTGAAGATTCTGCCGGTCATGCAGCCTGAGGCAGAAGAAAACTCGAGTGACGCCGTCGTCCTCACCATAACCGGTGCGCCGACCTACGAGATGCATCAGGAGTCTGCCAGCTACATCGTCACGGCAGATTCTGATACCGCCACCCTCTTCGGCTGTCTGGGCAATCTGGCAGAACTGAAAGCGCAGGGCGCAGATACCCTCGTCTTCCGCACGAAGAGCCGTGAGACGGCGCTGGACATCGACGCCATGCTGTCGCTGGGCGCGGAGGACACCCTCTTCACCCTCACCCATAGCGGCAGCTCTGCCACCCTCACCGTGGGCGGCGCAGACCACAGCGAACTGATCCACTAAATAACCAACCCCCAGGGCGGAGAGTTTCCGCATCCCTCCGCTTTGTACGAAAAGCCCCCGGCACGTTCCGCATCGTGCCGGGGGCTTTTTTGGTTATGGGCAGGCTTCCCTTTGTACAACCTCTCCGTCACGCCTGACGGCGTGCCACCTCTCCTGGTAGGAGAGGCCTTGGCAGTCCCCGCAAAGTGAACGGTTTCGCCAGAGGCTCCCCTACTAGGGGAGCTGTCACCGAAGGTGACTGAGAGGTTGGACGAAGGCACAGCTTACCGCTGTACAGCAACTTTAAGGTTCTCGTTCATCTTATGCCTCACTACCAGCAGGCAGGCCAGATGCACCAGTGCGGTGAGGATCCAGCTGACGGGGTAGCTGAGGTAAAGCATCGTGGTGGTGTGGAACAGCTGGAAGATGGTGGCGATCCAGACGAGACGGAGCAGGCAGCTGCCCACGAGGCTGACCACCATCGGCAGGACGGAGTAG
>ENA-USYP01001984-USYP01001984.1-human-gut-metagenome-genome-assembly--contig:-NODE-1984-length-13692-cov-19.232097_pt1 | contig 13692 bp, 15 predicted proteins | sample MGYA00250065_ERZ773512 | MGnify/ENA primary metagenome ERZ773512 (study PRJEB29103, sample SAMN06112003) | human gut metagenome | biome: human gut; feature: ankylosing spondylitis patient; material... | reverse complement strand
ATAAGACAGAATGCAGAAGTTCCAACTGGTGTTGTAACTGTTAAGGTGAGCGGTGAGCAGTCAGTTAAGAGTGTATAAAACTGCCTTCCGTAAACATGATGGTGAAGAACATCAAGGAAGCCTTACATGATGCTGGAGTAGATTCTAAGTACATAGCTGCTGAGGTGGTGCGGATCTATTCCGACTCCGGCTATCCGGTCAATACTCCGGTGATTTCCGATGTTCCAAAGCTATGGGATTGCACATCTATTGCCAAAGAACTTGGAATTTTATCTGAGTCTGGCCGCCCGCATGATAAGGCTGTCAGCGCAATCATCCAGAAGCTGGATCTATTCACAGACGAAATCGTGAGAACTGCATACAGCCGAAACGGGCATGACGGCGTCATGGTCCAGTACAAAGGCAGTGTCCTGGAAAAGGTCAGAGAATGGCTGATCGAAAATGATTACCCGACTGTAATTAAGCTGGAACTTTCCAATGGCAACAGCAATAAATGCAAGGTTGTTTACGGGGAGGTGGCATGATGTCAAAGCGCGAATTGTGCGACCAGATTGCTCCTCTTGTGTTGGAATTACAAGAAGAATGCAGAGAAATGTCTGTTGATGAATTCGAAAAGTTTCGTGACGATGTAATACAGGAAGTTAAGAAGCAGAATCTCAATCAATCATTTATGAGAGCTGCATTTGATGTGATATATGGTAATTTGTTTGAAAAGCATGTAGCATAAGAATTAGAGCGTCCTTCAGTCGAGGGGCGCTCTTTTAATTGCGACGTCGCAACAAACAGGGAGGTGATCGCGATGGGAATTTTCAAGTGGGTCAGACAGCATCGGTGCAGCCATCACTACTGCAAACACTGGAGCCGGGATTCCGGCCCGTATGGTGGCTATGTGAAACGCTGTGCGAGGTGCGACAAGACAGAAAGGTGGAAATAGATGCTTGCATATTACGGATACACGATAAGCCCAAACCAGATTGAGACTGGAGAGGGCTTTTTGATTTGTAAGAATGTGCCCATCGCCCGCACTGGAACGCAGGACTATCTCGGAAGTGAACTGGGGCTCTCCGGTGGGGACTCCGGCCGGATCATCGCCGTCATCCGTTCGCCGGATGAAGTGTTTTCCGAGGCGGCTCTGGCGTCTTTTGAGGGCAAGCCGGTGACAAATGATCATCCGCCTGGACTGATCGGACCGGATGACGTGAAGAACTACGGAGAGGTTTTTCTTGGAGTCCGTCCACCGTCTGCAACAAGACATACGGGGCGTAAAGGGTAGGCCAACTTTGTATCAGTTTAAAGAATACCAAGTCCGTGCGTCCGTCCCGGTTGAAGTCTGCTTGGGTGGGTTGGTCGCCTAAGAATGGGCTGCTTGTGGCTTTGTAGCTTCCGTCTGGTTGGCTCAGGTACATCTTCGTGTCGTTGCCGTTGGAAGCGATGAAGTCCGGTTTGCCATCTCCGTTCAGTTCGAGGATATTCTTGATGGTGAGCACATCATTTGCCACGCGCTCTACCACCGTGCCGTCCAAGGCAAACCATGCAGTGAAGCGTTCCTTGTTGTTTTCTGTGCCGAGATATTCCATCTTTCCGTCCCCGTTCACATCATAATACATGCTCTTCAGGGTAGGCGGGGTTCTATCCAGAGGCGTAAGTTCTTGTCCCGCGATGGGGCGTATGCCTGTAAATGCCAGGCATGTGGCAAGGGTGAATAAAGTAGTTGTTCTCATAATGGTTGGTTTTTATGTTTTATCGAACTGTTCCTTTCAGGTGTGCGTTTTTCCTCTGTTCTCGCAATGGTTCAAAATTAAGGGATAAAAACATGTCGTTCAATGCGTAAACGGTATTTCGTACGGAATGAATCTTATTTTTTACGCATTGAACAAAAAAATCCGGGCAAGCGGGGGACTTGTCCGGATAAGGCAGGAGGGAAAAGGAAATGAAGCTCCCTTTCCTTAGTAGTTGAATTCGCCGAATTCACTCTTGATGGTCAGCGAACGCGGTCCTTCTTCGATGTGTCCGACGATTTGCGCGTCGATGTTGAAACTCTTGGCGATGGCGATGACTTGTTCGGCGTGTTCGGGAGCAAGGTAGACTTCGAGGCGATGCCCCATATTGAACACCTTGTACATTTCACTCCAGTCCGTACCGCTTTCCTTGGCAATCGCCTTGAACAAAGGAGGCACGGGGAACATGTTGTCTTTGACCACCCTGCAATTCTCACCAACGAAGTGGAGCACCTTGGTCTGCGCACCGCCTGTGCAGTGTACCATGCCGTGGATATCCGCACGCATCTCGTCCAGCATCTTCTTCACCACCGGGGCGTATGTACGGGTGGGGGACAGGACGAGCTTGCCGGCATTGACCGGGGCACCCTCCACCGGGTCGGTCAGCCGGTAACTGCCGCTGTAGACCAACTCTTCCGGAACGGACTTGTCGTAGGTTTCGGGATATTTCTCGGCCAGATACTTGGCAAACACGTCGTGGCGTGCACTGGTCAGCCCATTACTGCCCATACCGCCGTTGTATTCCTTCTCGTAGGTGGCCTGTCCGCAACTGCTCAGTCCCACGATGACATCTCCCGGACGGATATTGGCGTTGTCGATGACATCGCTACGTTTCATGCGGCATGTCACGGTGGAGTCCACGATGATGGTGCGCACCAAGTCGCCCACGTCGGCTGTCTCGCCGCCCGTGGCATAGATGCCGATGCCCATCTTGCGCATCTCGGACAGCAGTTCGTCCGTACCGTTGATGATGGCACTGATGACTTCGCCCGGGATGAGCATTTTGTTGCGTCCGATGGTGGACGACACCAAAATGTTGTCCACGGCGCCCACACAAAGCAAATCGTCCGTGTTCATGATGAGCGCGTCTTGCGCAATACCTTTCCATACGGACAAGTCGCCCGTTTCTTTCCAGTACGCGTAGGCCAACGAAGATTTCGTGCCGGCTCCGTCGGCGTGCATAATGTTGCAGTATTCCGGGTCGCCGCCCAGAATGTCGGGGATAATCTTGCAAAATGCCTGCGGGAAGATACCCTTATCGATGTTCTTGATGGCGTTGTGTACGTCCTCTTTGGCTGCCGACACGCCGCGCATCATGTAACGTTGGTTACTCATATCACTATATGTTTTTGAATGATTGTCTGTCATTAAAACTCTACTTTCGGGGCTTCCGATGCACCGGAGGATGCCTCGAACTTTTCCTTTTTGCTAAATCCGAACATCCCGGCGAATAAGTTGTTAGGAAACTTGCGTATCAGGACGTTGTAGTCTTGTACGGCCTCGTTGTAACGTTTACGGGCTTCGGTGATGCGGTTTTCCGTACCTTCCAACTGGGCTTGCAGTTCCGAGAAATTCTCGTTGGCACGGAGTTGCGGATAGTTTTCCGTCACGGCCAACAGCTTTCCGAGGGCGGAGCTCACGGCACCTTGGGCTTTCTGATATTCGGCCAACTTTTCTGCGGTCAGGTTCGCCGGGTCCACGGTGATTTGCGTGGCTTTGCTACGGGCGGCTACCACGGCTTCCAACGTACTGCTTTCGTGCGTGGCATAGCCTTTTACGGTACTCACCAGGTTCGGAATCAGGTCGGCCCGGCGTTGGTATTGCGTTTCCACGTTACTCCAGGCTGTAGACACAGCTTCGTCTTTCTCTACCATCTTGTTGTATGAACAACTGTTCAAAAGAACCATGCACACCATGGCTATGGCGGCGGTCATCCATTTCTTTGTTTTCATTGTCTTCCTTATATATAAATAGGTGTTTGATTCGAAATCTGTGTGTCGGTCAGAACTTGCCACCGGCTCCTCCGCCTCCGAAACTGCCTCCCCCGAAGCTTCCGCCGCTGAAACCGCCTCCGAAACCTCCGCCTCCGAACCCGCGATGGAACGGTCCTGCCACGGGAGGGAAACCGCCAAAGCCGGTGCCGTTGTCGAACGGTTCGTCATGGGAACGGGATACGGTATGCCCGCATTTCGGGCAGCGGTAATAGACTGTGTGATGTTCTATGCCTTGGAACCGGTCAACCCGGACCTGAGAATTCGTGCGGTGCATGGGGCTATGTCCGCATCGGGGACATGTGTTCCGTTTGCGGTTGGAATAAATGGAAATCAGGAACCCGCCCGTGACAATGGCCAAGGCAAGCCACATCAAGCCATATCCTTTTGTGCCGGTCGGTTGTCCCGACCCGTCGTGGAGCAGACTGTCGTCGCCACGGATTACACTACAGACGGCAGACACTGTTTGCAGCATGGCGGTATCCCAGTCTCCTGTTTTCAGGTAAGGCACCATTCGCCGGTTTTCTATCCGGCGGCAGATGGCATCGGGTAGCGTGCCCTCCAACCCTTCTCCGGTCAATATCTGGTAACAGCGGTCTTGTGTGGAAAGCAAGATGATGAGACCCGTGTTTTGCCGGTTGCCCACCCCGAGTTTGTTACCCAGTGTAATGGCGAAATCATAGCATTCTCCTCCTTCGATACGTTCCACTACGGCTACCACGGACTGTACGCCCTTCTCCGTTTCCAACCGATATAGCAGGCTGTCCATTTGCTGTACGGTCTGTGCGGAAAGGATTCCATCGGGATTGACCACATGCTTGGTCTTGTCCTGCAAATAAACCATAGGCAGGTTGTCCACCGTATACGTGTCGGCATACAGGAGTCGTGCGCTCCGGCATACAAAGAATAAGAGGAACAGACAAAAAGCTTTCTTCATGACACACTTTGTTTACTGGCTTGGCAAGTTATTCATATCTTTTGGAATATTATATCGTTCGACGAAACTTTTGACGATTTCTGTATATTCTTTAGCATATTTTAGATAAGAATCGGCATGTGTTGCGCCTTCTACGTGCCATATCTCTTTGATGCCCGTTTTGGCGGCATACAGGCTGTCGCCCATCCAAGTCGGTACGAACGTGTCTTCCGTACCGTGAATGAACAACATGGGAAGCCGGCATTTTTTTACTTGTTCCAGTGGCGAGGCTTCCCGGAAATCCCAACCGTAACGCAGGCGTGTAGCCCAACTGGCCAGATGGAGCAAGGGAAAAGCGGGCAGGCCGAACTGGTTTTTCAGTTCTCCTGCGTATTCATCCCACACGCTGGTATAACCGCAGTCTTCCACAAAGCAGTTCACGAAAGGCGGTTGGGGTTCGCCGCTCACGCATACGGTCGTAGCCGCTCCCATGGAGATGCCGTGTACCACCATGCGAGTCTGGGAACCTTCCGGAGCAAACAGTTCGTTGGCCACTTCCATCCAGCGTAACACGTCGAGACGGTCTTTCCATCCCATTTGGATGTGGTCGCCTTCGCTTTGTCCGGCAAAGCGGAGGTCGGGGAGCAATACGTTGTAATGCAGGTCGTGATTGTATAAGTAAGCGATGTGCAGCATACGCACGGCATTGTCGGTATAACCGTGCACGGCTACGGCAGTATGAGCCGTCAGGGTGTCTGCATAAAGGTAAAGGGCATGCAGCCTTACTCCGTCTTCGGCAAGGATAAACGTATCCCGCAAGGCGTTTTCCCGTTGCAGGCTGTCTACCCAGTGCGAAAAGAAAGGGTAGTGCTCATACATGAAAGCGTATGACGTTTCGAGATCTTTTCCCCGTTCGTTGCCACCGGCCTCCAACGCATACCATTGCAGGTATAGCGTGCTCCCCGTCAGTGTGAGTACTAATAGGGTGAGCACGATCCAGAGAATCCGTTTGAACTTGTTCTTTTCCTTGTGCATATCGTCAGTCTTCGCTATGCCAGAATTCCCATCCGGCGTATGCTTGGAGAATCAGCATCTCCAACCCGTTTTTGGTGATAGCCCCTTGTTCCCGTCCTTTTCTGAGAAAGAGGGTTTCTTCCGGATTGTAAACCAAATCGTACAACAGGTGGTTGCGTCCGATGGCCGTATAAGGGAGTGCCGGACACTCTTCCGTATGAGGATACATCCCCACTGGGGTACAGTTTACAATCACTTTATATTCGTCCATGATTTCCGGTGTGAGTTGTGGGTATGTCAGCGAATCCTCTTTCGGGTTACGGCTGACAAAGCGGGTTTCGATGCCCAAGCGGTGAAGTCCGTAGCGGACAGCTTTAGAAGCCCCTCCAGTACCTAATATTAAGGCTTTCCGGTGTATCGGTTCCAATAACGGTTCTATTGAGCGGGTGAATCCGATGACATCCGAGTTGAAACCTTTCAGATGCGGTTTTCCTTTCCGCATCCCGATTCGTACGACGTTGACGGCGCCGATATGGCGAGCTTCCTCGCTCAACTCGTTCATGTATGGAATGATTTTTTCTTTGTAGGGAATGGTCACGTTGAGTCCGCACAGATTTGCGTTTTCCGTAATGATTTCCGGAAAGCGTTCGATAGAGGGAATCTCAAAATTGACATATTCGGCGTTAATCCCTTCGTTCTTGAACTTTTCATTGAAAAAGTCACGCGAGAACGAATGTCCTAAAGGATAGCCGACTAAACCGTATTTATCCATGATGTGAATGCTTATTTGGTGGCAAGATACATCGTGCTGATACCGAAAGTAAAACGTTTGAAACACACGTCGCCGAAACCGGCTTTCCGGAGTATGCCCTGCATGACCTCTCCCTGCGGGAAAGCGGCCATCGTGGCCGGCAGGTAAGAGTAGGCACTATGGTCCTTGGAAATCAGCCGGCCAATCAGCGGCATGACGATTTTGGCGTAAACAGAGAAAAGTTGTTTCATGGGGAAACGGTGGGGAGAACTCAGTTCAATGATTAACAGATGTCCGCCCGGTTTCAGCACCCTGCACATTTCCCGTAGTCCTTGGTCCAGATGTTCGAAATTGCGTACGCCATAGGCTACGGTCACGGCATCGAACGTGTCGTCGGCAAAAGACAACGCTTCACTGTCCTCATGCTGGAAGCGGATGATTCCGTCCAAATGCAACGCTTTCACTTTTTGCCGTCCTATCTGCATCATGCCTTCGGAAATGTCTACTCCCGTAATGGATTGCGGAGCAAGCCTCCGGGCAGACAAAATGGCAAAATCGCCTGTCCCCGTAGCGACATCTAAGATTCGGCGGGGGTGAAAGGGCGACAAAGAGTCGACGGCCGTGCGCCGCCAACTCTTGTCGATACCCCATGAAAGGAAATGGTTCAACCGGTCGTAGGAATGAGCGATGCGGTCGAACATGCGTTCCACTTGTTCACGCTTATGGCCTTCGTCCTTGTAGGGCTTTATCTTTTCTTGTTCGTACACGCCCCGGTTCTTATTTCTGGTTCAAGTATTCGGTGACGTTCTTTTCGATGCGTGCGGCCAAATCGTCATGGTTGTCGGCCTTGTTGAACTTCTGTCCCACGATATGCTCGTACAGCTCGATATAGCGGTCGGACACGCTGTTCACGTATTCGTCCGTCATTTCCGGCACTTGCTGGCCTTCCTTGCCCATGAAGTTGTGGTCGATGAGCCATTGGCGTACGAATTCCTTGGAAAGTTGCTTCTGGGGTTCGCCTTTTTCAAACTTTTCCTGGTACCCGTCTGCGTAGAAGTAACGGCTGGAGTCGGGCGTATGGATTTCGTCGATGAGATAGACTTTACCGTCTTTCTTGCCGAACTCATACTTGGTATCCACCAATATCAGTCCCTTTTTCGCAGCCATTTCCGTGCCGCGGGCGAAGAGGGCGTAAGTATATTTTTCCATCAGTTCGTAGTCTTCCTTGCTCACGAGTCCTTGGGCGATGATTTCTTCCTTAGATATGTTTTCATCGTGTCCGGCATCGGCTTTCGTGGTAGGAGTGATGATCGGGGTGGGGAACTTCTGGTTTTCTTTCATGCCTTCGGGCAACTTCACGCCGCAGAGTTCGCGGCAACCGTTTTGATACTCACGCCATGCGGAGCCGGTCAAATACCCACGGATAATCATTTCCACGCGGAAGCCTTCGCATTTCAGTCCCACGGTCACCATCGGGTCCGGAGTGGCCAGCTTCCAGTTGGGTACGATGTCGCTCGTGGCATCGAGGAAAGTGGCTGCAATCTGGTTCAGCACTTGCCCTTTGAAGGGGATTCCTTTGGGCAGGATCACATCGAATGCCGAAATACGGTCGGTGGCCACCATGACCATCAGTTCGTCGTTGATGTTATACACGTCGCGTACTTTTCCGTGATATACGCTTTTTTGTCCCGGGAAGTTAAAATCAGTGTGAGTTAAAGCTTTCATATCTGTTTTCTTTTTGAAGTTGAAATTCTGTTTGTGGTCAGTTGTCGCCTAAGCTTGTCAAGTCTGTGATGACGAATGATTCCTCGGATACCGGTTTGGCTGTATTGCGCTTACGTGCGGCGGCAGCTTTCTTGTCATGCTTTTCGTAAGCTTCCACGATACGGGTTACCAGTTTGTGGCGCACGATGTCTTTTTTGTTCATCTCTATAAAAGCGATACCCTCCACACCTTTCAGTATGGAAGTGGCTTCGACCAGTCCTGAACGTTGGGAGGACGGAAGGTCTATTTGCGTCATGTCTCCGGTAACAATCATTTTGGTGTTCATTCCCATACGTGTCAGGAACATTTTGATTTGTGCCGTGGTCGTGTTCTGTGCTTCGTCCAATATGACCACCGCGTCATTGAGGGTGCGGCCGCGCATGAAAGCCAAGGGAGCGATCTGGATGACGTTTTGTTCCATCATTTCCTGTAACTTCATGGTAGGAATCATGTCCTGCAAGGCATCATAAAGCGGTTGCAGGTAAGGGTCTATCTTGTCCTTCATGTCACCCGGCAGGAAACCCAGTTTTTCACCGGCTTCCACGGCGGGACGGCTTAAGATGATTTTGCGTATTTCCTTGTTCTTTAAAGCCCTTACCGCTAATGCGATACTGGTGTAGGTCTTGCCCGAACCGGCAGGTCCGATGGCAAAAATCATATCGTTGTTTTCGTATGCTTTGACCAATTTTTGCTGGTTCTCGCTACGGGCGGTGATAGGTTTGCCGTTGACGCTGTATACAATGACACCTTCTGCACTTTCTTTCGGGGTCTTTTTGCCTTTGATGATGGCCAATATGTCTTCCTCTTTCAGGCTGTTGTATTTGACACAGTGCTGTTCGATGGCCATGATGTTTTCTTCAAAAGCACACATCTCCTCTTCGTCGCCCATTACTTTGATGATATTGCCGCGAGCCACGATGCGCAATTTGGGATAGAGCGCCTTGATCATTTGTATGTTGGTGTTGTTTACCCCGTAGAAAACAACAGGATCCACGTCTTCCAGTACGATATGCTTTTCTATCATTCGCTTAATTTTGCCGCAAATTTAAGCATTAAGTTTTGAATTCGCCACGTTTTCCGTATCTTTGTGCTGCAAAATAAAGAAAACGTTGAGAAAACTCAAGAGAGAAATATTTTTGGGAATGGCGGGCTTGACCGTCTGTGTGTTGGGCGTAGTGCGCTGTGCCAATCCGGCAGTGGTGGGTGAAACGGCTGGTGTTTCGTCTGTTCCGCTTGATTCTTCAGTGCTGACTGTCGTTTCTGTTTCGAAAACGGAGTCTATTGATGCTGTCAGGAAAACGGGGTTGCATACTCCTTATTCCATGCCGGTTTTCAAGGAGGCGGACGGTCGGCCGTTGAAGAGTAAAATCTATAGTGTACCCGGGTTCGGACGTACGTTTCCTGACTTGCAGGATGTACATATTGTAGCGGCTCGAAAATGGGGCGTTTCTCCGGTGGAGGATCGGGAAGAAGCGGAACTGAGAAAGGATGAACTGGTTTATGTAGGCAGCAATCCTTATTATACGATGGACAAGCAGATGTCTTATTCCATTCCTTATTTGGTGCCTCGGGCCAGTGACCTTCTGCAAAAAATCAGCCGGAACTTTTTGGACTCTTTAGCTATCAAAGATATTCCGTTGCATACGTTAATTGTAACTTCCGTTCTGCGTACGGAGAACGATGTGCGGAGATTGAGACGTTTTAATTGCAACGCTTCCGAAGAGAGTTGTCATCGTTTCGGGACAACGTTTGATATTTGTTATAATCGCTATAATACGGTTAGCCATCCCGAGGGGCCGGAACGTCGTTCCGTAAGAAACGATTCGCTGAAATGGGTTTTGTCGGAAGTGTTGCGTGATTTGCGGGAGCAAGAGTTTTGTTATGTGAAATATGAAGTGAAACAGGGCTGTTTTCACATTACGGTGAGATAATGTATTAAACCTTTCTGATTTGAAAGTGTCTTTATAAATAGGAGGAGTAATCAACTATTATATAAAGGTACAATGAAAAAGATTATTTTATGGGGATTTTATGCGATCTGTCTGGTTTGTTCGGGGACAGCAATGGCGCAGGACGGGAAAGACCGTAAGGGTGACATGCGACGGGAACAGATGATGGAAAAACGTGCAGAAAGATTAGCTGATGAATTGGAGCTGAAAGGAGATGCACGTTCGGAGTTTCTGGTTACTTATAAAAATTATCAGCAGGATTTGATGTCACATCGTAAGACGCCTCCATTTCCGGCAGACTTGGAAGGGAAAAAAGAATCCGAGTTGACGGAGGAGGAAGCAGCAGAGCGCATAAAAGCGGAGTTTGACCGCAAGGCACAGCAAATTGTAGATGCGTACAACACGCTTGAAGTGGATAAAAAGTACTATGAAGTCTTTTCTAAAACGATGTCTGCCAAACAGTTGATGAAAATCTTTGTTCCGGTGAGAAAAATGAATGCTCGTAACGGGGGCAGGCAGAGTGTGGGGAAGGGCGGAGGCCGTTTGTTTGGGGAGCCAAACGGTTTTCCGCAAAATGGATTTGAAAGAGAGGCCGACTGGTAATTCCAGTCAGGTATAGTTGGTTTTTAAGGTAAAAAGGAGGGAGATTTGCTGATGTGAATCTCCCTTTTTCTTGTTTTTTGCTCGTGATACGTCATTTGTGTTACACTTTGTGTTTTCCCTTGTTTTTTTATTCCCTTTTTCACTCTTTTTAGCGGAAGGATTTATCCGTTACGGAATATATTGCATATATTTGTTCATACTTATTTATTAACTTATTAAAAACATAAGCGTATGACTAGTTTTACTTCATTAAAAAGTTGGATGTTGTTGGCCTTGTTGTTTGTAGCAGGACAAGCAGCCGCCCAACAAGTGATTTTGAGTGAGGATTTCAGTAAGTGTACATCAAAGGATCCTGATAACCCGGGAACCAAGATGGATGATGGAATGGATCCTTATACACTCACTACGGGTTGGAGTTGTGTAAACGGCTATGCCGGTGAGGGTAATGCTAAATTCGGTGCCAGTAAAAAAGGTGGTATCCTTGTTACACCTTCTATTGATCTGTCTGATGCCTCGGCTACATATACATTGAAGTTCAAGGCATGTGCATGGAGTAAAGATGCTACAAGCCTAAAGGTACAGGTCGATGAACAAGAGGCTGTAGAAATTACTGATTTGGAGAATGGTCCGGCTCCTTATGCAGCCAATATGAAAGAGTTTTCTTTGGAAATAAAAGGAACAGCAACTTCAAAAATTACATTTTCGTCTTCAGTAGAATCGAAGGGACGTTTTTTCTTGGATGACATTGAAGTGACAAAACTTGCAGCGGGTGAGACTCCGGATGCGTCTGTGTCAGCTCCCGGTGCTGTAGCTTTTGGTACTATTGGGGTTGGGACTGAATTGGCTCAAAAAGTAGCTATTTCAGGTTCTAATTTGACTGGTGATTTAACTATTGCTGTTGAGGGGAAAGCTTTTTCTTGTGCTACGACGACAATTTCTAAAGACGACGCAGCTAATGCTGAATTGGAAGTCCTTTTTGCACCGGTGTCTTCTGGTGATTATACAGGCACTTTGATAATTTCTGGTGGAGGATTGAAGGAATCTGTGGCGATTCCTATTACAGGAAGGGCTGTTCAATTGACCGGAAAAGGAACAAAAGAGGTTCCTTACACTATTTCTGATGCGCTCCTTTTGGAGAATCCCAACAGAGAGGCTTGGGTTAAAGGTTATATTGTAGGTTATGTAATTGGGCAGAGTATTAATGAAAAATCTGCTATTTTTGGTGCGGATGGTGAGGATGTTTCTGTAAGCAATATGTTGATTGCTGGTGATGTTAATGAAAAAGACTATACTCAATGTGTGGTAGTGCAGTTGCCGCAAGGTGATGTTCGTACGGCACTGAATCTGAAGGATAATCCGGAGAATTTGGGTAAACAAGTTAATCTTTTAGGTATCATGGAAGCTTATTTTGGAGTTTGTGGCGTAAAAAATGTATCTGACTATGTATTAGGGGATGGTGAAAGTCCGGAACCTGTGCCTATGGTAAGCTTCGCCAAGGCCACAACGATAACGAGCGGCAAACGTTATGCGTTGGTCGTATCAGATGGTGAGAAGTATCATGTGGCTCAGAATATAGCCGAATCGAGTAGTCACGGTTATTTATATGTCGGGGATATCACAGTATCTAATGATGAAATAAGTACGGAAGAGTCTAACTCGTTTACGATTACGGCGGTAGATGGAGGCTATACCATTCAGGATTCGTACGGGCGTTATTTGTACATGACAGGTACATTCAACAGCTTTAATGTAAGTAGCGAACAGCCTGAGAGCGGTTACATTTGGAATATTAATATCGCGGCAGATGGTTTGGCCACGATTACGAATGTGGAAATGAACAAGTGGGTTCAATATTCTACCCAATACACGAGTTTCGGTGTATATCCTGATGAACAAGGACTTTTGCCGTCGCTATATATGGAAAAAGGCAGCTCTTCTGTTACAGGTGTGGGTGCAGATGCTTCCAACGCTCCGGTTGAAGTATATACTTTGGGAGGTGTAAAGGTAGGAAGCAGCCTGAATGGTTTGCAAAAAGGTATCTATATAGTCAAGCAAGGCGGCACAGTGAAAAAAGTGATGAAATAAGTCTTGATTGTATTGAATAAAAAGACGGGGGATATGTTGGAATATGGCATATCCCCCGTTCTTTTCATTCTTATTTTCATGTTTTTTGTAAACAATAGCAGCTATATGAGGATTCAGGTATTCTTTTCGGGATGTTGCCATGCCCCGCACGCTTCCCTTCCCAAGAGTTTTCAAAAAATCCCTTTCATCTTTCAGTATTTACTGTAAGATGTTATTTTATAATGAATTACGGAATGAAGGATGTTTCAGGCATCTTTCAGTTTCCTTTCATTGCGGAAAGCGGTAAAAAGTTCTCAGCCAAATGATTTTTCAATCTCAGGCGAACGATTTTCGGTTCTGCGCCAAATGAAATGGAGCTTGGCTGAAAGATACCTGAAACATCCTTCAGCTTGTAATATCAATATTATGAGTGGTTTACGCTGTAATCTGAAAGATGAAGGATCTTTTTGCAAAATTCCTGTGTAAGGGGAGACGTCCGGTCTGCATGAAAGTAATGTCCCCTATCGGTTATTTGTTGTTCCAATCCTAATTCCTCTGTCTTCCCATTTCCTTTGCCGCCTTTCCAGTCTCGGAACCTCCTCTTCTTTTACATCCTTTGCCTCTTCCTTATTTATCTCTCCTTTGTGTACGCCTCCTGACACATGCCCTATATTTTCCTTGTGTGTCTTTCGTTCCAAACTCTCTTTCTTCCTGCTGTTCTTTACCGTCCTTCCTATCTCCGTCCTTGGGCTTTCCGTTCCCTTTGTGCTTTTTCTGTGTTTTCTTTGTGCGTGTTTTCAGTCTCGTTGCCCCCACCTTCCCGGTGCCATTCCCCCTTTTCCCCGCCGCCTTTCCCTCCTCT
>ENA-USYP01001982-USYP01001982.1-human-gut-metagenome-genome-assembly--contig:-NODE-1982-length-13694-cov-36.528384_pt1 | contig 13694 bp, 5 predicted proteins | sample MGYA00250065_ERZ773512 | MGnify/ENA primary metagenome ERZ773512 (study PRJEB29103, sample SAMN06112003) | human gut metagenome | biome: human gut; feature: ankylosing spondylitis patient; material... | reverse complement strand
GGCGACCACCGAGATCTACACTCTTTCCCTACACGACGCTCTTCCGATCTGATGCCATTGTCGTCGTCGAGGGGGTTCATGCCAAGTTGGATCACCATCGCCGTCGCGCAGTTGCCGGGATACTTCCTGGCCGCATGGCTGGTGGAGATCTGGGGCCGCAGGAAGACGCTGAGCGTGTTCCTTGCCGTGTCGGCCGTGGCCGCGTTTGCTTTCTCGCAAGCGGGTTCCGTAGCTGCGGTGTTGGGCTTTGGCATGTTGTTGTCCGCATCCAATCTTGGCGCGTGGGGCGTACTGTATGCGGTGACTCCGGAAATCTATCCGACCCGCCTGCGCGCTGCTGCGTCCGGTGCTGCTGCGGCATGTGGCCGAGTGGCTGCCATCATAGCTCCGCTGCTCATGCCGTGGTTCCTGACGCTGTCCGGTGGCAACAAGGCGGTGGCATTCATCGTTTTCGCGGTCGCCTTCATTCTGGCCTGCGTTGCGGCGTTGTGCTTGCCGGAACGCACTGGTAAGGAACTTGAGGATTAACGAATTATTTTGAGTGGTCCCAAGAGATCATATGTTTGCGGTTGTTGAGATTCGACAACCGCAAACTTTGTATGTGGGCGAAAGCGCTGGGACCGGAACTGTCGTAATGGTTCGCTAGGATTGGCTCGGTTTGTGTGGAGTACGGATTTGTAAGTACCGATAACCAGTATGTACCGAACGGTAACGCAAGAGAACAGCAATACTAAGAGAGGTTTCGATGGCGGTTCGCGGCGATATTCGAAATGTAGCGATTGTGGCACACGTCGATCACGGCAAGACCACGTTGGTCAATGCCATGCTGGCACAGTCCCACGTGTTCAACGAACGTGAGGAAGTTCCGGATCGTGTGATGGATTCCAATGATCTGGAACGTGAGAAGGGCATCACCATCCTCGCCAAGAACACCGCTGTGCAGTACACCGGTCCGCTGGCCGCCAAGTACGGCCATCCGGAAGGCATCACCCTCAACATCATCGATACTCCTGGTCACGCCGATTTCGGCGGCGAGGTCGAGCGTGGCATCTCCATGGTTGATGGCGTCGTGCTGCTCGTCGACGCATCCGAAGGCCCGCTGCCGCAGACCCGCTTCGTGCTGCGCAAGGCTTTGGAAGCCAAGCTGCCGGTTATCCTGTGCGTGAACAAGACCGATCGTCCGGACGCTAATTCAAACCAATATTGATAGAATGAAAAGGAATATGACTTTAAAAAGTTTGCTGTTGGTTGTGTGTGCGTTGTCCGGAAATGTTTTTGGACAAAGCACATTGAGTAATGGCAAGTTGGTGTATAATTATCCATTTGCACCAAGTGAGGGTATTGTGAACCGAATGGAAAAGGAATATAGGTCGGAAGTGTGCTTGAATGGTTTCTGGGACTTTCAACCGGTTTCATTGCCGTCAACCTATGTGCAAGGAAAAGGAGTGGCTCCTGAATTATCTTTACCGGAAGAAAAACAATGGAGTGATATTAGGATAAAAATACCTTCACCTTGGAACATAAACGCTTTTGCGAATAGAAATCTTGAAGGGCCAGACCATCGTAACTACCCGTCTTATCCAAAGGAATGGGAACAAGTGAAGATGGCTTGGATGAGGAAAAAAGTTACTATACCTACCGAATGGACTGGACAACAGATAAAACTTTATTTTGAAGCAGTGGCCGGCGCAACGGAAGTTTATATTAATAAGGAGAAAGTTGGTGAGAACTTTGACCTCTTTCTGCCTTTTAGTATCGATATTACAGATAAAGTAAATGCAGGTGAAACAGTTGAAGTATTGGTAGGAGTGCGTAGCCAGTCCCTATTTGAGGATAATTCTACAATTGGACGCCGTATTGTACCGGCTGGCTCTATGTGGGGATATCACATTGCCGGTATTTGGCAGGATGTGTATCTACTGGCCTTACCTAAGGTGCATGTGGAAGACATATTTGTGAAACCTCTAGTATCTAAAGGAATACTGGAATTGGAAGTGACTGTGCAAAATAATATGGCAAAAAAGGCTGATTTGCAGGTTCAGGGTGATATTAACGAATGGGTTAATTTAGCTGGAACAGATGTTAACTCTGCTCCGCTTCCGGTTTGGAAGTTAGGGAAAAAAGTATTGGAAGTGAAAGCTGTGAAAGTGTCTGTTCCGGCTAATGCTTCTACAAAAGTAGTACTACAAGTGCCTGTTTCAGATGAATTGAGATTTTGGACTCCAGAATGTCCTAATCTTTATGCACTGTTGCTGTCTCTAAAAGTGAAAAAACAAAATTTAGATGTAAAATATGAGCGTTTTGGTTGGCGTGAGTGGACATTGAATGGTACTGTTCAATGTTTGAATGGTAAACCGTATCAACTGAGAGGTGACTCTTGGCATTTTATGGGGATTCCGCAGATGACTCGTAGATATGCTTGGGCTTGGTTTACAGCTATTAAAGGTATGAATGGAAATGCGGTTCGTCCTCATGCACAAGTTTATCCCCGTTTTTACTTGGACGTTGCGGATGAAATGGGTATTTGTGTGTTGAATGAAACTGCTAACTGGGCTAGTGATGGCGGTCCGAAGTTGGATTCTGAACTTTTCTGGAAAGCTTCGAAAGAACATTTGACGCGTTTTGTTCTTAGAGATCGTAATCATGCTTCTGTTTTTGGATGGAGTATCAGTAATGAAAATAAACCGGTAATTTTGCATGTATTCAACAGACCGGAGCTGATGACTCCTCAGAAAAAAGCTTGGGAGGAGTGGAGAAATATTGTGCGGTTGAATGATCCTACCCGCCCATGGGTTTCGTCGGATGGAGAGGATGATGGCGATGGTATATTGCCTGTCACTGTAGGGCATTATGGTGATATGAACTCAATGAAACGTTGGATTGAAATAGGTAAGCCTTGGGGAATTGGTGAACATAGTATGGCTTACTATGGTACACCGGAGCAGGTCGCAAAATATAACGGTGAAAGAGCTTATGAATCTCAGCTTGGACGTATGGAGGGATTGGCAAATGAGTGTTATCATTTGTTGGCCAATCAACGTTCTATGGATGCTTCTTACAGTACAGTGTTCAACATGGCATGGTATTCTTTGAAACCTTTGCCGCTGGGTAAAAAAGATTTGACTTCAAAACCGGATATCAGCCGGGATGGTGTTTTCTTTACAGAATATAAGGAGGGAGTACCAGGCGTACAACCGGAACGTGTAGGACCTTATTGTACTACATTCAATCCGGGATATGATCCTAATCTGCCCTTGTATGACCCATGGCCTATGTATGATGCTATGCGTGCTGCCAATGCACCAAAGCATCCTGCTTGGTCGTCATATGCTGAGATTGATAAAAAGCAGTATGAGGCTCCGGAAGCGTTTCCTTCTGAGAAGTATAAGGAAATTATTTTTATAGGAAGAAAGGATAGTAAATTGAAAGGTATAATGGATGCACAAGGGGTGAAGTTTTCTACTAAAATAACTGCTCCTGCACAAATGATTTATATTGTAGATGGTACTTATGATCTGCCTGCCGCAGAAAAGAAGAGCATGTTGGTCAATCTTGCTAAAGGAGCCGATGTTTGGATATGGGGACTGACCCCTGAAACGGTAGATGTGTATAATGAGATACTGCCCCTTTCTGTAACGTTGGATAATTTGAAGCGTTCATCTTTCCTGCCGGTTCAGAAATCATGGATACGTGGGTTGAATAATTCAGATTTCTATTTCTGTGAACTTCAGCGGGCGGATGCTTCGGAATATTCTTTGAAAGGGGCCTTGGTAGAGGAAGGAGAGGTCTTGTTGAATGCTTGTAAAACGGATTGGAGAGCCTGGAACAAACGTCCGGAAGAGATAAAGACAGCTGGTACCATACGAAGCGAATATGAATGTACAGCTGCCACTCCTGTATTCGTGAGATATCAAAATGGGGCTTCCTGTTTTTACATCAGTACACTGAAAGAATTTACGAACTCAGAAAAGGGGTACAATACATTAAGGGCAATCTTGAAAAATGCAGGCATTGACTGCCAAGAGATTGAAGTAAAATCGAACGAGCTTTTTTTCTTACGTGATAATCAACTGGTTTTTCCTGCTGCTGTGAGAGATAAACTGATAAAAACAACTATGGGGCGGACTTTGGACATTTATGTGTTTAGTCCTCGTCCTCTGAATGATTTGCTGATAGAGCCCAATATGCCTAAACTGACATTAGTTGTGAAAACTAAAAAATGCCAGCTTTCTATTAATGATGAAGTATATGCAGCTGCCGAGAAAAATAGATATGAAGTTACTTATAAGGAGCTACCTCTATTGCAGGGTTGGAATAAAATAAGTATTGCAATCGGAGAAAATGATAAGAATGAATTCAGTGGTAGTTTTAGGTGTGATAACAGAAATGAATTCCTTCCTTCATTGAAAGCGTCATTTGTAAATCCTGAAGCAAAATAGTAGGTAAATAGATTGAAATTTAGGTATAGCTTATAGATTATCTTAAAAACGCCTTCGCTTTACAGTGGCTATACCTTTCCGCCGTTCGAAAGGTTTTCTGTGGAAAGGTATAGAGATAATCTATGTTCTGCCTTCCGGGCTTGGATTGGGCCGCACTATAAAATATTTTGTGTAAATGGAAAAATGGAGGTCCATCGTGCATTACGACATACCTCCTTATATTTAGGGACATTCAGTAAATAGCATAAGATTAGCCAACTAATTCATACTTAAAGTATTGCAAATTAGTTGGCTTTTTTGTATCTTTAGGTATTCCCCCGAAAATAAGGTTTGGCAGCCAAAACGGGGGAAATCCCCGGACTAAGATATGGCTAAGATACAAAATATTTCAGAGATTCACCCTACTTAGGGCTTTACAGAATTTGATATTCAGGAAAAATATCGCAAGAGTTTTAATGAGAGTGAGCTTGGCAGGCTTCATTCCGTTTTTCCGTTTGAGCGTATGGCAAAAGAAGCAGGTCTGTCGGAACAGCGTCTAGGACGCAAGAACATTTTCAGTCCTTGTGCAAAGATCAGTCTTATGGTACTGAAGGCCTACACTGGCTTTTCCGACAGACAGCTGGTAGAACATCTTAACGGTAACATACACTATCAGATGTTCTGTGGAGTTATGATAGATCCATCCAACCCTATAACCAACTAAAAGATAGTCAGCGATATCCGTAACGAGATAGCCTCCCGTTTTGACATTGACGCTCTTCAGAAGGTCCTTGCCTTACATTGGAAGCCTTACCTTGAAAACCTTCACGTGTGTATGACTGATGCTACATGTTATGAAAGCCACATGCGTTTTCCTACAGACATGAAACTCCTTTGGGAAAGTATCGGATGGTTTTACAGGCATACCTGCCAGCATTGTAGGGATCTTGGCATAAGACGTCCGCGCAACAAATATACGGATGTTGCAAAATCCTATCTGTCTTACTGTAAGAAAAGAAAAAGGAAAGCTTCAAGGACAAGGATGCTCAAGCGCCGTATGATAAGGCTCCTTGAAAAGCTTATCATGCAGAAAGATGCGATTCATAGGGAGTACGGTGCTTCACTCCGATATACACAGGATTATCAGAAACGGCTTTCCATAGTTGGAAAGGTCTTGTACAGGAAAAGGAAATGTTTGAAGGCAGGAAGGTCAATGACCGTATTGTGAGCATTGACCGTCATTATATACGTCCCATCGTAAGAGGTAAGGAAACAAAGACCGTTGAGTTCGGTGCAAAAGTCAACAACATACAGATAGACTGAATATCTTTCATCGAGCACATCTCGTTCAAGGCGTTCAATGAGGGTATACGCCTTAAGGACTGTATCCGTGTGCAGCAGAAGCTTATGAGCGTTAGGGTAAGATGCGTGGCTGCCGACTCCATATATGCTAATAATGCCAACAGAAAGTTCTGCACGAAATATGGGATATCCATTTCCTTCGTGCGCAAGGGAAGGGCGGCAAAGGACGAGCAGTTGAGAAAGGTTCTCAGAAGTGAACTCTCAAATGAGAGAGCCACCCGGCTTGAAGGTAGCTTCGGCACTCAGAAACAACATTACTCACTCTCAAGAATAAAGGCGCGGAACAGGAAGACGGAAATCCTGTGGATCTTCTTCGGAATACATACGGCAAATGCCGTACAGATGATAGACAAGATCAAAAACAGACTGGATAAAGTTGCATGACATGGTTTTACAGACTGAATCAGAAGAGGTCATCAGACTTCTTCCGCAACATCATGTCTTGCCGGATAAGTTCAGGCGAGAAAACATAGAAAAAATACAATAAAAAGAGCATATGAAGGAGTCCGTAATTTGAACTGTGTCAGCTAAGGAAAAGAATAAAATATTAACTTTGCTAACACAGTTTATTTTATGAGTGAAGAATTTGATTTTGAAAGTATCAAGAACAAGGCTCTTGAACAGTTGAAGTCTGGTAAACCCTTGTTAGGTAAGGACGGTGCTTTTGCTCCGTTGTTGGAGAGTATATTAAATGCTGCCCTTGAAGGTGAGATGGACGCTCATCTTTCTGAGGATGAACGCATGAGTGGCAACCGTCGTAATGGCAAGATGCAAAAACAAGTACAGACTTCGATGGGAGAAGTCACCGTATCTACCCCTCGTGACCGTAACTCCACCTTTGAACCCCAGTTCATAAAAAAGCGTGAAACCATTCTTGCAGAAGGTGTTGCAGACCGTATCATCGGACTTTATGCTTTGGGAAACAGCACACGTGAGATAAGTGACTGGATGGAGGAGAACTTGGGTAATCGTGTGTCTGCTGAGACAATTAGCGCCATCACCGATCGTGTACTTCCGGAAATAAAGGCATGGCGTTCCCGTAGCCTGGACAGCGTTTATCTGATAGTCTGGATGGATGCCATCCATTATAAGGTAATGGACGAGAGAGGCTGTGCCGTAACCCGTGCGATTTACAATGTACTGGCTCTGGACAGCGAGGGACATAAGGATCTGTTAGGGATGTATATCTCTAAGAATGAGGGCGCGAACTTCTGGCTGAATGTATTGACAGACTTGCAGACCCGTGGTGTCTGTGACATACTCATAGCTTGTGTTGACGGATTGAAAGGCTTCCCAGACGCTATCCAAAGTGTGTTTCCTGATACTATTGTCCAGCTCTGTATTGTCCATCAGATACGTAACTCCATCAAGTATGTCGGCAGCAAGCACCAAAAAGAGTTCATGAGGGATCTGAAACATGTCTATGGTGCGGTAAATAAGGAATCCGCTGAGACAGGACTTTTTAATCTGGAAGAAAAATGGGGTGAGAAATACCCTATCGTTATCAAGTCTTGGCAGGATAACTGGGAAAGGCTTACTGAATACTTCCAGTTTACGTCGGATATACGACGTATGATTTATACCACGAATACAGTCGAGGGCTATCACCGCCAAGTGCGGAAAGTGACAAAAAACAAGGGCGTGTTCCCTAACGACACCGCCCTTGAAAAGTTGGTTTATCTCGCTTACCGCAACATACGCAAGAAATGGACCATGCCCATAGCCAACTGGGCGGCCATCGCACAACAATTAGCGATAAAGTTTGGAGACAGATTTAAATTGTTGTAACTTTACGCTCGTCGGGAGTGCTGGTGCACCCCCTTGGCGCTGGCCGATCCCCGACCGATGAGCTTGGAAGAAAACGCCGCATGACACAGTTTATTTTACGTCTCCCATATGAAGTGATTATGGTCCATCATCTTCATATGCTATCTTAGTTTTTAGGGGCATTTACTGAATATCCCTAATTAATTATATTTTTTGTCATATACTAAATATTTGATTATATAAACGATACTACAAGTCTTTTCTAAGAGTAATATCCTTCCAGTGTAATGAGTACGCTGTTTCTGCTGCATCGTCAAGATATTCTTGCAAAAACTTGAATGGGAAAGGATATGTCATAAGCTCATTCCAACGTCCAAAGCCAAACTTTAACATCTTGCATATTTCCAAAATTTGCTGGTCAATGAGTTCTGGATTTTCTTTATGAAGTATAAATATACGTCGAGCACGAGGCATTTTGTCCATCTTGGTTTTCGGAGTAATCTTCATAGATTCGCTATTAGTTCCTGATATATAAGAATACGAACCTTCTGGATTTCCGTCAATACCATCTGTTTTCCATAGATGGAAACCTATATAACCACGAAGATATTTATGAGCAACTTTTTTTCGTTTGAACATAGCTACAGTTTCACCATTATTAGCAACCTTACTATAAGCTTCATCAATCAGATTCACATCTAAAATTGGTATTTCATCTGTATCGACGATAAAATAGACATTGCCGTCTTTAACTAATGCCATATAATCTCTTGCTCCTCGAATTTTGTCGTAGTCAAAATATTTTAGTTTTTGAGATATAAAATCCTCGAAATCTTCACCTTGATTATCTTGTGATAGTCCATATTGTTCAACATCTATACTTCCTTGATTGTCAATTTTCAAAGACGCTCCATGAACATTACCTTGATTGATTTTGTATCTGATAGCATTCCACCCCTCAAGCATATTTGCCAAAGGCTTTGGCATTATTCTTTTAGCTAAACTATCCTTTACAATTAGTTCAATGAGTATTCTTCTCACACTTGGGGTGTCAAGCAAGTCAAGTTTCTCGTCGCCATAATAAGTGATATGCTGGAGGGCATTTCCGTTGTTTGACAATCTTACCATGGATTGTGAATACTGAGTTACCTCACATCCTTCTTCTTTAGGCTCGCATAGTTTGATTATAATATCGTCCGGCGTTGGTTTTTTGGGAAAAACAAGAAACCCACTCATAATTTCTTGGGCTTCATTCTTGAAATTCGAAATAACCGACTTGGATCCATTTGTTTGAAACGGGTCTTCAAATGAAATGCTTCTTCCTGCAAGATACTCTTGTGCAAGTGCCAAGATTCCATCTTTGGTTTTGCATTCATCGTAATGTATAATCTGGGAATCTGTGAATTTTATATCTAATATTCCTTTAAACGCATCATTAACAGATTCTACGACCTGCCAGATAACATACAATTTTCCGTGAGCATAATCTTCGACATTATATGGCCAATAAGGGACAAGGTTTTTATTATCTTTGAAGTTCTTCTTCTGAATGAAAAGTTTTTTCAAGTCGTACTCACCACTTTTCACGCTTTTAATGATTATTGGTTTTACAGATTGCCCAGACCAAAACTCTCCATCTAAATCTTTGGAAATCTGGAATACGCATGTTCTGTGCCTTAATAGATCTTTTTCATTAAAAGGATTAGAAAACGATGTTGTTCGAGCTGTAAGATTCATGTATTCATTAACCTCTATTTTAAGACATACAAGTTCTTTGCGACTCTTGCGAGCCCCAAAATTCTTGTCGTCACAAACAAGTAACGAGCCATCGTTATACATCATGTTGCTATTCTTTTTCTTTCCAAGAGAATTTATAGCTAATGATGCAATGATTCTTTGCTGTAATTTATCTTTATACTTTTCGAGAGTATTATTCCAAGCTTTAACATCGTTGTATGCTCTAAGACTATTAAGAACTTCTTGCTCTTTCCCTTTGGTGGTTAATATGAAGAATTGAACAGAAGGGAAATGCTGAGCACCCCATCTGTTTTTTATTCCAGTAACAGATATGAAAGGAACATTTCCGAGTTGTTCATAAGCCAAATTCTTCCGTTCTGGATCCGTACTATAATAAGATACTATCGAGTATTTTGCAAAGAACTTGTCTTTATCCCAAGAGACTTCTATTCTATTTGTCGTGATAGGAAGGCTCTTTATATAATTGTCATCTAATATTATCTTTCCCATTATCCAATGATTCTTTTGAGTCTGTCGATTGCACTTGGGATGATATTGCCATCATTGTCAATGATTCCATGAATCTCTGTTACAGCATCCATGGACTCTCCAGTAAGTTGCAACATACTAACAGTAATAAGTTGACATCCTAATCTTTCGCGCTTAATCTTGCGTTTGTCTTTAGTCGCCAGTTCACCCTGTTTATCATTATGCTCCACGAGAGGATTCATGTTCTTAACATCAAATGCAATCTTATATGTTCCGTCTGGATTACAGATGACAAAGTCTGCCAACTCATAGTCGCGACCTTCAAGGTGCTTGAAGTCTTCCTCTTTACAATTAGTGTACTCTAAGACTATTGCCTTGAAAGCTTCTTCACCTATTTCACCTGCATAATCTGTCTTTAATATCTCTGGATGAAGAATTAAGTTACCTGACTTCCAATCAGTAGCATAACCATTTGTTATAAAGTGTTTACGAATAACATCATTCTTTATCAATACATCCAACCTTACTGTGGAAGGGGAGATTGGTTGAGGATATAACTTTCCTTTTCCTTGTGGACAAATGTCGTTCCTGCGATTAGGATCAAAGGAGAAGAAGTATTCGTTGTTCTCATTCCTTTGCCAGTCACCATAGCATTTGCAGATGAAGGTCAATTGTTTATCTTCTTCAACTAATTCGTTATAATCATCAATGACAGGTTTCTTGATGATTGTTTGCTTATAACTCTGATTCATTAACTGGTTTATCTGCACATTATGAGGTACAGATGTGCCTTCTTCAACATCGTCTTCAAAATCATCCTCTCGAACTGGATGTGGAGTATACCTAAGGGCAATACTGCGCATTCTGTCGAGTTGCCTTTTAACGTAGTTGGCATTGTTGCATCTAACAATTTCTTCAGGATTTGCTGCGGTTGAAGGTTCTTTCGGCATTGTAAGGATGTACTCTGCAAGTGTACGGAACTCCTTGGTAAGAGACTTTTCAAGGTTGTCTTTGTCAAAATACTTAGCCATATCCATATCAAACAGAATGTATGTCGTATGTGGTTTGTTTCTTGTACGACACAAACGACCAACAGCTTGTTCAACAACAGTCTGGGCCCATGCAGCCTTGTCTTTACCTATGCCAGGATTGTTCTTGTCGCCAAACCAGAAATTGTTAGAAAGAGCTCTGCATAGCCATGAAGCTACCTCGTTCTTTGAGAGACAACCTCGCTCGTACAGCATCATCAGGGAGAGCATGGCATTATAAAGGCTTTTCTCAAAAGTAAACTCATTGCCGTCCTCACTCATCATCAGATATGCACTTGGACATTGAACATAAACGGCATCCCAGTCTTTCTTTAGTCTTACACCGTTTGTTTCCCAATTGTCACCTTTGACAAAATCAAGACTATCGGGAATTTCATACTGCATGTTGGCGCCAGCTTTGAAACTTGCATATGCAGATACCAACATGATTTTAGAATCCTTGCTTTCGCTGAGTTCTTTGAGAATTGACCCTTCAACCTCTTCCCAATCTTTTGAAATTCTAATATGGTCATTAGACCAGTCGCTCGGGAGTTCATCTTCAAATGGAGTATTTTGGTACTTATATGTCCCATCTATCAGACAGCTTAATACATTTGTTTGGATAGGGTCACCATTTCGATTTTGAAAGAATATCATGCTTCTTATGTCTTCATGGTTAATAAACCAATGATAGGCTTCAATAAACTGGAACAGGCGATAAAGAGGGAAGGAAATACTTTCTCCTTCCTTTTTGGATTTCATGAGTTCTCTCCGAGTACATTTGAACCAGAGCTCGTCAAGACCTTCCTCGCGAGCCTCTTTAGAAAACATCATTTTATACTTTTCTGGCAGGAATGTTTTCTCATCCCTGTTATCTTCGAAAGTATAGTGCTCCAGTGGTTTTATTTCTATTTGATGACCAATTGGATAAGTGTGAGAAACGAGATTATCAAATGTCTCTTTATCATGTTCAGACAAGACATGAACATTATTTCCAATACTCTCTTTAAGATATTCTATGTCGCAGTTACTAATCACGGACGAGCTTGATGCTGTTGCAGAGCACAGCACGACGGAAGTTCCCTCAGTCCTCAATAGATCGAAAATGATCTTCTCAGGTGTAGTGGAAATTTCTCTACAGGAAAGACGAACTCGATGCTGGTTGTCTCGTTCGTCAACTTCTTCCTGATACAATTGAACTCCTTGTGAATAAACGGAGTAATCGGGCAGCTTTAACTTCTCTTCTCTTTTATTGATAATCAGATTCTTTCTGTTTGTCATAAATTCAAAGAGCTGTTGCTCAAATTGGTATTCCGAGTTTGTCTCAAAACGAGAGAAGAGTGTATGGATTTCTCTTTCTCGGGTTGGATAACCTAAATAGTGGTTCTTTGGTAATTTGTTCGCAGAAAGTTCATCTTCTGTTTTTTCGAACTTTTCCACACTCTTTTGAAATGCCTCATTGACTACCTTGCTTAATTGAGCTTTAATGGCTGTGGTATTGCCTACAATCAACGAAAGGAATTTGTTCATTGGCACGACGTAGTCAAATCTTTGTTTTAATTCAATATTATCCTCTGCGTGATGCAACTTAAACTGCTTCTCGCCTTTGTTGTAGCATATGAAGGAATGTGATTTGTCGTTGGATTTAGAGACATTGAGTTTTAGAGCAGGTCCAGAGAAAAATACACCTCGACGATAGTCCTCAAGTTCTTCTATGTCACCCAAGAAAATGTTCTTGTATGGCTCTGTCTTTCCTAGAGTCTTCTCCCAATTTGTTGAGATGATGTTATTAGCTTTATTCAGAGAATCATCGAGTAAGCTGCCATAATATTCGTCTGACACATGTTCTGCCATATCTATCAGTTGCTTATACTGAAGATAACCATTGTAGCCCTTTGAAAATCTATTTTTTCCTCTAGAACTTTCTATAGCTTGATCAATGATAGCATTGCGCATTGCAATTGCGGCTTGGTCTGATTCATCTAGTAGAATCAGGGTTTTCTTTTCTTTTTCTGTAATGTCATGAAGGCTGATTTTTTCACCAAGAATAGGGTCTATGCCGTACATTGCTTTATGTACGGTCATTAGGAGAACTTTTTTCTTTTTATAATCAACCTGAGGGTAAACTTTTGCCAAAGAGGGAAAATCACGCAGGACTTTCCCAATGTCTAAACGACGACCTTTTTTCTGTCGGTTATATACCTTTTTATATAACTCAAAGAAATTTCTAACGTCTCTTCTGAGTTTCGTTTCTCCTTCGGTTATCTGGGCTTGAACAAAATCGTTATTGTTGTTGCCCTGAGTAAGAATCAAATTTTTAACACCTTCGTAGGTCTTTTTGATTTTACTGCAGGCATATCTCAATTCATTATTGCTTCCTTCTGTTTTCATCTCACCGATTCTGTGTTCTATCTGTTCGATGAATCTGCGGAAAGAATCAGTATCAATAGCCTTTTTTATTACCTCTGTATTATTTTCAATAACCAATTTTTGGTCTTCTTTAATCAAACTATCTTGCAAATCAATGAACCTGTCAATCTCTCGGTTCATGCCTTCTACCAACTTGTTTTGAACGCAAAGAATAACAATACGGTCAAAATGCTTAGGATAGTATTCACATGTCAGTTTTCCAATCGTATAAGACTTGCCTCCACCTGTTGCTATGTCGCAGATGTGGAGTCCTGGCTTTACATACTTTTTGAAGATACCTTCAACGTGTTTACTCAATTCTTCCTTGTATGTTTCTTTCGCTTGAATCATTCTGGTGATAATGTATGCTGTTAATAATCAATTGATTAATTCTTAAGAATCACTTCCCGATGCAGCATATTTACATCACTGATTATCAGTGACCATTCATTTTAATCGGTACAACCTCTGTTTTGACAAATAC
>ENA-USYP01001968-USYP01001968.1-human-gut-metagenome-genome-assembly--contig:-NODE-1968-length-13782-cov-10.164466_pt1 | contig 13782 bp, 9 predicted proteins | sample MGYA00250065_ERZ773512 | MGnify/ENA primary metagenome ERZ773512 (study PRJEB29103, sample SAMN06112003) | human gut metagenome | biome: human gut; feature: ankylosing spondylitis patient; material... | reverse complement strand
CGGGAATGTCGTGCCGGACAGCACCTTCTCTCCGGGAAACAACTTCGATACAAACAAGTATCGTCAAATGCAGGTTTCGACTGCACCCACAAGTGAGACGGTTCCGGCGGCTCGATTTCGGAATGTTCGCCACAGCCATGGTCGATGGATACGACACGACCGTCATCAGGACTCCACTTGTTAGCGCACACGCCGAACAGAAGATTCAGTTCGCCTTTCAGAGGAATGAAGAATCCGCACGTCGAGCATGGATTGCCATCCGATGTTTTGGTGGACAACGATTTCGGTCCGCGCGGTCCCTCATACCAGCGTTTCGCGGTCTGGGAACGGCCCAAAGGCGTGAGCACGTGCCTGCGGGACAGATCGAATTCCTCAACCGCCTCGTCGATGTCCTCTTCGGAGGTCACCGATGCTACGGCATTCTCGTCTTGCGAACCATCAACCACGTCAGCGTCCGCTCCGGCATTGTCGCCGCCGTCCGCCGCTTCGACGGTCTGCACATCGTCGGAAACGCTTTCGGCAGACTCAACGGGCTCAGTTCTGCGGAACCCCTCTTCCATACGTGGATCATCGGGATCGGTGCCGATCGAATCGGTCACCGCCAAATCGGTCGGTTCAAGACGATCCTTCCATGGAATCCATTCCGGTGGGCGCAACGCCTTGTCGGTAGGCACCAGCGATGACTCATTGACCGTCCAATGGTCCAACTCAGCATCGCGATACAACGTCACCGACCACTGCCATCCCTCATACCCACGTATGCAGGTTTCAAAACGAAAATCAGTAACGTTGTCTCCCAAGTCGATGGCTTCGACGAAGTCACCGACTTGGCCATCCTCATCGGCGACTTCGATGGCCACCGCCTGGGCGATCGCCTTGGGATCCATTGTGGTATCGGACATGAATTATTCCTGTACGTCGAAGTTATCGGCCACGGCACGCATCAGCGTGGCCAGTTTCTTGCTTTCAGCCGGAGACGGATAATGGTGGCGGCGCAACTGGTTCCCCGCGGAATCCAGCAGCTTGATAAGATCCTCCACAATGGCGGCCATATCATCCGGCTTCGGTCGAGTTGCTTTGACCAGAGACGCCTGTCTGTTCGATAACTCCTCGGTGAAGTTATGTAAGCACGACACGCCGTTCCATTCGTGCCGTAAGGCACGAATGATGAGCAGGGTTTGGGGTGGGACCGCGTTTGCGAAGCGCAGCGCAGCAATGAAAGCCCCAGTGGGGCTTTTAAGCGGCAGCGCGGTCTGCGACAGCAGATGGAGGGGCGTTGCCCCGACAAGCACGCCCCAACAAGAGCACTTCGGAAACTCGCAGGAGCTTGAGAAGCGAAGTCCCGGATGGCCCCTGCTCCACCCGAGGAAAAGAACCATCGACTTCGGTCGGTGGTTCTTTTTATTTCGCTGGCGCTTTGCGGGATGATGTGGTATACTCAGCTCAACAAATCAAACTCTGGAGAATGACTATGCAAAAGATCCGTACTGCCACCTTTGAAGATCTGGATGCCATTGCCGCCGTGGAGGCGGCCTGCTTCCCGGCTGCGGAGGCGGCCACAAAAGAAGAATTTGCCGGGCGGCTGACCCATTACGCCGACCACTTCTGGCTGCTGTTTGAGGACGAGAAGCTCGTCTCCTTTGTGGACGGCTTTGTGACCGATACCCCCGACCTGACAGACGAGATGTACGCTGACGCTTCCCTGCACGATGCGCATGGGGCGTGGCAGATGATCTTTGGGGTGAACACCCTGCCCGAATACCGGAAGCAGGGCCTGGCCGGGCAGCTGCTCCGCCGGGCCATCGCCGATGCAAAGGCTCAGGGCCGCAGGGGGCTGGTGCTCACCTGCAAGGACAGGCTCGTGCACTATTACGCCGGCTTCGGCTTTGTCAGCGAAGGCGTTTCCGGCTCCACCCACGGCGGCGTGGTGTGGTACCAGATGCGGCTGACCTTCTGAACTTCCTACAAAAAGCAGCGCCCCCGCCTGCCGGAAACACCGGTGAGCGGGGGCGCTTTGCATTTGCTGGGAGGATATGGTCTACCTGCACCACTGGGCAAACTCTGCGTCTGTGCACTTGACGTAGTGGCTGCCCGCAACATGGTGGCTGGTACCCAGGCTGTAATCGATGCCGGAGGCGGCGTAATCGTAGGTCTCGGCCACGCGGCGCTTTTCCACAACAGGGTTGGGCAGCGGGATGGCCGACAGCAGGCTCCGGGTGTAGGGGTGGATGGGATGCTCAAAGATCTCCTCGGTGGTGCCGGTCTCCAGCAGGTGGCCCAGATGGAGCACCCCGATGCGGTCAGAGATATACTTGACCATGGAAAGGTCATGGGCGATGAAGAGGTAGGCCGTGCCGGTCTCCTGCTGGATATCCTTCATCAGGTTGACCACCTGCGCCTGAATGGATACATCCAGTGCCGAGATGCACTCATCGGCAATGATGAGTTTGGGGTTCATGATCAGGGCGCGGGCGATGCCCACGCGCTGGCGCTGGCCGCCCGAAAACTGGTGGGGATAGCGCTCGGCGTGCTCCGGGGCAAGGCCCACCTTGGCCAGAATTTTTTCCACCTTCTCCCGGCGCTCCGCCGGGGTCTTGTACATGTGGTGGATGTCCAATCCCTCGCCGATGATGTCCTCCACCTTTTTGCGGGGGTTCAGGCTGGCCATGGGGTCCTGGAAGATCATCTGCATCTGGGTGCGCAGGGTGTTGTTCTGTGCGTGGCTCAGGTGTCCGCTGATGTCCTGCCCGTCAAAGGTGATCTTGCCTGCGGTGGGATCGTACAGCCGGATGATGCTTCGGCCGATGGTGGACTTGCCGGAGCCGGATTCGCCCACCAGACCATAGGTCTCGCCGGGGTAGATCTCAAAGCTCACATCCTCCACAGCCTTAACGGTGAAGTTCTTGTTCACCTTGAAATACTGTTTCAGGCCCTCTACTTTCAGAAGCGGGGTCGCGCTCTGTGCAGCCATTTATTCCGCCTCCTTGATCTTTTCTGCATCCGCTTTCATGCGGCTGATGCGCTGGGCCAGCTCCGGCGGCATTTCCACCTTGGGGGCCCGGGGGTCCAGCAGCCAGGTGGCCGCATAGTGGGTCTCGCTGATCTTGAACATGGGAGGATCGACTTCATCATCGATGTGCAGGGCAAAGCGGTTGCGGGGTGCAAAGGCATCGCCCGGCTTCTCATGCAGCAGGTTCGGCGGAGAGCCCGGGATGGTGTACAGACGGTCATCGGCGGTGTCCAGATCGGGCATGGCCGACAGCAAGCCCCAGGTGTAGGGATGCTTGGGGTCGTAGAAGATCTCGTCAATGGTGCCGGTCTCCACGATCTTGCCCGCGTACATAACATCCACATAGTCGGCCACCTTTGCCACAACGCCCAGGTCGTGGGTGATGTAGATGACCGAGATGCCGCGCTCCTTCTGGATGCTGCGGATCAGCTCCAGGATCTTGGCCTGGATCGTCACGTCCAGCGCCGTGGTGGGCTCATCGCAGATGAGCAGGTCGGGGTCGCAGGACAGGGCAATGGCAATGACCACGCGCTGGCGCATACCGCCGGACAGCTGATGGGGGTAATTCTTCATCCGCTTTTCCGCATCGGTGATGCCCACCTCCTCCAGCAGCTCCAGTGCCTTTTTGTAGGCCTCGGCCTTGGGCATCTTGAAGTGCCAGAGCATTCCCTCCATGATCTGCTTGCCGATGGTCATGGTGGGGTCAAGGCTGGTCATGGGGTCCTGGAACACCATGGCAATGCGCTTGCCATTGATGTGGCGGCGGATCCACTTTTTGTCCTTCTGCAGCAGATCCACCGTCTCGGGAGAGCCGTCTGCATGGTGGTAGCTGAACTGGATGGAGCCGCTGTTCACGGTGGCGTTCTTGGCCAGAATGCCCATGGCGGCCTTCATGGTCACGGACTTGCCGGAGCCGGACTCGCCCACCAGCGCAACGGTCTCGCCCTTGTACAGGTCGATGTTCACACCCCGGATGGCGTGCACCGGGCCTGCGGTGGTCTTAAAAGTGATATCAAGGTCTCGCACCGACAAGACCTGTTCTTTTTTATTCTCAGGCATGGGGTGTTCCTCCTTACATACTCTTCATCTTGGGGTCCAGGGCCTCACGCAGACCATCGGCCACCAGATTGAAGCTGAGCATCAGCAGGCTCATCACCACAATAGGCGGAATGATCTGATAGGGGTGGGTGGTGAAGCTGTTGTACAGCTCACTGATCAAAGAACCCAGCGAACACTGGGGCACCGGGATGCCCAGACCCACAAAGGACAGGAATGCTTCGGTAAAGATGGCGGTGGGGATGCTGAACATGACCTGCGTGATGATGGGTCCGATGATGTTGGGCAGCACTTCCTTGAAGATGATGAAGAAGCTGCCTGCACCCAGCGTGCGGGAGGCCAGCACGAATTCCTGGTCCTTCAGCTTGAGCATCTCGGCGCGGGCGATGCGGCTCATGCCCACCCACTCGGTCAGCATCAGGGCAAAGATGATGGTGACCATGCCGGGCTGCAGCACCAGCAGCAGCAGCGTAACAATGACCAGGCGGGGAATGCCGTTGGCCACCTCAAGGAAGCGCTGCATCACCATATCCACCCTGCCTCCAAAGTAGCCGGAGATCAGGCCATAGCTCATGCCGATGACCATATCGATGACAGCGGCGGCCACCGCGATGATCAGGGAGACACGGGCACCCTCCCAGGTGCGGGTCCAGATATCGCGGCCGTACAGGTCACTGCCGAACCAGTAGTAGACATCGTCCTTGCCCTTTTCCACATAGGCGTTGACGCTCTTGCTGCCGGTGGTGGTGCTCATCTTCTCGCTGCCGTCCAGGATGCCGAGGCGCTCGATGCCCGGCACACGGGGAGCAAAGTTCTTCTGGCTCAGATCCTGGCCGGAGTAGGTATAGCTGTTCATGCCCGGGCCAAAAACGGCCAGCAGCACGATGACGACGATCAGGATCAGGCCCAGCACGGCGCTCCTCTTGCCGAAAAAGCGGAGGATGGCATCCTTCCAGAAGCTCTGGGCCGCAAAGTTGGTATCCACGGCGATCTCATCGTCGTTGTGCTTGAGGGCAAACTCCTTGTCCTCAAAGGTGTGCTCGGGATACAAGGAATCCACCGCGCTGACGATGGCATCCGCTGTGGATTCGCCGCCCAGGCGGATCGCTTTTTCTGCCATATCAGTCATCCCCCTTTGCCAGACGAATGCGCGGATCGATGATGCCGTAGAGCAGGTCAACGACCAGCATGATGCCAATGTACATGGCGCTGTAGATAAAGCTCAGGCCAATGACCACGTTGTAATCGTTGGACTGGATGGCCGTGACCAGCAGGCTGCCCACGCCGGGAATGGCGAAGATCTTTTCCACCACCAGCGAGCCGGTCATCAGATCCACGATCAGGGGTGCCAGCACCGTGATGATGGGGATGAGGGCATTGCGCAGGGCATGGCGGAAGATCAGCGCCGGGCCGGAGATGCCCTTGCTCTCGGCCAGCAGCATGTAATCGGAATCAAGGACTTCGATCATCTCACTGCGGGTAAAGCGGGCAATGGAGGCCATGGTGAACATGGAAAGCGAGATGCTGGGCAGGACGCTGGAGCCAAAGACATCCTTGGCGGAGAACAGCATTGGGAACCAGCGGAGCTTGAAGCCAAAGGCATAGCTCAGGGCCAGTGCGAACACATAGGAAGGCACCGACACGCCGATGACCGAGATGATGGTGGCGATGGTATCAAAAATGGTATCCCGCTTGAGTGCGGCAATGATGCCCAGCACCAGGCCCACAGCGGCACCCAGCGTCACAGCCATGCCGCCCACCTGAATGGAGATGGGCAGGCGGCTCTGGATGAGCTGGGAGATGGGTGTATTCTTGGAGATGTTATAGCTCACGCCAAGATCTCCGCGGAGCATATTGCCCACATAGCGGAAAAACTGGATGTAGATGGGCTGATCCAGGCCGTACTTTGCGTACAGGGCAGCCCGCATATCGGGCGTCAGCTTTTCATCATTGAAGGGCGAACCGGGCATCAGCTGCATCAGGATAAACAGCACCAGCAAAATTGCCAGCAGTGTGAACAGCGAGGTCAGGATTCGCTTGAGCGTATATTTTTTCACGTCGGGTGGACCCCCTTTTCCTTCCGGGATCTCGCGGTCAGTCGTTCGTCTGCCGCGGACAGGCACAATGCCAAAAAGGCGCACAGTGGCTCTTTGCGGGCCACTGTGCGGCCTTGTTCAGCGATTCAGTTGTTTACTCGCTCTTGGTGGTGTTCTTGTACACACGGTTCAGAGCGCAGGGGTGATGCTCGACACCCTTGACGGAAGAGGAGATCATCTCGGCGTTGCACTGGCCGTACAGGGGGAAGATGACCGCCTGCTCCAGAACGATCTGCTCTGCCTCGTACAGGGCAGCCCAGCGGCCCTCGGGGTCGGTGCACAGATCACCGGTGGTGCACTCGTCAATGATGGCATCGTAGTCGGCATCGCTCCACAGACCGTAGTTGTTGGAGTTGCCGGTCACCCACATGCCCAGATAGGTCATGGGGTCAGCGTAGTCGGGGCCCCAGCGGGTCAGGCCCAGCTCAAAGGTGCCGTCCTGCATATCCTGCACGCGCTGCTTCTTGGGCTCCACGGTCAGGTTGATGGTCAGGCCCTCCAGCGTGGTCTCCAACTGCTCCTTGACGACCTGAGCCACCTTTTGGGGTGCATCGTCAGCATCCACCACCATATCAAAGGTGAAGGTATCCTTGCCCAGCTCAGCCTTGGCGGTCTCAAAGAGCTCCTTGGCCTTCTCGGGGTCATAAGCACAGTCATCTGCAAACTTGGTCTGGTCGGCGCTGAAATCGCTGCCGTCGGGGCCGGTTGCAAACTGTGCGGGAACAGCGGTGTATGCGGGGGTGGAGCCATCCTTCAGCACATCGCCGGTAATGGCATCACGATCCAGCGCAAAGGTCATGGCCTTGCGCAGGTTCAGGTTTGCCAAATCAGGCACAGCGTCGATGTTGGGGCTGATGTACCACAGGTAACCGGCACCCACACTGGTAAACTCGGGATCATCCTTGACCTGATCGACCTGCTCACCGTTCAGCAGGGTGATATCCAGCGTGCCGGTCTGATAGCTCATCAGAGCCTGCTGGCTGTCCTTGATGACCTGATAGGCCAGACCGTCCAGAGCGATCTTATCCGCATCATAGTAATCGGGGTTCTTTTCCATCGCAAAGGCGGTGGCGGCGGGCTGATAATCGGTCAGCACGAACGCGCCGTTGGACAGCACCGTTTCGGGGCTGGTGCCAAAGGTGTCGGCGCAGGTGTTGTAGAAGGCCTCGTTCACCGGGTAGAAGGTGGGGAAGTACATCAGGCTCAGGAAGTAGCTGACAGGAACGTTCAGCTGCACCTCCAGGGTCTTGTCATCCACTGCGGTCACGCCCAGGTCGGTAACAGGCTTTTCACCGGCAATGATCTCAGCGGCGTTGACCACCTGACCAATGTCGGACAGCATGTAGGAATACTCGGAAGCGGTAGCTGGGTCTACGGCGCGCTGCCAGCCGAACACAAAGTCAGCGGCGGTCACGGCCTCACCGTTGGACCACTTTGCATCGCGCAGGTGGAAGGTGTAGGTCTTGCCGTCCTCGCTGATGTCATAAGTCTCCGCCATGGCGGGAACTGCTGCACCGTCAGCATCCATCTGCATCAGGCCATCGGTGTAATCCGCGATGACCTCAAAGGAGGTGCCGTCGGTGGCTACCTGGGGGTCCAGAGACTGGACCTCGGTCTCCAGCATGATGTTCAGGGTGCCGCCCTGTGCGGTGCCAGCCGCAGCAGAGGAAGCGCCGCTGGCTGCAGAAGATGCAGCCGTGGAGCTGGAAGAGCCGCCGCAGGCTGTCAGAGCCAGCGCGGCAGAGGTGACACCGGCAGCTGCCAGGAAGCTGCGGCGCGAAATACGACGATCGAATTTCATATATGTTTTCCCCTCTCTTTAATGCTCTACACTGATAAAGCATCATTTTCTGAAAATGCACAAGGGGCTCTGCTCCCCCTCTGGAGCTTCTGCACACCCTTGTGCCATGGCCGCATTATACATCCATCCGTCGGCAAAGAAAAGACTTTTTGCCGAATTTGTTCTCCAAAAAGGCCCATTTCTCCCCTTTGTCCAACATCCCGCCGAAAACGGAAACTAATTTTTGTATAGTTTTTCTCCTGTGCTGTATTTTGAACAAAGACAGTTCTTGCATTAAAGCCACCACTTGTATTCTCACCGAGTACATTCAACTTCGTTCACTTCATTTTATTAAGAGTTGAAATCGCTTCAGTCTATAGCAGTCCTCTTTGTCATTGCTTCGCAATGACACCTCTCCCAGTAGGAAAAGCAGGATAGGCGGTCTCATAAACCTGCACCCCTGCCCGGAGATCTGACACGACGCGCCCGAGAGGCTCACAGACAAAAAAGGAGCCCGCTGTACGAACACAACGGGCTCCTCTTGGTTCTGATCTTACTTCGCGTACTCGATGGCGCGGCTCTCGCGGATGACGTTGACCTTGATCTGGCCGGGATAATCGAGGGTATCCTCGATCTTCTTGGCGATCTGGCGGGCCAGCAGGATGACCTGATCATCGCTGATGACATCGGGCTTGACCATGATGCGGACTTCACGGCCGGCCTGAACGGCAAAGGCCTGCTCCACGCCCTCAAAGCTGGAAGAGATCTCCTCCAGATTTTCCAGACGCTTGACATAGCTCTCCACGTTCTCGCGGCGGGCACCGGGACGTGCGGCGCTGATGGCATCGCAGGCCTGAATGATAAAGGCCAGCGGGGTCTTGGGCTCCACATCGCCGTGGTGGGCCTCAATGGCATGGATGATCTGGGTGTTTTCCTTGTACTTGCGGCAGATATCCACACCGATCTGGACATGGCTGCCCTCGATCTCGTGGTCAAGGGCCTTGCCGATATCATGCAGCAGACCGGCACGGCGGGCCAGCGTGACGTTCACGCCCATCTCGCCTGCCAGCAGACCGGCCAGCCAAGCCACCTCCATGCTGTGGGTCAGAGCGTTCTGGCCAAAGCTGGTGCGGTACTTCAGGCGGCCGATGAGCTTGATGAGGTCGGGGTGCAGGCCGTGGATGCCAAGTTCCATCACGGCGCGCTCGCCCTCCCGCTTCATCTGCAGCTCAAGATCGTGGCGGCACTTCTCCACCGTCTCCTCAATGCGGGCGGGGTGGATGCGGCCATCACCGATCAGGCGCTCCAGCGTCATGCGGGCAACCTCGCGGCGGGTCTGGTCAAAGGAGGACAGGGTGATGGCCTCCGGGGTATCATCGATGATAAGATCCACGCCGGTGGCAGTTTCCAGCGCGCGGATGTTGCGGCCCTCACGGCCGATGATACGGCCCTTCATCTCGTCGCTGGGCAGGGGCACCACGCTGACGGTGGTCTCGCTGCAGTGGTCAGCGGCGCAGCGGCTGATGGCCTGACCGATCATGTTGCGGGCGATGTTATCGCAGTTTTCCTTCAGGTCGGTCTCGTAGGCAGCCACACGGACAGCCTTCTCGTGGGTGAGCTCCTCGTCCACCTTGTGCAGCAGCACTTCGCGGGCATCCTCCTGGCTCAGGCCCGCCAGGGTCTCCAGGCGCTCCATCTCCTTGGCACGGATGGCATCCACCTCAGCCAGACGGCTGTCAGCCTCCTCGTGCTTTTTCTTGAGCTCTTCTTCCTTCTTTTCCAGGGCTTCGGTCTTGCGGTCCAGCGCATTTTCCTTCTGGTCAATGCGGTTCTCCTGGCGGCTGATCTCAGCACGACGCTGCTTGATCTCCTTGTCGGCCTCAGCCTTCTGGGCATCGACCTCGGCTTTCAGGCGGAAAGCCTCGTCCTTGGCTTCCAGAACAGCTTCTTTTCGTTTTTGGTCAGCGGTCTTGATTGCTTCGTTCACCAGGCGGGTAGCCTCGGCTTCTGCGCTGCCGATCTGTGCCTCGGCGGTCTTTTTACGGTTGTTGTAACCAATAAAATAACCCGCGCCGGCAGCAACAGCAGCAACCACGACCACGATCAACAGAATGATCGGGGACATCGTGTTCACTCTCCTTACAATTAAAGTTCAAAATTAACTAAAATCTGGAGACGCTGCCGCGCAAGGCGTGGGTCAACAATACAAAATCAAGCTCTCAACAACAAAACAGACAACAGCACCGCACAAAAAGGGCATGTTTGCCCCTGCGGCCTGATGCAGCTTTTTTATCTACAAGGTTTTCATATAAAAACGGGCAGATGAAGCCCCATTGAACTTTGGTTGTGGAAGATCCCTGCACGCAGCGTCATGGATTCCATACTACTTCTTATATTACGAAACATTTGGTACAATGTCAAGTAAAGTGAAAGGAATTTTCTAAAAAAACAGCCATTATTCCAGATACATCCGCCGCAGCCGCATCAGACGGGCGGGGGTCAGGCCGTATTCGGCTTCAAGATAGGCATCGGTGGTGCCATACTCTTTGCGGATGGTGTCCAGCACAAAGGGGGCCGATTCCGGGTGGACACCGGCAATGCCCTGATAGAACTGCTTCTGTTCGGGATGCGCCTCGATCTCCTCGGCATGGGCGGCCCAGATCTTTTCCAGCTCCGGGCGGCGGCAGACATTGGTGCGGACAAAATCCTGACAGATCGTTTCATCGGAAGCCCCCAGCGCCAGCAGGATGAGCATGGCCGCCACGCCGGTGCGGTCTTTCCCGCCGGAGCAGTGGAACAGGATCGGCGTTTCGCCCGCCTCCAGCGCCCGGAACAGCTCCTTGTAGGCCTTATTGCGGAAGATCATCTGCTCATACATGGCATCGGCGAGGTTATGCTCCTCATCCTTCTTGCCCTTGAGCAGCTTTTCAATGTCCCCGGGAGAGAAAGAGATCTCGCTTCCGTCCGGGTGGCAAAGCCCGCAGATGCGCACCAGCCGCGCGCCATCGGGCACATAGTCGGGCTGCTCCGCTGCCTCGGACTCGCTGCGCAGATCGAGGATGAGCCGCAGGCCCAGGCTGTCCAGCAGCTTGCGGTCAGCCGCCCCGGTCAGCAGTCCGGTGGGAATGCCGCGGTAGATCTGCCCCCACTTGACATGCTTACCCTCGTCGGCCTCGTAGCCGCCCAGCTCCCGGAAGTTGTTCCCGCCCGCAAAGGGCAGCTGGGTACCCGGAGCCGGGTGCTGCGGTGCCGCCTTGGGGGCGGCGCTGGACAGCACCGGGAAGTTGTAGAAGGGCTTTGCCGGGCGGCCCCGCCGGGGCGGCAGGGATGCCGCTCCCCCGATGACCTCCATCAGGTAGCCCCGCAGCAGGTCAAGATAGGCTGAGTTGTGGTCTCGCCGCTGCACCATCGAGACGCAGAGGGGCGGCAGATCTTCCAGCAGCACGTCCCGCACCCGGTCCAGCTCCCGCCGTGCCCCCGGCTCGTAGCGGGTCAGGCAGGTGCAGAGCTGCTCCTGAACCAGATAATACGCCTGATAGAAGCTGGGGCCGATCTCCGCGTTGGGCGCAAAGCCCTCCCTGGCGCAGGCATCCCACAGGGGGCTGAACAGATCCTGCCGCAGGCTGGGCAGCAGCACCCGCTGGCCCCGCAGGGCCGAAAGCGGCACCCGCTCCTTCTCCCAGAAGGGATGGCCGCGCGGCACCAGCAGGCAGGCCGGGTCGGCCCGCAGGGTGGTGCGGGCCAGCACCGGAGCCGCCGTGCCCAGATCCATCACAAGGCCCGCGTCCAGCTCGCCCTGCTCCACACCATCGGCCACGGCATCGTTTTCCAGCAGGCGGAACCGCATCTCAATGTGGGGGTACTGCTGGCGGAACCTGTCCAGCTGGGTCTCCAGCCCGGGCAGGTAGTCCGGCACCAGCGAGACACTGATGCCGATGCGCACCGGCTGGGCCGACTGGATCTCCGCATGGAGGGCCACCTGCATCTGCTGGAACTGTTCCACCACCGGGGCCGCATGGCGCTGCAAGCTCAGCCCCCGCTCGGTGAGCGAGAGCTTGTGGTGAGCGCTGACGAACAGCGGGCCGCAGAGCTCGGCTTCCAGCGCCGTGATGCTCTGCCGCAGGGCCTGCCGCGACAGAAACAGCCGCTGTGACGCGCGGGTGTAGTTCATTTCTTCGCACAAAACCAGAAAATAGTGCAGCTGGCGGATATCCATGGGTTCCTCCTGAAGGGTGGTGTATCAATAGATTAAGGATACCGCCTTTTTGCCCGCTTGTAAAGGCCGCATGGGCAAAAAGTCCCTCCCGGATTGACACATCCCGCCGCATGGTGTAGACTTCAAGCAGCAGAATTTTTCTCCCCGAGGAGAGAAGCTCCATCAAACACACAGAAAGAAGGTATTTTCCATGAAAGTCATCGCTACTGAAAAGGCTCCTGGCGCGATCGGCCCCTACTCCCAGGGCTTCATCGCAGGCGGTTTCGTCTACACCTCCGGCCAGATCCCTGTGAACCCTGCGGACGGCACTGTGCCCGAGGGCATCGCCGCCCAGACCGAGCAGAGCTGCAAGAACGTGGGTGCGATCCTGGAAGCCGCCGGTTCCGGCTACGACAAGGTCATCAAGACCACCTGCTTCCTGGCCGATATCGCCGACTTTGCCGCCTTCAACGAGGTCTACGCAAAGTACTTCACCTCCAAGCCCGCCCGCAGCTGCGTTGCTGTCAAGGATCTGCCCAAGGGTGTCCTGTGCGAGATCGAGGCCGTGGCAGAGGCGTAAGCTCCCGAATTGCACCGGCTTTGTGTTCTCCCCTTTACAACGCTCTGAAATTGTGCCATAATTTACTGTATTAAAGGGAAAGCCGTTCCAGTGCCGCAACTCGGCGGCGGGAACGGAAAGAGAGGGGTAAACTGTTATGAGCAAAACGATGATCCCGCAGAACTACACACCCGCGCTGAACCTGTACGACACCCAGCGTGCCATCGGCACCGTGAAGCGGCTGTTCGCCGACACCCTGTGTGCCACGCTGAACCTCTACCGCGTGTCGGCTCCGCTGTTTCTGGAGGCTTCCACCGGCCTGAACGACGACCTGAACGGCGTGGAACGCAAGGTCACCTTTGACATCCGGGACAGCGGCATTGAGGCACAGGTGGTGCAGTCGCTGGCAAAGTGGAAGCGCAAGGCCCTGAAGGACTACGGCTTCCGCGTGGGCAAGGGCCTGTACTGCGACATGAACGCCATCCGCCGGGACGAGGAGCTGGACAACCTCCACTCCGTTTATGTGGACCAGTGGGACTGGGAGAAGGTCATCCGCAAGGAGGACCGCAGCGAGGCCTACCTGAAGAATGTGGTGCGCTCCATCGTGTCGGCTGTCTGTGCCACCGAGATGAACCTGCACGCCATGTTCCCCCAGCTGCAGGATCTGCCCCTGCACACCCCCAACGTGACCTTTATCACCACCCAGGAGCTGGAGGACAAGTACCCTGACCTGACCCCGAAGGAGCGCGAGAACGCCTTTGTAAAGGAAAACGGCACCACCTTCCTGATGAAGATCGGTGCTCCCCTGAAGAGCGGCAAACCCCACGACGGCCGTGCCCCCGACTACGACGACTGGGACCTGAACGGCGACCTGCTGTTCTGGAACGAGCCCCTGCAGTGCAGCTACGAGCTGAGCAGCATGGGCATCCGCGTCAGCCCCGAGAGCATGGACCGGCAGCTGACCATGGCAGGCTGTGACGACCGCCGCACCCTGCCCTTCCACAAGGCAGTGCTGAACGGTGAGCTGCCCTACACCATCGGCGGCGGCATCGGCCAGAGCCGTCTGTGCATGCTGCTGCTGGGCAG
>ENA-USYP01001934-USYP01001934.1-human-gut-metagenome-genome-assembly--contig:-NODE-1934-length-13988-cov-206.102796_pt1 | contig 13988 bp, 10 predicted proteins | sample MGYA00250065_ERZ773512 | MGnify/ENA primary metagenome ERZ773512 (study PRJEB29103, sample SAMN06112003) | human gut metagenome | biome: human gut; feature: ankylosing spondylitis patient; material... | reverse complement strand
GTGGTTGTGGCAACCGCTTCGGGCAGTTGTAACAAAGGGGAACTATTGGCAAAAGGCTTTGCCGGATGCCTGTTCAAGCCGTTCTCCATATCGGAGTTGATGGAGGTTTCCGACAGGTGTGCCATAAAAGAAACACCGGACGGGAAACCGGATTTTTCAGCTTTGCTGTCTTACGGCAATGAAGCCGTTATGCTGGAAAAGTTGATGACGGAAACTGAAAAAGAGATGCAGACAATACGGGAAGCGGCAACAGAAAAAGACCTGCAAAAGCTGGATTCCCTGACACACCACCTGCGCAGCTCGTGGGAGGTGCTACGTGCCGACCAACCGCTAAATGTACTTTACAGATTGCTTCATGGCGATGTACTCCCGGATGGTGAAGCGTTAAGCCATGCCGTGACTGCCGTGCTGGATAAGGGAGCGGAAATAATCCGGTTGGCAGAAGAGGAAAGGAGAAAATACGAAGATGGATAAGACAACAATAATTGTGGTAGAAGACAATATCGTGTACTGCGAGTTTGTCTGCAACATGCTGGCGCGGGAGGGCTACCGCACCGTGAAGGCTTACCACCTCTCAACCGCGAAGAAACATCTACAACAGGCGACAGATAATGACATCGTGGTTGCCGACCTGCGCCTGCCTGACGGTAACGGCATTGACCTTTTGCGCTGGATGCGAAAGGAGGGAAAGATGCAGCCCTTCATCATTATGACCGACTACGCCGAAGTTAATACCGCCGTGGAAAGCATGAAACTCGGCTCGATAGACTATATTCCCAAACAGCTTGTGGAGGATAAACTTGTCCCCCTGATCCGTTCCATACTGAAAGAACGTCAGGCAGGACAACGCCGTATGCCTGTGTTCGCCCGTGACGGTTCCGCATTTCAGAAAATCATGCACCGTATAAGGCTGGTAGCCGCTACCGATATGAGCGTGATGATATTCGGAGAGAACGGCACGGGTAAGGAACATATTGCCCACCACCTGCACGACAAGAGCAAGCGGGCAGTCAAGCCATTCGTGGCGGTGGACTGCGGTTCACTCACCAAAGAGCTTGCGCCCTCGGCCTTCTTCGGACACGTCAAGGGAGCGTTTACAGGAGCAGATTGTGCCAAGAAAGGATATTTCCATGAGGCGGAAGGCGGCACGCTGTTTCTGGACGAGGTAGGAAACCTCGCGTTGGAAACCCAACAGATGTTGCTCCGCGCCATACAGGAGAGGCGGTATCGCCCGGTCGGAGACAAGGCAGACAGGAGTTTCAATGTCCGCATCATCGCCGCCACCAACGAGGATCTGGAAGCGGCAGTGAGTGAAAAGCGTTTTCGGCAGGATCTTCTGTACCGCCTGCACGACTTCGGGATAACCGTTCCTCCGTTGCGTGACTGTCAAGAAGACATTATGCCGCTGGCAGAGTTCTTCCGTGATATGGCAAACAGAGAGCTGGAGTGTAGCGTGAGCGGGTTCAGTTCCGAAGCACGTAAAGCGTTGCTGACACACGCATGGCCGGGCAACGTGCGGGAACTTCGGCAGAAAGTTATGGGTGCTGTATTGCAGGCGCAGGAAGGTGTTGTCATGAAAGAGCATCTGGAACTTGCCGTGACGAAACCGACCTCTACTGTCAACTTCGCCCTGCGCAATGACGCGGAGGATAAGGAGCGGATATTGCGTGCGTTGAAACAGGCAAACGGCAACCGGAGTGTCGCCGCCGAACTGCTCGGAATAGGCAGGACAACACTATACAGCAAACTTGAAGAGTATGGACTTAAATATAAATTCAAGCAATCATAGCCCGTAATTCACTGAATTTGGCTATCTTTGCATAACATTTGAGAAAAACGGCGATTGGCAGGAGCTTTTCGCCGCCAACATATAGGATAAGACCGCAAGGCGTTTCAAGCGAAAATCTGGTAAATTGGAACTACGGAGACGATTGCGTGATGCTTATGCTATGCTTACGCATAGCGTGCATTCACGTACTCTCCGTAAAGGCTTTACCAGAGCCATCGCTTGAAGGTAGTGTGAATTGCACGCTACTTTTTTGCCCTTGCCTAATGAAAGGTAACGATTATGGGTAAAGTTCAGATTCTCGCCGTACTGACGATGGACGGATGTCTTTCTTCAGAGTTATATTATAAAGCACATCAGGATTTGTGCCTTGACCGTTGCGGTCTTGATGAAATCAGGAAGAACGCCCTTTACCGCGTGACACCAGACTATTCCATTTCAATGCTGCACGAATGGAGAAAAGACGGCACAAACATCCGTTACCTCGCGGAAGCCACACCGGACACGGCAGACTATATAAACGGACTGCTGCGGATGCACGCTGTGGATGAAATCATACTATACACCGTTCCTTTCATATCCGGAAGCGGACGACATTTTTTTAAGTCGGCTCTGCCAGAGCAACACTGGACGCTTTCCTCTTTGAAAAGTTTTCCCAACGGTGTATGCCGCATTATCTACATCCTTGATAAAAAAGCAAGATAGCCAAAATGTGCGGCAAGCATACATTTTTATTTTCAAGAATAGAATAAATGTTCTGATTACAAACAATTTAAGTCGGAGATAATTTGTCCCTGTGAAAAAATATTGAATTTTATACCACTGAAATACAACACTTTGTAAAATTGAGCGTTGGATTTTTTGTTTTCTGCCGCGTTTTTTGCCAATTATATTCATGTGCGCATACCGAAAACAGAGTGTAAAATTTCAAAATTGACAGGACATGAATTATTTTTTATTGGCGGAAACCGAGTTCTTCCGCCGGATAAACGAAGCCGGAGACTGCAATATGGAAAAAGCATACACGGCTTTCGCCACCCAAGTAATAGAACTGTGCAACGGCGGCATGGACATGAACCTTACCGTCATCGCGCTTGCCTACATCGAAATCGAGTTGCAGCACCATCCCGTGCGTAATCTGTCAGAAGAAAGAAGAGAGATTGCCGCCTACGTCAGCAAGGCTCTGTCTTTCGTAAGAAAGATGCAGAAATTCCTTGCCACGCCCCAAGTGCCACCACTAATATCCGCCAACAACGCAACAGAAACCACCGCCAGCCTTCTTTGGACGGGCAACGCCATCGACCTCGTGGAACTTATCTACGGCATAGACGAGATGGGCTGTATCAACAACGGCAATATGCCGCTAAAACAGCTCGCCCCGATTCTCTACAAGATATTCGGTATTGAGTCGAAGGATTGCTACCGCTTCTATACCGACATCAAACGTCGGAAAAACGAAAGCCGTACCTATTTCCTCGACAAGATGCAGGAGAAACTGAACGAGAGAATGCTGCGCGATGAAGAGCTGGAACGTATGAGAAGATAAAATCAGGTATAAGCGGGAGAATGGTATCATGCTGTTCTCCCGTTTGAGTAAAATCTATACGAAAAAGGGCGTTTTCGGCGCGCTATTGCCCCGAATTTCAGCGAAAAACGCTATCTTTGTACAATTGTTACGAATTGAATATGAACATAGACAACCTCGATATAGTAAAACAACTGATAGCCGAAAAGGAAAACGGGCAGGTGGAGTTCAAGGAAACCACCGGGCAGTTGGAGCGCGGCATGGAAACGCTCTGCGCTTTCCTTAACAGCGAAGGTGGCACGGTGTTGTTCGGTGTGACCGACAAAGGAAAGATCATCGGGCAGGAAGTGAGCGACAAGACGAAGCGTGATATTGCGGAAGCCATCCGGCGTTTTGAACCATTTGCCACACTCGAAGTTTCGTATATCAGTATCCAAAATACAGACAAGAGTGTGATAGCCTTGTCTGCGGACAGCCAACGTTATATGCGTCCGTTCTCCTATAAGGGACGGGCTTATCTTCGATTGGAGAGCGTGACATCCTCCATGCCGCAAGACGTATATAACCAACTGCTTATGCAGCGAGGTGGGAAATACGCTTGGGAGGCGATGACGAATCCCGACATCAAAGTTACTGACCTTGATGAACATGCCATTATGGGAGCGGTACGTGGAGGCATCCGGTGCGGTCGCCTACCCGAAGCCACCATAAGGGAGGATTTGCCGACCATACTCGAAAAATTCAACCTGTTACATGACGGAAAACTGAATAATGCTTCCGCAGTCTTGTTCGGTCGTGATTTTTACTTCTATCCCCAGTGCCTGCTTCGGTTGGCGCGTTTCAAAGGAACTACAAAAGACGAGTTTATAGACAATCAGCGTACCACTGGCAATATCTACACACTGCTGGACACTGCAATGTCGTTCTTTTTCAAGCATCTTTCCCTTTCGGGCAAAGTTGAAGGCTTGTATCGGGAGGAAGAGCTTGAGATTCCTTACAAGGCATTGAGGGAATGCTGCACAAATGCCCTTTGCCACCGCTCATACCACCGTCCCGGCAGTTCGGTAGGAATTGCCATCTATGATGACCGTGTGGAGATTGAGAACAGTGGAACTTTTCCGCCGGATATAACAATGGAAAAGTTATTGAGCGGGCATAATTCAGAACCTCAAAACCTGATTATTGCGAATGTTCTGTATAAAAGCGAGGTTCTGGAAAGCTGGGGACGAGGCATCGGGCTTATGATAAGCGAATGCCGGCGTGTCGGCATTCCCGATCCGGAGTTTCATACAGATGGAAATAGTGTATGGGTTATTTTCCGCTATACCCGAAAAACTGTGGGGCACGACCCGACAATTACCCGACAGTTACCCCACAGTCACCCCACAGTTACCCCACAGGTGGAAAAGGTGTTGTCTGCAATCGGCACACAGACACTTTCAACCAAAGAGATTATGTGTGTGATAGGATTAAAGGACAAAAGTAATTTTTTAGAACTATATCTGTATCCAGCCATAAGGCAGAATTTGGTAGAGCCTATTTACCCGGAAAATCCGAAACATCCCCGGCAGAAATATCGTCTTACCGATAAAGGAAAAGAACTGTTGATATAATAACGGGGTATGGTGGCGAAAAAGAAGAAACAACAGGGGCATTACTGTCGGATTTGTAGCGAGTACAAAGCCAACGAGCAATTCAGCGGCAAAGGACACTCGCGGCATATCTGCAAGGAATGCCGGTCGCTTCCCGATGATGTGAAGGCGGACATGGTGCGCTGTAACGAGGTGGAACGAGCCGTTTTCAAATGCCCGATGAGCCGTCAGGACTGGGAACTGCTGGAAAAATATGCCAAGAAGTACAAGGACAAGGAATCCGGGCAGTTCGCGCAGGATATGTTGGACATGAAACGGGGCAATCAGACACCGGACGAGGATATGGAAGAGGATGATGTTTTAATAGAAGGCATCTATGAAGAGGAAACCATACCATTTGCCGAACTGGAGGATGACATCCGTTATCAGTTGGAAGAATTGTTGGCGGACAACATCAACGAGTTCATGATACACAAGAATTACATTCCCGAAGGCAAGGAACTGAAAGACATCAACGAATGGGTCATGAAAGAAACCCGTGACACCTTTTTTATAAAGGTTATTCCCGATGCCGCTTATGACAGTCTGGTGGAAGAAACGATCAACAGGCTTGTGAAGGAATGGAAAGAGGACGGATTTGAGATAAAGACCTATTCCGCATCGCTGGTCGTCATGGAAACGGAACGGCTGCTTATCCGCAGGATAACCCGTAAGGATATGGACGCACTCCTTGCCATAATGGGAAAGCCGGAAGTCATGTACGCTTGGGAACACGGCTTTACCAAAAAGGACGTGCGCAAATGGATAAACAGGCAACTCATCCGATACCGCAAGGACGGGTTCGGATATTTTGCCGTCATACTGAAAGAAAGCGGCGCATTGATAGGACAAGCCGGTCTGATGAATAGTACCCTAAACGGGAACGAGACTGTCGAGCTTGGCTATATACTCGATAACACATACTGGCATAACGGTTACGGTACGGAAGCCGCCCGCGCGTGTTTGGAATACGCCTTTGGAGAGCTGGAACTGAAAACTGTCTGTTGCAGTATCCGACCGGAAAACGTGGCATCCATCCGTGTGGTTGAAAGGCTGGGAATGACCTTGTGCGACAACCATACAATAATATACAACGAAAAAGAAATGCCGCATCAGATATATGTGGCAACCAATAGTAAATCCTATATCTTATAAGCGAAATCACTCAACAATGAAAACAAATAATATTAATTTATTTTGCGATATAGTTACTCAAAGGTCAGGAGAACATTCTTGCGCTATAAATATTTTGTTGCAACAACAATTATATGGGCAGGTAATATCTATTCTGCGTCAAGAATTAGATTCTATGGTAAGAGTTATGTTTTTGTTGTCAATTAGCGACTTAAACCTTAGAGAGCATTTTATAAACCAAACTTTGGAGGGAATAAAATGGTCTTATCCCAATACAAAGAAAGTCGTGACCGATAAACAAATGGTGGATTTAGCTGATAAATTTTATGGCTGGCCTTTTTTTGTTTATAAATTAGGATGCGCTTTTATTCATCTTTCAGCAATGGTATATTATAAAAACAGTAATCCATTTTTGCTTTTATCTGTTTCAGAAAGAAATGACATCACAAGGTTTTTACATCAATATCATAGTTTCCCGTTAGAGTTGGAATTGAATTTGGAAAATATCATCCCATATCTTGATAAAGTATTTAATAAAGTTTCAAGTAACTTAGCATGTTACATTGAAGATTTACGTCAAAATAAACTTTTGGAGGAATATTAAAATAAGGGAGGATTTTAGCTATCCTCCCTTATTTTAATAGGTTACTTCTGCTGCAACAGATGCTTCAGGTTGTCATCGCCCGCGATGCGCTCCAATTCCTCCTGAACAATCTGCTTCACCTCCTCCTTGATGCGCCGGTAATTTGCCTGCACCGTTTCCTTCATGCGGTCGTTGCCGTCTGCGTCAGTGAAATCGGTAATAACGGGGATTTTCTTGTAGGCACTTTCCTCCCGTTTTACCTTATCGGCATCCACCACAATCTCGCAGTGGAAAATCTTCTGTTCGATACGCTCGTTGAAGTTGTCGGACACCGAACCGACAAACATTCCCTGCGTCAAACCGGAAATCTTGCTGGGCGGGATAAGCGCGTCCATCTGCGTGTTAATGGAGGTGGAAACATCCTGCCGGTTGATGGAGATAGACTGCCGTTTCTGCAACACCTTACCGAATCGTTCCGATAGTGTCTTTGCCGTTTCACCTACCACCTGCCCGGAGAAAATGTTACCGACCGTATTCATCACCACTTTCGCCTCCTTATCACCGTAGTCGCGCACCAGCTGGCTGAAATCCTGAAATCCCAGACACACGGCAACCTTGTTGCTTCGGGCGGTAGCTATAAGATTGTCCAACCCTTTGAAATATATCGTCGGCAGCTCGTCTATGATGACCGACGACTTCAGCATCCCCTTCTTATTGATGAGCTTCACGATGCGGGAGTTATACAATCCGAGAGCCGCCCCGTAGATATTCTGACGGTCGGGATTGTTGCCCACGCATAGGATTTTCGGCTCTTCGGGATTGTTGATGTCCAGCGTAAACTCGCTGTCCGACATCACCCAATAGAGCTGCGGTGAAATCATCCTCGAAAGCGGAATTTTTGCCGACGCTATCTGCCCCATGAGCTGCTCCGCAGCCCCTCCGAGCCACGCATCCATGAACGGGGAAAGGTAGTTCTCCAGTTCGGGATAGGAAGTCAGTATCGGAAAAATATCCTCGTAGCGGCGGTTCAAAAATTCGATGGCATGGGGAAACGTGCAATATTTCCCGTTCTGATAGATTTTAAGATACCATATAATACTGGCGAACAAAATGATAGGTGATTCCACAAAGAAGTCACCCTGCTTTTGCACCCACGTTTTATTGAGGTTGAGCATTATTGTATAGGCACTCTCGTAGGCGTCCGTAATATCTTCCATAAAATCCGGGTGAATGGGATTGCACCGATGAGAGCGTCGCGGGTCGTCGAAGTTGATCACATAGAACTTCGGCTTCACCTTGTAGCCGTCAGGGTGGTTCAGCAGATGATTGTAGGCAATGGTGGACAAGTCGCTGAATTTGAAGTCATACACGTACATCAAGAAGCCCTTTTCAATCTGTTGCTTGATAAAATTGTTTACCACGGCGTATGACTTGCCGCTGCCCGGCGTACCCAACACGATGGACGCACGGAAGGGATTCACCACATTGATCCAACCGTTGTTCCAACGCTTTTTGTAATAGAAGCGTGTCGGCAAATTGACCGAATACTCGCTTTCGATGAGTCTTGTTTCCTGCATGAAACTCTCGTTCTCGTTGTTGAAAACATCCTCCATCAAATTGTGTTTCAACAGACGGCTCATCCACAGACCTCCCATCAACAGGCAGACATAGCCCGTACCGATGGTAAGGACATACAGCCCCATCACCGCCTCAATCGGAAGCGGCAGAGCCAGTATCCACCAGTTTAGGAAAAACAGCACGGACCCGGCGGCGAGTGCCGTCCATATTCTTCCCCAAGTGATTTTCTCTCCCTTGACCCCCTTTGTACCCAGACAGGACAGGGCAAGCAGCAGGACGGCAAACAGCTTTGTGTACAGTATGGAATGGAACAGCCCCGCCGTGCGGTCGAAGTTCAGAAGGATTCTGTCCACCACACCGATGTTCACGCCCCACAGCCGGATGACTTCGTAACAGAACCAGTACACGTTCATAACCACTAAAATAATACTCACGGCACGCAGAAAATCCATGATTTTCGCCAATGCCCTCAAATCGTCTTCTTGTTGTGACATACATTGATTTTTTAATTGTTGATACTCCGATTACAAACCCAAGCCCTTGCGCTTTTTCTTCTTTTTGCGCTTCATCGCCCGGATGAAAGCCTTTTCCTCAGCATCTACCGCCGGACCTTCGGGAGTGAGCAAGCCCATTCCGCCCGATACGTCTTCACGGTCGTATGCGGTCTGTCCGTATGCCTTGTCCGCAGCATCCATAGGGATGGATAACGGTATCGGCGGTTGTCCGGCGTATGGCAGGGTGAAGTGTTCCTGCAAGGCATTCGCCGAAAGCTCCTTGCCCATGCGAGAGCCGTTCAGTACACATCCTGTGCGGTGGTCGATAAACGTCGCTCCATAGATACGCCCTTCATCCGTGTAGCGCAGTACGGTGTCGATGCCCTTCTCTTTGAGTTGGGATACAAATTTGTCCTTGTCATAAGTGCCTTGCAGCACGGAAAGAACGGTGCGTTTCGTCATGTCGGCGAGCTTCCTGTCCTTAATCTCTGATTTGGAACGGATAAATTTTCTCTGTACGGCTTCATAACCTGCGGACTTCCCGAAAAGCGAGGACTTGAACGGGTTGCCCACCTTGTTACCCTTGTCGTCCGTGACGGAATAAACCAGCCCGTGATACTCCCGTCCGCGCACGTTGCCTCTCGCTTCCTCCACCGTCATATTATATAAGGAAAGGAGCGCACGGTATTCGCCCATCGTCTGAAAACGGTACTGCCCGTTCAGAGCCTTCACAGTGCCAGCCACCTGCTTCTTCACATCACCTGCCGATGCGTCCACCTTGCTTAGCGGCGTGTCAAGCCGGCGGTTCCTGCGCTCCGCGCCGTGCAGCCCGTATTTCTTCTCCAGCTCACGGGTGATTTGTTTGCTACGATAGTAGTTGTTCTTGTCGCTGATACATTTCCCGTTATCGTCCACCCGCACCGTCACGATGTGCAGGTGGTGGCGGTCGATGTCCTCGTGCTTGAAAACAAGATAAGGCTGGTTGCCGAAACCGAGTTTTTCCAGATACTCGCGGGCTATATCCTGCAATTCCGCATCGGTCAACACATCCTCCGGATGTGGGTTGAGCGAAATATGCACCACCGGCTTCTCCACCTTCATCTGTGGCGGCATGAAGGTGAGAAAACCCTCCATCGCCTTGTTGATGTCCACCTTTCCCGAACCGTCATTGTAGATGCGGTTGGTCGTAAGCAACCGCCCCTGCGCCTCGTTAATCTTCTCCCCGTTATAGGCAATCGCGCCGTACAACGAGTTTCCTACACTGATTTTTGCGACCATTTCGCCTCCATTTCCCTTGAAAGTTCCACAATCCGGCGGCTCAGTTTCACGAGTTCGACGGTGTGTTGCTCTAATTTGTAGAGCAACGCCATCGCCTTTTTCTCTGAAAAATGCAGCCTCAGTTCCTTCACGACTTGGTTGTAATTCGTACCCACGGCGCGGAACTGCGCATGAAAATCCGATAGCTTGGTGTAATAGTCCACCAGCGTCTTGTCCACCTTCAGCACCTTGAACGGCTGTCCGAAGAAGTGCGCTTTGAGGAAAACCGACCGTGCATAGACACCCGATTTTCCGAACATGGCGAGGAAACGATTGTGTTCCTCCTCGTTGAAACGGACGGTGTAACGGTACACCGCCGGATCAAGTTTGGGATTTCTCCCTGCTTTGCTTTTCCTTTTCTCTTTCATATTACTTTGGATTTAGCGGATTGACGGCATAAGCCGCCGCTTCGGATCACAGCACCGCAGTTCTGAAAGGCTTTCCGACTTCGGAGGGAAAGCCCGCCCCCTGCAAGGGCAAGGCGTTTTCCGGGATGCTCAAAATATTTTGAGCGGCTGAAAACATACCTTGCTATGTTCAGGTGAACATAAAAATCCGTCAGGGGACGGATGGGAAGATACCTTTCAGGACTCCGGGCCGCGCACCATCGGCGAACCCTGCTGTCCGGGGGGCAAAGTTACGCCCTTAAAGCTGTATTGGACAGATGCTTGACCCGGTCAATGACTGCCAACCGGCGCAACGTGCTGCCACTTGCCGGAGAAGTGATACAGGTTCCAAAATATACTTGTTTATTTGCAGCATGATTCAAGAAACGAACGATTTGAAAATATGAGAAAAGGAACATTCAAATACCCGGACAATCGCTTCGGCGGATACTTGCCGAAGCGGATACCCGAACCGTCGGAACCCCGGTTATCCGACAATCTGGTGAAGTACAGATTCAATGACTTCATGACGCAGTGTCGTCATTCATCACTTGTTCGCCGCACCGCTTCACCACAGAACCGGATACGCGATGACCCGCCCATGTGTCTGTTCACTGAAGCGGATAATGTAGCAACCAAATCCGCATATAAATAGAAAAAGAAATCTTCAACAATTAAAATAAATGGAACTATGAGTAAGGAAATCTTCGTTGCATTCGCAACACAGAAAGGTGGCATCGGCAAATCCACTGTCACGGCACTTGCCGCCAGCTACCTGCACAACGTGAAAGGCTACAATGTCGCCGTCGTGGACTGCGACGACCCGCAGCACAGCATCCACGGGCTGCGCGAACACGAAATGGGGCTTATCGACAGCAGCACCTACTTCAAGGCTCTCGCTTGCGACCATTTCCGCCGGATGAAAAAGAACGCCTACACCATCGTCAAGAACGAAATACACAATCAAACCAAGGGCGAACCAGATTGCGAAACGCACCCAAGTCTCCCAATTCAAACCGCAAATCAGAATGAAGCAGAAAATGATTGCGCAGATCGGCGTGAACGGTACGCCCGGAGCGCGGAAGCCGCGGTGTGCGTCCGGCTGGGTCTTACGCATCCACAGAATGCCTGCGGACACGATGATGAATGCCGACAGCGTACCGATGTTCACCAATTCGAACAGCACGTTGATGTTGATGAAACCGCCGGCGATGGCCGTTAGAATACCGAAGAACCATGTACCTTTGAACGGGGTGCGGTACTTCGGGTGCACTTCGCCGAAGAACTTCGGGAACAGGCCGTCGCGGCTCATGGCGTAGCAGATGCGGGACTGGCCGTACAGCTGCACCAGCATCACCGTGGTCATGCCGATCAGAGCGCCAAGATTGACAACGAACGCCAGCCAGTTGAGACCGGTTTCGAGAATCACGCCGGCCACCGGAGCATCAATGAAGTTTGCGAACTCCTTGTATGGCACCACACCGGTCATGATCAGCGTCATGACGATGTAGAGCACGGTGGACACGGCCAGCGAGATCAGAATGCCGCGCGGCAGTGTCTTGTTCGGATTGATGGTCTCCTCGGCGGAAGAGGACACCGCGTCAAAGCCGATGAAGCTGAAGAACACGATCGACGCGGCCGGCACGATGCCGTACGGCTGCGTCGAGCCCGGCTGGAACGTGTAAATGCCGTACGGGGAGAACGGCTTCCAATTGGCGGGATTGATGTACCAGACGGTGCACACGATGAACAGCACGATGATGGCCAGTTTGATCATCACCATAATATCGTTGGTTTTCTTCGTCTGGTTGATGCCGATGGACAGCACCCAAGTGATGATGAGCACGATCACGAAACCAGGCAGATTGAAGTATGTGGTCACGCCTGGTGTGGTGCCGTATGCCGCGGTCAGCTCAACTGGCAGATGCAAGCCGAAACCTTCCAACAGTTTGTTGAAATAACCGGACCATCCGGCGGACACGGTGGCCGCCTGCAATGCGTATTCCAAAATCAAATCCCAGCCGATCACAAATGCGATCAGCTCGCCGAACGCCAAATACGCGTACGAATATGCGGAACCGGACACTGGTGCCATTGCTGCGAACTCTGCATAGCACAATCCTGCGAAACCGCAGCAGATCGCGGCCAGGAGGAAGGAGACGCACAATGCCGGACCTGCGGTGAGGGCGCCCTTGCCGGTGAGCACGAAAATGCCGGTGCCGATGATGGCGCCGATTCCCAGCATGGTAAGGTCAAACGTTTTCAATGTGCGTTTCAGTGGAGTTGACTCGGATACGAGCTGGTCCACTGACTTTTTGCGAAAAAGATCCATGGTCTTAATTCCCTAAAAGTGGTTTTATATGGGCTGGACCGGACGGATTTCCGGGACTCTGGCACGCCTCAAACGCCAGAAATCAAAGAAGGGCTGAACGCCTCATGTATGGGAGGTATACGCGCCTTATGTAAAGAGAGTGTAAAAACCTGGCGCGGACAAAACCGTGAAAACCCCGTGAATCGTCTCACCATGTGTGCGCGTCTTTTCGAAGCCGTCATATGGGAGCGCAACAATAGAGCCATGACTTTCAATGCTGCCCGTGAATGGAAATTCTCATCCGAACAAGGCAAGGCCAATTATGAGGCCGCCCAAAAGCAATACCCGGCGCAGGCCATCGTCGATATGGCCGCATTGCGAAACAACATGCGTCATTTGGTGAGCGTGGTTGGCGGTCCGAATTCCGGCACTGCCGTGATGGGTGTGGTCAAAGCCGACGCGTACGGGCATGGTCTTATTCCGGCCGCGCTCGCGGCACTTGCGGGAGGTGCGACCTGGCTGGGTACGGCGCAGTCGCATGAGGCGCTGCTGCTGCGCAAGGCGGGCATCGGGCCGGACCGCTGCCACATTCTGACATGGGTATATAACGGCATGGCGGTGCCTTTTGACGAGCTGATCGACAATGATATCGATATTTCCGTAGGCTCATTGCCGGGCATTGACGGCGTTGCGGCCGCGGCGCGTCGTCTTGGGAAAACCGCGCGTGTGCATGTGAAGGTCGATTCCGGTTTCGGACGTAATGGATTCACTCCGGCCACGTTTGACGCGGCGCTCGCCAAGCTGGTGCCTCTCGCTAAGGAGGGTGTGCTGCATATCGTCGGCCAGTGGAGCCACTTGGCGGTGGCCGACGCTCCGGACGTGCCTGAATTCGTGGCGTCCACTGATAGGCAGATCGAGAATTTCAAGGATTTTACCCGTCGTATGGAAGTTGCCGGCATTGCGCCGGAGATTCGTCATCTTGCCAATACGGCGGCCACGCTTTCGCGCCCGGAGATTCATTTTGAGCTTACCCGCCCGGGTATTGGCTTGTATGGTTATGAGGCTGATCCGGCTATGGGCACGCCTGGCACGTATGATTTGACTCCGGCCATGACATTGCAGGCGCAGCTTGGCACGGTCAAGGATGTGGAGGCGGGACATGGCATTTCCTATGGCCGCACGTACCTGACTCCGTCCGATACGTCCACCGCGATCGTGCCTGTCGGCTATGCGGACGGCATTC
>ENA-USYP01001922-USYP01001922.1-human-gut-metagenome-genome-assembly--contig:-NODE-1922-length-14067-cov-4.290779_pt1 | contig 14067 bp, 13 predicted proteins | sample MGYA00250065_ERZ773512 | MGnify/ENA primary metagenome ERZ773512 (study PRJEB29103, sample SAMN06112003) | human gut metagenome | biome: human gut; feature: ankylosing spondylitis patient; material... | reverse complement strand
GCGGAGAGAAGCTGCGTGAGATGCCTGCCACCAATATTACATACGCTTTGCAGAACCGCGTGGCAGGTGTGGATATGTCGCAGACTTCTTCCGCACCGGGTGCTTCCATGCAGATCCGTATCCGTGGTACCCGTTCGTTGAACGCCAGTAACGACCCGTTGGTGGTATTGGACGGAATCCCCTTTATGGGTAATTTGTCCGATATCAACCCCGGTGATATCAAGAGCATGGATATTTTGAAGGATGCATCCTCTACTGCTTCTTCATACAGGTTTTATAGAAGGGAAAATAATTATTCCGACGTTTGTGCTTGACGAGCTGAGACATATTGCGGATTCCTCGGACGGTCTTAAAAGCAACCGCGGAAGAAGAGGGCTGGACATATTAAATGAGATACAAAAGCAGCTTGAGGTGCCGGTTGTTATTAAGGAGTTCAACACAAAGGAAAAGATTGAGGTGGACTCAAAGCTTCTGAAAATGGCTGAAAAAATGGACGCTTATGTTGTGACAAACGATTATAACCTAAATAAGGTTGCCGAGGTAAGGGGCGTTAGGGTGCTTAATATAAATGAGCTGGCAAACGCAGTTAAGCCTATGCTTCTCCCTGGTGAGGAAATGACGGTGACAATTATTAAGGCCGGAAAGGAAAACGGACAGGGTATCGCTTATCTTAACGACGGAACAATGATAGTAGTTGAAGGCGGTTCAAACAAAATAGGAGAGGTGCTTGAGGTGGTTGTAACAAGCGTTCTTCAGACCTCAGCCGGACGTATGATATTTACTAAGATAAAGAATGAGTAATGCTATGAAGGATAAAATTTTTTGCTCTGCGGTAATTGTAGCCGCGGGCACCGAAGGCTGGTACCGTAACAATGGACGTTACAAAGGCTATCAAAGAGATCAAAGCTGGTAAGATTGAGTACAGACTCGATAAGACAAACATCATTCACGTGCCAGTAGGTAAGGCTTCTTTCACAGAAGAACAGTTAGCGGACAACTTCCAGACGCTTATGGATGCAATCAACAAAGCAAAACCGAGCACAGTAAAGGGCGCTTACTTAAAGAGCGTTACTCTTACTTCCACAATGGGCCCGGGCGTTAAGTTAAACGTAGCTAAGTTAACAAACTAGTCGATTGTGTCATTTTAACTGTCAGACATTGATCTGGTTCTGCGCCCCAGCGGCGTACAACCGGATTGACCGTCTGGCAGTATTTTAATGCAAAAAACTAAAAAAGTGATTGACAATCCAAATATATTATGATAAACTATTTGGGTATTGAATGCCGAAGACAGCAGGTGCCGTAAGGCGTAAGGTAAAAACACCTGCCGAGGGACGTACAAAACTCACACAGAATTTTGTAAACCTCTCGGTCTGCGGACAGAGAGGTTTTTCTGATAAGCGAAAAAATGCTGTGACGGCGAATCCAATACTAAATAAAACAGGAGGTAAACCATTCATGGCAAAAGTTGAATTAAAGCAGCCGGTAGTTGCTGAGATCGCTGAAGTCCTCAACGGAGCAAAGTCTGCTGTAGTCGTTGACTACCGTGGATTAACTGTTGAGCAGGATACTGCTCTTCGTAAACAGTTAAGAGAAGCTGGTGTTTCTTATAAAGTATATAAGAACACAATGATCCGCTTCGCTGCAAAGGGAACTGAGTTCGAAGCACTTGAGCCGCATCTTGAAGGACCGACAGCACTTGCTGTTGCTAAAGAAGATGCAACAGCTCCGGCCAGAGTATTAGCTGAGTTCGCAAAGAAAGCTGACAAGCTTGAATTAAAAGGCGGCGTTGTAGAGGGAACATACTACGATGCAGCAGGTATCGGTGTGATCGCAAGCATCCCGTCCAGAGAGGTTCTTCTTGGAAGACTTCTTGGAAGCATGCAGTCCCCGATCACAAACTTCGCACGCGTTCTCAACCAGATCGCAGAGAAGAACGGCGAAGGCGCAGAAGCTCCGGCAGAGGCTTAATCCTCATCCCGGTCCTGCAGGCGGAAACACGCATCGCGTGATCCCGTCAAAGGCAGCATAGATGCTGTATAAAAGTTGTGAAAAACAAACGTGAAATATAAATTATTATGGAGGTAAATTATAATGGCAAAGTTAACAACCGCTGAGTTTATCGAAGCTATCAAGGAATTATCCGTATTAGAGTTAAACGAATTAGTAAAGGCTTGTGAGGAAGAGTTCGGTGTATCCGCAGCAGCAGGCGTAGTAGTTGCAGCAGCAGGCGCTGGCGCAGCAGCAGAGGAAGAGAAGACTGAGTTCGACGTTGAGCTTACAGAAGTAGGCCCGAACAAGGTTAAAGTTATCAAAGTTGTTCGTGAAGTAACAGGTCTTGGCCTCAAGGAAGCTAAGGACGTTGTAGACGGCGCTCCGAAGGTTCTTAAGCAGGGTGCATCCAAAGACGAAGCTAACGACATCAAGACAAAACTTGAGGCTGAAGGCGCTAAGATTACTCTTAAGTAATCAACTTTTATACTTTGAATGTTTTGATCCGCAGGAAGATGACTTCCTGCGGATTTTTTCATGTAACAGGAAATTCCGAGGAATTCCCCGTTACATAAAAAGGCACTGACGTGCCAAAGATGCACACTCGCGCGAAGATGTAGATTGTCGCAAGCGGCCGCGCGAGGCGCGAGAATGTGCTAAGGCACATTCTTTTCATTTTGGGGCGATTGTAAGTAATTTGGCGGTGGAAAGACAGGCGCTTATGTGTTAAAATGGATAGCATGAAAATGGCATTGCCTGCCCATTATGCGTATCAATGATCGGGCGGGACAAAAAGGAGAAAGAAATGATTGAAGAATTAGTAAAGAGATACCCGGTTCTGGAATCCGTAAAGGGGCAGATCGAGGATGCATACAAGATCTTGGAGACATGCTATGAGGACGGAGGAAAGCTTCTGATCGCCGGAAACGGCGGAAGTGCCGCAGACTCTGACCATATCGTCGGAGAGCTGATGAAAGGTTTTGTAAAGCGTCGCCCGGTATCTGCGGAACTCGCCGAGGCGTTAAAGCAGACAGACCCGGAGAGAGGGGAAGAACTGGCGAAAAAGCTTCAGGGCGGGCTCCCGGCCATCGCCCTCACAAACCATGCGGCTCTCTCCTCAGCATTCGCAAACGATGTGGATGGAATGCTCTCTTACGCACAGCAGTTAAACGGCTACGGAAAAGCAGGGGATGTGTTCCTCGGAATCAGCACCTCCGGAAACTCTGAGAATGTGATGTATGCCGCTGTGACCGCAAAGGCAAAGGGACTTAAAGTTGTCGGTCTTGCGGGAAAGACAGGCGGAAAGCTCGCAAAGCTCGCAGATGTCGCTATTATCGTGCCGGAGCAGGAGACCTATAAGATCCAGGAACTCCACCTGCCGATCTACCATGCGCTCTGCCTGATGCTGGAAGACAGATTTTATGCGGAATAGTACCGATATGATAATACATGTCTGCATGATGTTGAAAAATCCTATGAATGCCTGCGGACGATATCCGGATGTGCGAATGGGCAGACAGCAGGAATCATGCCGGAGAAGAACCGCAACCGGGGGAAAATTATGAAGAGACGGGAATGTGCCTCGTTAATTATTCTGGCATTGGCGGCGGTACCCGCACTGTTAGTTGCCATCGGACAGGTTTATGTGACAGGCGTAGACGGGATCAGGCTCAGAAGAACGGAGACCATCGACCTTCTGACGGAGATCGCGGTGCTGTTCTTTTTATATCTGTTCACGATCTGGAAAATTGAATCGAACCGGATCCGGACAGGTGCGGTACTTCTCATCACAGCCGGATTTCTCTGGATCCATCAGGCATTCACGGCGATGATCCTGTCAGGCGCGTATGTGCTGGTGCTTTTGATGCTCGGCGCACGGATCCGCAGAGGGATGGACCGGGAGCACAGATGGAGGGAGTACCATGTGATCACAGGGCTGGCGGACTTCCTTCTTGGAAGTGGATTTATGATATGCCTGTTCTGCCTGGGATCCCTGTTTTTCGGATGTGGGATCACAAGCTTCCGGTTTCTCACAGTGGTCATCGCCGGACTTCTGGCTGGGTACCGGATGATGGAATTGAGGGCGGCGGGAGATAGCGGAATGCCGTGGAAACGCGTGCCGCAGAGAACCAGGATCTCCCTGGAGATGTCCATCTGTATCGCGCTCATGTTCGCCATGATCCTTTTGCAGGCGGGACGAATGAATATCTGTGCCGACTACGATTCCCTCCATTACGGACTGCGGAATGAGTATGTTCTGGACAACGGCGGCGGAATCTATGAAAATCTCGGAATGGTCAATGTGGTGTACACCTATTCGAAAGGCCTTGAGACATTGCTTTTACCGATCTCCGGGCTGCCGTCCTACGGATTTTTCCTGAGCTTCCAGATTTGGATGACTGTCGGCACTCTGATCGCGGCGGGACAGATCGTGGAGCTGTTTGTCGGAAGAAGGTATGCGGTGAGATGCATGACACTTCTCTCCTGCATTCCGGGAATCATGAACATGTCCATCACGGCAAAGACGGATTCCATGACGGTGTTTATGCAGCTTGTACTGCTGCTGTTTCTTCTGCTCTATATCCGCAGACAGAGGAGCGCGTATCTCGTGCTGGCGGTGGACGCCTACCTGATGACACTCGTGTTAAAGCCAACGGCACTTGTATTTTCAACGGTGGCCGCTGGAACGGCGGGGCTTTATATCCTGCTCACGAGACAGCTGAAATTCCGGCTGAAGGGAAGTTTTCTTCCTTCCTGTATTTATATGATCCCGATGTGGCTTCTCATCTGGTACCGGACATGGCTGCATACGGGACTTCCGCTGACATCCGTGTTTAACTCGATCTGGGCGGCCCTCGGATTTACCGTGAGGTACCCGTACCGGTTTGAAAGTCTGCCGTCGAACGGCGGATCCATGATCTCAATCGAGGGACTAAAGCACATTTTAAAGAGAATTTATGGTGTCCTCATGGCCCCTGTGGGCGAGGACATGGCCCATGTGCGGATTGCCTGGAGCACACCGCTGCTTCTGCTCTTTCTTCTTCTCGTCTGTCTGCCGGTGCTGGCGGATGTGAGAAGATCGAGGCAGAAAGAGAAAAATACCTTGATCTGCCTGGCCTTGGTATTTGTGACGAACGGACTCATGAGTCTCATGGCTCTTTACCTGTTATGGCAGGTGGACGGCAACTATTTCCTGCTTCTCTATGTGCTGTCAGCGATCATGGCTGTGATTGTGGTAGGAAAATTAAAGAGCGGTTTCCTGCGCGGATCCATATGCAGGATGCTGGTACCGTTTATTCTCTTTAATGTGACCATCACGGCGGTCAGCAACTGGGGCGGAACCCTGGGACTGACACCGGTGAAGTTCATCCACAAGGGATATTATGATCATATGGAAGAGTCCCATGAACTGCTTGCTTTCTACGGAAATGAGAAGATATGGGATATCCTGGCGGAGAACCCGAGAACCCGCGTCGTCGTATTCGGTGAGCAGCCGGAAATGCTGAGGTTCCCGTGCAGCACCCAGAGTTACACGGACATTGAGGGAAGCGGCGGAAACTTTAATCTCTCATCCAGCCCGGAGGCGCTGGCGGACTTCTTTACATTCGCGGGAGTAGATTACATCTATCTCGGAAGCGGATACTTAAAGCCTGGAACGGATGGATTCCGGAACGTGACAGGTCTCTTAAAACAGGGGTATCTTATGGATCTCCTGTATGAAAACGGAAACGGGCTTGCGGTATTCTCGTCTGATCCGAAGAACCTCACCGAGGAGGAGAGTGAGGCGCTTTTAGCGGAGTTTACTGAAAAATACTGGCCCGGAGAACAGCAGTAAGGGGATAAGACATGAATTTACAGGAGAAGATCCTGAAAGTGTGGAGGAGGTGGAGCCCGGAGCTCCTCATCTTTGCGATCTTTCTGGGATTTGGATTTTGGATCAACCGGGGAGTGGAATTAAAGGGACTTTACATGGATGACCTGTATCTCTGGTCCTGCTACGGGAACCAGTCATTTACAGAGTATGTATTCCCAATGGGCAGCCGCCGCTTCCGCTTCCTGTTTTATCTGGCGTCCTGGCTGGAGCTTTTCTTCATCGGGGGACATGTGGAATGGATGGTTCCATTCAACATCATCCTGAACGCGGGAATCGCATACAGCATTTACAGGATGGCGGTGTCATTCAGCGACGGGCGAAGGATCATAAGCTTCGCTGTGGGGATTCTCTACCTGTCATCCAGAATGGCATATTATCAGATCGGCCAGTTTTACGGTCTGATGGAGAGCCTGGCGCTCTGGGCAGCGCTGGGGATACTGTGGTTTCTGTATCGGTATGTGAATGAGAAAAAAACGGGGGCCTTTCTCATGGCAAACCTCTTGTATTTTGTAGTCTGCTTCATTCACGAACGGTATATGGCGCTTCTTCCATTGTTGCTTCTGGCAGTAGCCCTCGGATTTGGAAAGGGACTGGCGCCGGAGACTGTGACAGCGGAGACAGGGAGAAATAGTGAACCGAACCGCGCCGCGGAGCCGAGACGAAGCCGAAGAAGAGGACAGAGCCGCGGGGCGCAGAATAAAAAAGAGGCGGCGGCCCGCACAGCAGCGGCTGAGGAGAAGGTTGGTTTCCATCTCCCGAAGCTCCTGCTTTTCGTGATCACGCTTTTCGTGTTCGGCGCGATCCAGATGATCCGCCTTTACACTATCGGAACGCTTTCACCGGCGGGAACCGGCGGAACTGACGTGGCAGATACTTTTAAGTTCACGGACGCCATTGGACAGGCACTGAACCAGGTGGGACTCGTGTTTGGGAGAAACTCCGGACCGCTCCACCTCTGTATCGAACCGTTTGCGGACAGCCCGGATAGAATCAAAAATCTAATCCTGGCGGCGGAGGCAATTCTGGGTGTCGGCGTTCTGGCGGCTGTGATCGGTATGATCCGGGCGCGGGATGAGATCGTCTGCCATTTAAAGAACGCGGTGCTGTTCCTTGTGTTTATCACACTCTGCATCGGCAGCTCCAGCGTGACGATCCGTGTGGAGATGCGCTGGGTCTATGTGGCTTACGCGGCGGCGCTTCTGTTCTTTGCCTACCTGTCACGGGTGATGGGGAAGGCGGGGATCCTGGTGCTGTTGTACGGCTGCCTGATCTTCCCGGTGGAGACATATTACCGGGACAACTGGGACAACCTGTATCTGTGGGCGCCCCAGAGCCAGTATAATTCCCTGGCGGAGAAGACATACGGAACATACGGGGACGATATCTTCGACAAGGAGATCTACATCATCGGGAAGGATTTTGAGATCAGTGATTTTAATGCTGAAACATTCCTGAAAGTATATGCAAAAGATAAAACAAATGTTCCGAAGCTCCAGCTTATCGACAGTGACATGGATCTCAAGGAGATCACGGATGACATGGTGATCCTGTGTGAGGATCCGGAGCACAACGCATACAACGATGTGACGGAGATCGTGAAGAGGCAGAGGTTCGACACGCCTTTCGGCAGCTATTCGGACGGATGGATCGATGAGCACGCGAAGATCGTTCTGACAAACGGGGAGAGCAGCAAGCTGACCTTAAAGTGCTACTACCCGGGCAGGCTTACAGGCGGTGAGACCTGTAAGATCAAGGTGAACGGACGGCAGATGGCTGATCTTGTATTTACGGACAACACGATGTACTACGAGCTCCCGGCTGCGCCGTATCAGAGATTTACCGTGGAATTTTCCTGCAACTTCTATGTGAAAGGGGCGAAGGAACACCGCGGGGAGGAAAATCTGGCGATGGTCGTGAAGGTGGTAGACCAGTAAAAGAGGCAGGTCCGCAGAAATTTTTGCGGACCGCCGGGAAAACGCAGGAATGAAATTTTCTGCAAAAGGGCAGCCGGAGAAGGCTGCGACAGTAAAAAAGGAGAATCAGAAGAATGAATGGACAGCAGTGGGCTCCAATGTGCGCGGGCTTTGCCGTTGCTGTGGTCCTGTTCCTTGTACTCGGGTATTTCCTGAGGAAGAGGGACATGACTGCCCATCTTGCTCCCGTAAAGCGGGAACTCAAGAAGGAAAAGCAATGGCTGCGGCGCGGGGAGTATAATGCGGCTATGGTAAAGGGCCGCCAGAATCTGGAACTGTTCCTGAAGCTGGTGGCGGAATTTAATGGGATCGAGCTCGACAATTCTGCCCAGGCGATGGCGAACGCCAAGAGCGGTCCGGATGGAAGAGGACAGCGCGAAACTTACCGGATGAACGGGAGAAAGCGTCAGAGAGTCATGACATTCCAGCAGTTTGGATGGTGGCTCGACGAGAATGGGTATCTGGACCGGGTCGGAAAGTGGGAATTGAACGAGATCCGCGTGATCGGAAACAAGGCGGTTCATGAGAACTATGTTTCTAAGGAAGATGCCTGGAATCAGTACAATTATATGGAAGATGTTCTGCGGATCGTCGCTGACCACCACGCAAACCGGCGGAAACAGAGAGGACCGGCGGTTAAAAAGAGCCAGACGGGGTGCCATGGGGCGAGCGTGAAGAAGACGTCCGTGGCACAGATGAAAGGACGCGGACAGGGGCAGTCAAAGAGTGGAGGACAGAGTCAGGCAGGAAAAAGCCAGGCGAAGAACAGAGGACAGGGACATGCCCGGAAGCGTGAAGGCGGAAAGCAGACCAGTGGCGGGAACGCGAGGCAGGACGCAAAGGTAAGCGGCAATCAGAGAGTGGTTCAGAAGACCGAGGGAAAGAAAACGGCGGAACAGAAAAGCACTGAGAATAAGCAGACATTGAGAAAGCCGCAGAACGGCAGCAATGGGAAGGCAGCTGGAAAGAATGAGACGTCGGAGAGAACTCAGCAGAAGAGAGAAGTAAAAACAGCGGTCAATAAAGCCCAGCAGAGCAGGGAAGTAAAGATTGTAGAGAAGACCGCAGAGAATGCCCAGCCGGAGAAGCTGAGTTCTTCCGCAAAGAGGCGTCAGAGAAGAAAGCGCGCGAAAGCGGCCAGAGAGCAGGCTGAGGCAGCAGGAATGGTTCGCGAGACTGCACCGCAGAGTAAGGCAGCAAAGCCGACAGAAAAAATAGCAGAGCCGACAGAAAAAACGGTAAAGCCGACAGAAAAACGCACTGTGTGTCATGGGAAAGAGACAGATCGCCAACCGCGCCAGGTACAGCCCCAGACTTCCATGAGGATCGTGACACTCAGTCAGCCAACCGGCGGATGGACAGCGGGAACTGATAAGAAAGAGACAGTGAAGTCAGAAAAGTCAAAGAAGAACACAGCACCGCAATTGAAGCGGAAGAGTGGAGAAGCGGAAAAGCGGACGCAGGGGAATATTGCAGCAAGGCAGACACAGAATGAAGGCGCAGCAGATCCGACAGCGAGACGCCGCCGCAGACCGAAAAGAAGACCGGCAGCGGAACATGCAGGAAATAACGTAGGAAGAACCGCAGCAGGCGGAGGAGATCATGAAGAATAAGAAAAGCTATGTCTATATCGGACTTCCAGTTCTGGGGATGATTTTTTATCTGGCATATATCAGGCGCTCCGCCATTGACATGGTGTATTCCGATTATATCCGGCTCATAAATTCCTATCTGCCGGACGTGTGGAACCCGGATAAGTTTTTTGTGGCGGATCTGCTCACAAGAATTCCGGTGAACTTCTTAGAGCGCGGACTGAATGTCATGATCTTTGGATACAGCGTCACTGTGGACCGGATCATGGGCATCCTCGGATTTGGACTCTCCGCCCTGGTCATCGGCCGGTACAGCAGGAAAAAGGAACTCTGCCCGGTCTGGTACGCGGCGATGATGATCGTTATGTTCAGCCTTAATAAGTGGGAGATGCTGTACAACGGAACCGGATGGGCGCATTTCCTGGCATTCGGATTGTTTTTCTGGAATTATGCCCTGCTGGATCAGGTGTACGAAAAGGGATTCCGAAACGCGAAGAAATCGGAGCTTGTACTTCTCTTTGTACTGCCGCTTGTGATCACCATAGGGGCGGCGGGACCGTACTGCGCGATCTACACGGTAACGATCGTGATGGCGTACCTGTTTATTTACGTGCGCGATATTGTAATTGCAAAGAGTTTATCTGGAAAATATCAGGCAAAGGCCGACAGACAGAATTTAAGCAGTACGGATAGGAAAAACGTATCGGGCAAAGGCAGGGAAAACGCTGGCGTGATCGGTGTAATTTCAGATGATCTTGCCGGAATCGGAACCGCCCGCGTGATCGCCCTGATCGCAGTGGCAGTCATTCCGTTTCTCATTTACCTCTGGAGCAACTCCCAGGCGGTTTACGAGTATTCGGGGGCGGTAAATGTGCCGCTCTTTACGGCTTTCCGACAGGATCCGAAATTTTTTATTAAATTTCTTCTTAAGTCTTTTGCTTCCATGGTTTTTGGAGTAGAATTGATTGACAGGAGCTTTGCAGGGATTCCGGGGAAGGTCTGGTGCGCGGTCGGTGTGATCGTCCTGTTTGCGTATTTCTTTGCGCTGTGGATGAATTTTTATTACCGGATCGAGAAACAGACGATCCTGCCGCTGATGCTCCTGGCAGGCGGTGGTATGAACCACCTGATGGTGCTTGTGAGCCGGTATATCTTTATGCCGAATGACAAGTATGGGATGAGTTCCCGGTATGCGCTGCAGTATCAGATCGGTGTGATCGGAATCTTTCTTACGTTCGCTCTGGCTGCGAAGTGCGGATTCTGTAAAAAGGAAGAATGCAGGGAAAGCAGAGGCACAGAGCCGAAAGGGGCACAGCATATCAGCAGGACTGAAAAGGATCCTTTGCCAAAGCTGGTAAAGAGATTATCGATCGCCCTCGCCGCCATGTTCCTCATCGGAAACGTGATGACGACGGCGGAGGAATTCCGCTTCGGAAAGTACCGGAAAGAACATAACCGGGACGAGGTAAAACAGATCTTATTAAATTTTGAAAACGAGTCAGACAAAACACTGGAGGACGCGCTGGAGTATCACAAACCGGGATGCCGGGAAGCACTTACGGTCCTCAAAGAAAACGGTTGGAATATATGGAGGTAAACCTATGAAAGTAGTAATCCTGGCAGGAGGATTCGGAACAAGGATCAGCGAGGAGAGTCATTTAAAACCAAAGCCGATGATCGAGATCGGTGAGAAGCCGATCATGTGGCATATCATGAAATATTATTCCCAGTTCGGGTATAACGAATTTATTATCTGTCTGGGATACAAACAGTATGTGGTAAAGGAGTTCTTTGCGGATTACTTCCTTCACACATCTGATGTGACCTTCGATCTTGCGAACAACAGCATGAAGGTCCACAACAACTATGCGGAGCCGTGGAAGGTGACTCTGATCGACACAGGACTCAACACCATGACCGGCGGACGCGTAAAGAGGATCAAAGAGTATGTGGGAAATGAGCCGTTTATGCTGACCTACGGCGACGGTCTCGCAAACATCGACTTAAAGGCACTGGAAGAGTTCCACAGAAGCCATGGAAAGATCGCAACCATCACGGCAGTCAATATCGGACAGCGCTTCGGTGTCCTCGACCTCGAGGATAACGGAAAGATCAATTCCTTCCGCGAGAAGAATGACGATGACGGCAGCCTGATCAACGGCGGTTACATGGTATTAAATCCGGGCGTATTCGACTACATTGAGGGCGATTCCACCGTATTCGAGCAGGCACCGTTAAGAAACCTCGCAAAGGACGGCGAGCTCATGGCATACCGCCACGAGGGATTCTGGAAGTGCATGGATACCCAGCGCGAGAAACAGCAGTTAGAGGCGATGTGGCAGTCAGGAAACGCGCCGTGGAAGATCTGGGAATAGGTTCACACGCCTGCTTTCCGGAAGCCGCTGTGAGGATCGCAGAAAACGGCTGCGCGGAGAGCAAAAATCCGTAAATGGAGATACGAAAATGAATTTGGAAGAAGTATTTAACTTTTATAAAGGAAAGAAGGTCCTCGTAACCGGACATACCGGCTTTAAGGGAACCTGGCTTTCCAGGATCCTTGTAAACGCGGGGGCGGAGGTCACAGGATATTCCTTAAACCCGCCGACAGACCCGGCACTGTTCAACATGGCAGGTCTTGAGGGTAAGATGAATTCCGTCATCGGTGACATCAGGGACCTCGCCCATTTAAAGCAGGTATTCGAGGATACAAAACCGGAGATCGTCTTACATCTGGCGGCACAGCCTATCGTGCGGGACTCCTATAAGGATCCGGTCTACACCTACGAGACGAACGTCATTGGCACCGTCAATATTTTGGAGTGCGTCCGCCTGAATCCGTGCGTGAAGTCCTTCTTAAACGTGACGACGGATAAGGTCTACGAGAACAGGGAGTGGGAGTACGGCTACCGCGAGGTGGACCGCCTGGACGGCTATGATCCGTATTCCAACAGCAAATCATGTTCCGAGCTTGTGACACACAGCTACAGGAAGTCCTTCTTTGCGGACGGACACTGCGCGATCTCAACCTGCCGTGCGGGAAATGTCATCGGCGGCGGCGACTTCGCGAATGACCGTATCGTTCCGGACTGCGTCCGCGCGGCGATGGCGAAAAAGCCGATCGTTGTCCGCAATCCGCATTCTACCCGCCCGTACCAGCATGTGCTGGAGCCGTTAGCGGCATATCTCATGGTTGCGAAGGCCCAGTATGAGGACGGAAAATACGCCGGATACTACAACGTGGGACCGGATGACAAGGACTGCGTGACCACGGGTGAGCTTGTGGACATGTTCTGCAGCGCCTGGGGAAATGGACTTTCCTGGGAAAACAAGAGCGACGGAGGTCCTCACGAGGCAAACTTCTTAAAACTCGACTGCTCCAAGTTGAAGACCACATTTGGATGGCATCCGCGTTATGGCGTGAAGGAAGCCATCGGACTCACTGTTGAGTGGTGCCAGGAGTATGAGAAGAACGGCGATGTTGTGGCTGTCATGGACAGACAGATCAAGGAGATGTTCCAGTAGAACAGAAGAACATAGTCCACTATTTGAAAAAGACAGGAAACCTGGAGGTGCGTGCAGAAACTTCCCGGCAAATGAAACATTGTATACAGCAGGAACGAGTTCAGAAATTGGTCTGCTGTATCATCAGGAAAGGAAAAAGTTATGTTTGAAAACAAGACAGAGGCGGAGGCAAGAAAAGAGATCCTTGACCTCGTAGCCGAATATGCCGATAAATTCCATAACCAGAAAAAGGAATTCCATGAGGGAGACCGTATTCCGTACGCGTCCCGTGTGTACGACAGCAGGGAGATGGTAAACCTTGTGGACAGTTCCCTGGAGTTCTGGCTTACATCCGGACGTTACACGGATGAGTTCGAGAAGAAGCTCGCGGAGTACCTTCATGTGCGCTACTGCGCCCTCGTAAACTCCGGTTCCTCCGCAAATCTGATCGCATTCATGACACTTACATCCCCGCTTCTCGGCGAGCGCCGTGTAAAGCGCGGGGACGAGATCATCACTGTTGCGGCAGGTTTCCCGACCACCGTAACTCCAGCGATCCAGTATGGCGCTGTCCCGGTGTTCGTTGACGTGACGATCCCGCAGTACAATATCGATGTCACGAAGTTAGAGGCGGCACTTTCCGATAAGACAAAGGCAGTCATGATTGCCCATACACTCGGAAACCCGTTCGATTTAAAGGCAGTGAAGGAATTCTGTGAGAAACATAACCTGTGGCTCGTTGAGGACAACTGCGACGCGTTAGGCTCCAGATACACCATCAACGGTGAGGAGAAATTCACCGGAACCGTAGGCGATATCGGAACATCCAGCTTCTATCCGCCGCACCACATGACCATGGGTGAGGGCGGAGCCGTTTACACGGACAATCCGCTGTTAAACAAGATCATCCGTTCCTTCCGCGACTGGGGCCGTGACTGTGTCTGCCCGTCCGGACATGACAACCTCTGCGGACACCGCTTTGACAGACAGTACGGTGAGCTTCCGCTTGGCTATGACCACAAATATGTATATTCCCATTTCGGAAATTTCTGAGTAGTCAAAATAGATAATCTGTTTCGTACCAGATCGGAAGAGCGTCGTGTAGGGAAAGAGTGTAGATCTCGGTGGTCGCCGT
>ENA-USYP01001912-USYP01001912.1-human-gut-metagenome-genome-assembly--contig:-NODE-1912-length-14132-cov-14.066809_pt1 | contig 14132 bp, 9 predicted proteins | sample MGYA00250065_ERZ773512 | MGnify/ENA primary metagenome ERZ773512 (study PRJEB29103, sample SAMN06112003) | human gut metagenome | biome: human gut; feature: ankylosing spondylitis patient; material... | reverse complement strand
CCGATTGATTTCATCAGGACAGGGTCCATTTGATGATTAATAAAACCGTCTACTTTCAGGATACCTCCTTCGTAGCACTTTCCGTCTTGCAGAATTCTTTTTTTAAGTAATTGCATGCTGTATGATATTAATTAAATAATGTGCTAATATTCCATTCCGCATGGTGAACAGCGGTTGGTATATTAGCACATGGAAATTTGAATTGTTACTTGTTGTCTCTTAAGTCTTTTACTCGGACGGCTTTTCCTTCGCTTTGCGGGAGAGAGCCTTTTTTTACCAGTTTAACTTTGGGAGTCACCAATATTTCATCCTTTAATTGGCGGGTTATATCCTTGCGGATCTTCTCCAGTTCAATATAATTGTCAGTGGAAAGGTCGCTTAATTCTACTTCGACGATCATCTCGTCTTGGTTGTTGACTGTTTCCAGTGTAATCAGGTAATTGCTGCCTAATTCGGGAAATTGTACGAGTATCTTTTCTACTTGCATCGGGAAGATATTTACTCCCTTGATAATGAACATATCATCACTGCGTCCCTTGATACGATCAATACGGATGTGCGTGCGGCCGCAGGGGCATTTTCCCGGAAGAATACGGGTTAAGTCACGGGTGCGATAGCGGATTAACGGCATCATCTCCCGGTCGAGAGTCGTAAGTACTAATTCTCCGATTTCTCCTTCCTGAACGGGTTCTCCTGTTTCCGGATCGATAATTTCTACCAGATAACAGTCTTCCCAGAAGTGCATTCCGTTTTGTTCCTGACATTCGAAAGCAACACCGGGACCGTTCATTTCTGTCATACCGAAGCTGTTGTATGCTTTTACGCCCAGCATCTTTTCTATTTTCCGGCGTTGTTCGTCGGTGTGAGGTTCAGCACCGATAACCAGCGTTTTCAGTGTGGTTCCTTTGGGATCAAGGCCTTCTTCCTGAAAGACTTCGGCAAGGCGGATGGCATAGCTGGGGATAGCATGTAAAGCGGTAGTCTTGAAGTCGTTGATGAATTTAATCTGTCGTTTACTGTTTCCGGCTGCGGCAGGGACTGTCAGACAGCCCAGGCGTTCTGCACCGTATTGGAAGCCTAACCCTCCTGTAAACATACCGTATCCGGAGCTGTTTTGGAAGACGTCGGTCTTGCGTATTCCTACTGCGTACAGGCAGCGGGCTACCAGGTTGGCCCAGGAGTCGAGATCGTGCTGTGAATGAACAATAACTGTCGGGTTTCCGGTAGTACCACTAGAAGAGTGAATACGTACACCATCATTGCTCATATCACCTGCTACCAGCCCGAAAGGATAGTGGGCACGCATATCGGCTTTGGTAGTAAAGGGCAATTTGCGGATATCGTCTAATGATTGTATGCTATCTGCAGTGATGCCATGTTTGCTGAAAACTTCTTTGTAATATGGGGAGTTTGCAGCTATATTGATTGTTTTCTTAAGCCGTCGAAGTTGTAATTCCTGCAACTTCTCCCGGCTCATGGTTTCTAGTTCTTCTTCCCAGTATTGTGTATTCATGATAATGCCTGTTATTACATTAGCTTTTCTGCAATTTCCTTGCCGGCAGCCAATGCTTTAAGATTCATTTCTACAATTGCTTCTCCCTTGCGCAGGAAGATTTCACGGATGCTGTCTTGTACTTTTCCGTAGTCGATGCCAAGGAATGGAATGGTTGCTCCCAGTAAGACTATGTTGGCAACGCGGGCGGAGCCTACTTCTTTGGCTACTTTGTCTACGTTCAACACAATTTTGTGAGGCAGCTTATTGATTTCTGCCATTACTTTGTCTGCTTCCGGATAATTGGGGATATTGACAAACGGAGTTTCGTTAGTCACTAACCAACCGTTAGGGCTAAGATAAGGGAGGTAGCGCAATCCTTCCATGGGTTCCAATGAAATGATAAGGTCGCATTTACCTGATGGGATCAAGTCTGAAGCAATCGGCTGGTCGCTGATACGGAGGTTGGATTGAACATCTCCTCCGCGTTGGCTCATTCCGTGCACTTCTGCTTGTTTCATATATAATCCTTCTTTCAAGGCAGCTTTGCCGATCACTGTAGCAATAGACAGAATTCCCTGTCCACCGACTCCTGATAATATGATGTCTTTCTTCATGGCTTACTTACTTCTTTTTTTGCGTGCTAATGTCTGGATACACTCTCTACGTGGAATAATGACAGATACACCACGGTATTCGATCTCTTCGCGAATGATTTGCTTCATCTCCTCATAGTTTTTCTTCAACGGAGTAACGACGCGGATATGAGCCGGATCTACTCCGATACCTGCACAGATCGCTTCGATACGTCCGGTTCCGGCAGAGTCCTGTCCGCCTGTCATGGCGGTAGTTTCATTGTCGGAGATGACGATGGTTACACTGGCATTCTCGTTCACACAATCTAATAGTCCGGTCATTCCGGAATGGGTGAATGTGGAGTCTCCGATGACAGCTACAGCCGGGAAAAGACCTCCGTCAGCCGCACCTTTCGCCATCGTGATGGAGGCGCCCATGTCTACGCATGAGTTGATTGCATTGAAAGGAGCATTCGCGCCTAATGTGTAACAGCCGATGTCGCTGAATACTTTATGAGATGGGTATTCTTCTTTCAGAACTTCGGTTAGTGTGATATACATATCGCGATGTCCGCAACCTTCGCAAAGTGCAGGCGGACGCATTTCTACGACAGAAGGAATGCCGAATTCCGATTTATTCTCTTTGCCTACGGCGCGGGCTACAGAGTCCGGATTTAATTCTCCATCCTGTGACAGAGTGCCGTCCAAGCGTCCTTTTACTTTAACGCCGATGCCCAGATAACCTTTCAATTGTTTTTCTACAAATGGTTGTCCGTCTTCCAGAACGAGGATTTCGTCACAGGAGTCAATCAATTGATGTAATTGCTTTTTAGGCAATGGATACTGGCCGATTTTAAGTACCGGATATTCGCAACCTTCAGGATAGTTTTCCATCAGATAGTTGTAGCCGATGCCACAAGCGATAATTCCTAACTTTTTGTTAGGACCATCTGTATATTTATTATAAGGTGATTCTTCCGAAGCTTTGATAAACTCGTCTTGGCGCGCAAGTAATACTTTGTAGCGTTTACGGGCATTTCCAGGTAACAAGATGAACTGACGAGGATCTTCGCTGAAAGAGATGCCATTCTGTGGTTTTTGTGCTTTGCGTTCTACTCCAGAGCGGGAGTGTGCAAGGCGGGTTACCATACGCATCAAGATAGGTTCGCCCAATTTTTCAGAGAATTCGAAACCACTGTATACCATATCATACGCTTCCTGCTGATTGCTGGGTTCGTACATGGGAATCAGTGAGAAATCTCCGTAGAAACGGCTGTCTTGTTCGTTCTGCGAAGAGTGCATACTGGGGTCGTCTGCTGCTATCACGATCAATCCGCCTTTCACGCCTGTGATGGCAGAGTTGACAAAACAGTCGGCAGCTACATTCATACCTACGTGCTTCATACAAACTAATGCCCGTTTACCAACGAATGACATACCCAACGCAGCTTCCATCGCTGTTTTTTCATTGGCACACCAACGGTTGTGTATATTCTGTTCGGTCGTTATTGGGGCCATTTGAATATATTCCGTAATTTCAGTTGAAGGAGTACCAGGATAGGCATAAACACCTGAAAGTCCGGCATCCAGTGCAGCTTGTGCAATGGCTTCATCGCCAAGTAAGAGTTGCTTGCTCATATATATTTCTTTTATTTAGTGTTGATCACAGTTTGTTAATCTATCGGGCAAAGATAGGCTTTTCCGTTCGTTTTATCACAAATTTACTTGAAAATCTTTCTTTCATTCAGGGCTTTCCAGTATTTTCTTGCATTTGCCATGTGGTCGGCATAATTGGATGCAAAGTTGTGAGTTCCGGAAAAATCTTCTTTAGCACACATGTAGATATAGTTATGTTTGGTATAGTTCAATACGCTGTCTATTCCCTTTTTAGAAGGGATACGGATGGGGCCTGGAGGCAGACCGGTATTTATATAGGTGTTATAGGGGGAATTGACTTTTAAATTTTCGTTGGTGATTCGGCGCAGACCGAAATCCTGTAGTGCAAATTTGATGGTAGGATCTGCCTGCAAAGGCATATCTTGATGTAAACGATTGATATACAATCCGGCTACCATTGGCTTTTCTTCATTGTTGTTGGTTTCTTCTTCAACGATGGAAGCAAGAGTGCTGACTTCTTCCGGTGTCATGCCGATGGCGGTGGCTTGTGCCAGACGTTCTTTGTTCCAGAAGCGTTCGTGCTCATTCTTCATTCGTTTAAAGAAGTCGTCTACGCTCATGTCCCAATATACCTGATAGGTTTCAGGTATGAAAAGGCTGGGGAGTGTTATGGTTGTGTATCCCATTTGAGCCTGGAAAGTAGAGTCGAATAACTGGCTGGCGATTTCGGCAGAGTCTATCATGAGTTGTTTTCCAATGCTTCGTGCTAACCGGTCTAATGTCCGGACACTTCCTATGGTAAGGTTGATCGCTTCCTGATAGCCTCTGGAAAAGCGACTATATACGTGATAGACATTGTCATTGGGGCGAATGGCATAACGTCCGGTATGGATATTCTGATCGAAATCTTTGTATTTTGCCATCCACTGGAAACCGGTGAACTTATTGACATGCCCGATTTTTTGTATTTTATGATAGATAGAGTCGGCTGTATCATCCCGGTCTACATAAATATATACGGTTTTAGATGGATGAAATTGAGGAGCAAACAGATAGTAATAAAAGGTGCCTCCGGCAATTGCACAAAGGAGGAATGCTCCGATTAGAATTGATAGTAGAATATTTCTCTTTTTTCTCTTCATCTTTTGAGGTATATTTAAAAAGTTCGTCAAAGATAAAAAGAATTTGGATAGGTGTAATCCCTTTCTATAATGAATCGTTGAAAAGAGGATGAATTACTCCGGACTTTTCTAATATTTAAAGATTGAATGTGCTGATTGTATTAGGTTGTATTGCGATTATTAATTCGTTCTACAATTGTGGAACGAATCAGAATTTGTATGTAGATAAGTTAGTCTTAGTGAAGCGAGTTGTTAATTAGTTCGGCCAGAGGGAATAATTTGCATTTGCTTCTATTTTGTTTTCTATCTCATCGGGTAAAGGTGCGAAGAAATCCATATTAGTCAGGCTCTCGATGCTATCCACTGTGACTACATATGAAGATAGAGGTTCTACTGCCTGCTCATTGTTGAATAAGAAGCCGATAGCCCGTATCGGTTTGGCAAAAGGAGATAGGACTACTTTGAAAAACCGTTGAGGTACTACGACCTTATTTTTCCCAATCGTTTTAGGCTGTTTTTCAATAATAGGTCCACATATAATAATAATGGCACTATCTGCTATAGCCCAATTCCGGATTTTTTCTTCCAGATTTTTCCATCCTCTTCTATTTAACTGGGGATGTTGGGGACACATATTGCTGAAATAGAATGATTCTTTCATGGCTTCAGGACTCCATTTCATATCTGCAGCAGGCGCCATGTGTCCTTTGTCGTATCCTGAACGGGTGTAGTCAGCATTAGTTGCAATCGGGCCTGTCACTAATGGGTCGGCAATAAAACGATTGCCTCTTTTTTCTTTTCCTTTGGTTTCTTCCCGGGTTAATTCGTAAGAGACCCAGTTGGGTATTTTTAAATCTTTGTTATATGATACGGTATATCCGCTATGCCGGATTATTTGTTCTTGCCGGGGAACTAATGGTATGGGTGTCTCCAGATCTTTGCCAAGTGGAATTTGAAGGGAGATATCGGTTTGCGGTTCATTATTATTCTGGGTATTAATCTGTTGGCAATATAAATAGACGCCAAAAAGAATAGGAATGAGCACAATGATGGCGATGATACATCCTAATCTGTTATTGGAATGTGATTTCTTTTTGAATAGCTTTCTGTTTTTACCTTTTTTACTTCGATTCATTGGTTAGCTAGTAATGGCGGGTTTGTTTTATTCTTCTTTTCTCATGCTGAATTCACAACCGCAATATTGTTGGTTGTAGAAGTTATACTCTTTAATGATGGCGATACGTCGTTCGCTAAGTCCGCCTTTCCGCCAATTCTGTTCCCAGTATGTGACATCCGGGTATGAAGCGGTGGCATATTGTCCGGCTTCATTAATCTGCTCCAGACTTTTCCAACGACTGGAAGCAAGCGTTGTGGTTATTACGGAAAGGCCATGTTCATGTGCATAACGGGCGGTCTCCAATAAGCGTAGTTTAAAGCAACGTAGGCAGCGTCCTCCTCTTTCGGGTTCCTGCTCCATTCCTGCTATATGGCATCGCCAGTTTTCATGATCGTAATCAGCATCTATTATTTCCAATCCCAATGATTGGGCATAGCGTGTACATTCGTCTTTTCTTATCATATACTCTTCCTGCGGATAGATGTTAGGATTGCAATAATAGATAACAGGGGTGATGTGATGTTGCATCATACATTCAATAATGGCTGATGAACAAGGAGCACAACAGGTATGAAGTAAGACTTTATCGGCTCCTCCCGGAACTTCGAGTTGGAATTTCTTTTTCATGCTGTAAAGTTAATACATATTTACGATACGAGTCAATGGTTTATGCTTTATTCAGAATAGTTTTTTATAAAAATAGGAGGGAGGATATCTCCTTTATACTGTTTTTTATAAAATCTTGTTTATTGAACTAATTCACTAAATGAGTATGAATTAACTAATTAATCTCATCTTTTTTACTACTTTTGTCCATTCAAGTTTATAACAACTCAATAATGGATGAATTAAATTGCGGGCAAGGAGAGCAAAATGCAGGCCCGGAGAAGAAAAAAAGTACCTCGAAAATAGTGAAGAGAACTTTAGTTGTGGCTGCATTGGCTTTGGCGGTATATGTTGTATATTCCGTAGTTTATTTATTTGTCTCACCTGATCGTAATATTCAGCAGATCTATCTGGTTCCGGAAGATGCTGCGTTTATCATTCAATCATCGGCTCCGATTGAAGATTGGGAAAAGTTTAGTGGAAGTGAAACATGGCAATGTCTGAAGAAAGCGAAATCTTTCGAGGAAGTAACGAAGAGCGTAGAGAAGCTCGATTCGGTTGTCAAAAGCAATAAGGTGCTATTGTCGCTTGTCGGTGAACGGGATATGCTTATTTCGCTTCATAAGACTCGTGCCACAGAGTGGGATTTTTTGCTTATCTTGGATATGCAGAAAACATCGAAGATGGATTTATTGAAAGACCAGGTTGAAACCGTATTGGTCATGAGTGGTTTTACTGTGACTAACCGGATGCATAATGGTATTAATATCCTTGAAATGCGCGATTCCGAGACGAGGGATATTTTCTATATTGCTTTTGTCGATAATCATTTGGTTGGTTCATACACATCCGGACTTGTCGAGTCGGCTATTGATTCGCGTAATAAACCTAAAATCGGGCTTGATCAGTCTTTTATTGAAACAGAGAAGTTGGTTTCCGGTAAGGGACTTGTCAGAGTCTTTGTCAATTATGCGCGTGTACCTCAATTTATGTCTATTTATTTAGGTACAAGAAATGAGTACATTGATCTGTTTAGCAATTCCATGAATTTTGCCGGACTTTATTTAAATACGAATAAGGAGCGGATGGAAGTGAAAGGATATACATTGAAAAAAGATTCTGCCGATCCTTATGTCACTGCTTTGTTGAATTCGGGAAAACATAAAATGAAAGCACATGAGATTCTGTCCGGGCGGACAGCTCTTTATACGAATATAGGTTTCAATAGTCCGGTGACCTTTGTAAAGGAACTGGAGAATGCACTGTCGGTTCACAATAAACAGTTGTATGATTCTTATCAAAGTTCCCGGAAAAAGATAGAAGGGTTATTCGGTATATCTTTGGAAGAAAACTTTTTGAGTTGGATGTCAGGAGAGTTTGCTATTACCCAATCCGAACCAGGTTTGTTAGGACATGATCCCGAACTGATTCTGGCTATCAGGGCTAAAAGTATTAAAGATGCCCGTAAGAACATGGAATTCATTGAAAAGAAGATTAAGCGACGTACTCCGGTTAAGATTAAGACTGCTAATTATAAGGATTTCGAGATTAATTATGTCGAAATGAAAGGCTTTTTTCGCTTGTTCTTTGGAAAGCTATTTGATAAATTTGAGAAGCCATACTATACTTATGTTGACGATTATGTAGTTTTTAGTAATAAAGCTGCTTCTTTACTTTCCTTTGTAGAAGATTACGAGCAGAAGAATTTATTAAAAAATAATCCGGGTTTTGAAAATGCACTGTCATATTTAAAATCAAGTTCTACTATTTTCTTATATACAGATGTGCGCAAGTTTTATTCCCAGTTGAAACCGATGATGAATCCTGCTACATGGAATGAAATACAATCAAACAAAGACGTTTTGTATTCATTTCCTTACTGGACTATGCAGATTATAGGTACGGTTTTACGCAAGGGTGCGCGCCACGACATTTCCATCGCGCTGCGCTAACCGCATTTAATCCAGGAGAATCATTCATCGTGTTTTGGCGTGATATTACGTTGTCGGTCTGGCGTAAGAAGACAACTGGCCTCAAAACAAAAAAGCGTTTACTGCCGCTGGTGCTGGCAGCGGCATTATGCAGTTCACCGGTCTGGGCGGAAGAAGCCACTTTCACCGCTAATTTTAAAGATACCGACCTGAAATCGTTCATCGAAACCGTCGGCGCTAACCTTAATAAAACCATCATTATGGGGCCGGGCGTACAGGGGAAAGTGAGTATTCGCACCATGACCCCGCTCAATGAACGCCAGTATTACCAGCTATTCCTTAACCTGCTGGAAGCACAGGGGTATGCCGTCGTACCGATGGAAAACGACGTGCTGAAGGTGGTGAAATCCAGCGCTGCGAAAGTCGAGCCGCTGCCGCTGGTCGGTGAAGGCAGCGACAACTACGCGGGCGATGAAATGGTCACCAAAGTCGTGCCGGTACGCAATGTGTCGGTACGCGAGCTGGCACCGATTCTGCGCCAGATGATCGACAGCGCAGGCTCAGGCAATGTTGTTAATTACGATCCCTCCAACGTGATTATGCTCACCGGACGCGCCTCCGTTGTGGAGCGCCTGACAGAAGTGATCCAGCGCGTGGATCACGCGGGTAATCGCACCGAAGAGGTGATCCCGCTGGATAACGCCTCGGCTTCGGAAATCGCCCGCGTGCTGGAAAGCCTGACGAAAAACAGCGGCGAGAACCAGCCTGCGACGCTGAAATCTCAAATTGTCGCCGACGAACGCACCAACAGTGTGATTGTCAGTGGTGACCCGGCCACGCGGGACAAAATGCGCCGCCTGATCCGTCGGCTGGACTCAGAAATGGAACGCAGCGGCAACAGCCAGGTGTTCTATCTCAAATACAGCAAAGCCGAAGATCTGGTCGATGTGCTGAAGCTCGACCCGAAAGACCTCTACGCCACCGTATTCGAAGGCAGCCCCGAAGAAGGCCTGGAACGCGACAACGAAGCCGCTTCCTATTGGGAACAGTTCCTGCCGAAAGACCATATCCTTAACGGAAACAAACACGATAACTTCTGGGAAATGGGTGATACGGGACCTTGTGGCCCGTGCTCCGAAATTCACGTGGATTCGCGTTCGGAAGAAGAAAAGGCCAAAGTACCCGGTTCGCAACTGGTGAACAAAGACCATCCGCAGGTTATCGAGATATGGAACCTCGTATTCATGCAGTTCAACCGCAAGGCAGACGGCAGCCTCGAAGGACTTCCCGCCAAAGTAATCGACACCGGTATGGGCTTTGAACGCCTGGTACGTACACTGCAAGGCAAGACTTCCAACTACGACACCGATGTTTTCCAACCGATACTGAAAGCCATCGGCGACATGACGGGAGCCACATACGGCAAAAACGAACAGCAGGACATCGCCATGCGCGTAATTGCCGACCACATCCGTACAATCGCCTTCTCCATCACCGACGGTCAGCTTCCGAGCAATGCCAAGGCAGGTTACGTAATCCGCCGTATCCTCCGCCGTGCAGTGCGCTACGGCTACACGTTCCTCGGACAGAAGCAGGCTTTCATGTACAAGTTGTTGCCCGTACTCATCGAGAACATGGGCGGCGCATACCCCGAATTGAATGCACAGAAAGAACTGATAGCCAAAGTCATTAAAGAAGAAGAAGATTCTTTCCTCCGTACTTTGGAGACCGGTATCCGTCTGCTGGATAAGACCATGGCGGATGCCAAGGCAGTCGGCAAGACCGAAATCAGCGGTAAAGACGCCTTTACGCTCTATGATACGTTCGGCTTTCCGCTCGACCTCACCGAACTTATCCTCCGCGAAAACGGCATGACCGCCGACATCAAAGAGTTCGATGCCGAAATGCAGCAGCAAAAGCAACGTGCACGCAATGCCGCCGCCGTTGAAACCGGAGACTGGATTACACTGCAGGAAGGCACTACCGAATTTGTAGGCTACGATTATACAGAATATGAGACATCTATTCTGCGCTACCGCCAGATAAAGCAAAAGAACCAGACACTGTTCCAGATTGTACTGGACAAGACTCCGTTCTATGCCGAAAGCGGCGGTCAGGTAGGCGATACCGGCGTACTGGTCAATGAGTTCGAAACGATTGAAGTCATCGACACCAAAAAGGAGAACAACCTTCCTATCCATATCACCAAGAAGCTGCCCGAACACCTGGAAGCACCGTTCATGGCATGTGTAGATACGGACAAACGTGCCGCCTGCGCCGCCAACCACTCTGCTACCCACTTGCTGGATGCCGCATTGCGCGAGGTATTGGGCGACCACGTAGAGCAAAAGGGTTCTTTGGTGACTCCGGACTCATTGCGTTTCGACTTCTCGCACTTCCAAAAAGTGACGGACGAGGAAATCCGCCAGGTGGAACACATCGTGAATACCAAGATACGTGCCAACATCCCTCTGAAAGAGTACCGCAACATACCTATCGAAGAAGCCAAGGAACTGGGCGCCATCGCTCTTTTCGGCGAAAAGTACGGCGACCGTGTACGTGTCATTCAGTTCGGTTCTTCCATTGAATTCTGCGGTGGTACGCACGTAGCCGCTACCGGAAACATCGGAATGATGAAGATTGTATCCGAAAGTTCCGTTGCCGCCGGTGTCCGCCGTATCGAAGCCTATACCGGAGCACGCGTAGAGGAGATGCTCGATGCCTTCCAGGATACGATGCGCGATTTGAAAGCACTCTTCAACAACGCCCCCGACCTGTCAGGCGCCATCCGCAAATACATCGAAGAGAACGCCGGTCTGAAAAAACAGGTGGAAGATTTCATGAAAGAGAAAGAAGCACAACTGAAAGAGAAACTTCTACAGAATATCCAAGAGGTGAACGGTACGAAGGTTATCAAGTTCTGTGCAGCCATGATACCCGCCGACACGGTTAAGAACATCGCATTCCAACTGCGCGGAGAGATTACGGAAAACCTTTTCTTCGTTGCGGGAACGGTATTCGAAGGCAAACCGATGCTGACAGTGATGCTGAGCGACAACCTCGTAGCCGGCGGACTGAAAGCCGGTAACCTTGTGAAAGAAGCCGCCAAGCTGATACAAGGCGGCGGCGGCGGTCAGCCCCACTTTGCAACTGCCGGCGGAAAGAACCCTGACGGCTTGAGCGCAGCCGTAGACAAAGTCCTGGAACTGGCAGGATTATAATCCGTAAGATTGCCGGAAAGGCAGATATTTCAACTTCAATTTACAATAAAAGGAGAAGCCATCGCTTCTCCTTTTGTTTTTCCCGCTTGCAACTCCTGCCCGAAAGGCCCCGGCTTCTATTCCAACTTCAACAGGAAGTGCTCGCGATAAATGACCGTCACCCCCTCAGGCAGCAGTCCGGGCGAACAGAACGGGGTTACATTCTCTGCAAGCACGCATATCACCGTAGCCACTCCTTCACTTCCGGCAAGGCTTCGCGTAAAGATTCTCTGCTCTCCGTCATAAGTAAACCGCCACAGCGCATGTACGTCCCCGTCTTCCCCTGCCATCGGAACTGTCTCGTAACTTCCCGTAAGAGGTGCATCTTCCTTCCCCGTAGGATAGATTTCCAGCACTCCCTTATCCAGGTAATAGGAAGAGCCCTTGTCGGGTATCAACACATAATATCCGGAATCTTCCAGCCAGGAACGGTCGGAGAGTTCTTCCGACACCTTACCCAACAGTTCCACGGGCGCATCGCCGCTGATTCCATACTCAAATCCCTGCTTCGACATCTTATATTCCCGACGCTCTTTCACCGTAATGCGCAATTGCGCACCGGACCCGGAACCGTCCATCACCCGCACTACCGTTTCTCCCGCCGCCAAAGGCTGTATGCTTATACGCCTGTAACCGTTGCTATCACCTGCAAACGTTACGGAAGCCACCGATTCATGCTCATTCGTCAAGGTATAAGCACCGTCGCCACCGTCTATGCCGAGCACCGTTTCCCCTTCGGTTTCAGAGAGGAAGAAAGCCAGAGACGAGACCAGGTTATCACATGTTCCAACCTGATAAACCGGTTCCGCACCCTCAAAAAGCACCACACTGCGATAATCGTCCTTACAGCCGGAAACGGCAAACAGCAACCATGCCAAAGTCAAAAGAAAATACTGTTTCTTCATAATCGTCAGATAACAATTGTTCTATCTGTAAAAATACAGAAAATAACGGAATACTGCATCATTATCCGTCTCTTTTTCAGCAGATCTGCTCTTTCGGATAGTTCACCAGATAAAGAGTGCCCGTGGCCCGGGTAAATGCCGTATAAAGCCAACGGAAATAATCGGGCGTCAGATATTCGTCCGTCATATACCCCTGGTCCAGAAAAACATTCTTCCACTGCCCGCCCTGCGCCTTATGGCACGTCACGGCATAGGCATACTTCACTTGCAAGGCATTGTAATAAGGGTCGGCTTTCATCTTCTTCATCCGTTCCCGCTTCACGGTGATATCGGCATAATCTTCGAGAACGGTATAGAAAAGGCGGTCGTTATCCGCCTTGGGCAGTGCAGGCGCATCGCTGTGCAATGTATCCAGCAGAAGATTTGCTTCCAGTTCGAAGTTGTCGTAATCGGGAAATTCCAGCGTGACATCCGCAAAACGGAAACCATACAGTTCGCGGGTGCGGCGCACACGGCGCACCACCGCTGTCTCGCCGTTGGCTATAAAGTCCATCTCCTTCTGTTTTTCCGTCCAGTAATAATTATTTTTCGCCACCATCAGCAAGTCGCCCGTATTCAGTTCATCTTCCCGCCAGAGTATCCGGGAGCGGATGCCGTTATTGTAGATATTGGCACGCTTGTTGGAGCGGCATATCACAATCGTCTCGTCCAGCCCGTCGCGGTCGTAACACGTTTCGAGCGCATCTATCAGTTCATCGCCCGGCAGAACTTTGATGTCGGCAAACCCCGCAACCTTTATCTTCGGCAGAGCCTCGCAGGCATCTTCGGCAATCAGTTGCCGCAAGCGCGTAGCGTTCCACAAAATACCCGATTGCTGCTCCTGGCGTACCACTTGGGTCAAGTCCACTTCCTGCACCTCCAGTCCGTAGCCTTTCAAGGCATCTGCAAACAGAGCGGGACTCTGCTCCTCGCCCACCGGCGGAAGCTGTGCCGTATCTCCCATCAGCAAAAGGCGGCATCCCATACCCGAATAGACAAACTGCACCAAGTCGTCCAGCAAACGCCCCGTGCCGAATGCCGAACCCGACAGACCGTCATTGGCAATCATCGACGACTCATCGACAATATATAATGTATGAGTTGTCAAATTATCGTTCACCGAAAAGTTGCCCGTCTCATTGGAAAAAGATTGCTGTCTATAAATTTTTTTATGAATTGTAAACGCCGGATGTCCCGCATAAGCGGAGAAAACCTTCGCCGCCCGCCCCGTTGGAGCCAGTAATACCGACTTCTGTTGCAGCTTGTCCAAAGTCCTGACCAGAGCGCCCACCAGCGAGGTCTTACCCGTACCTGCATAGCCACGGAGCAGAAAAACCATCTCACTACGGGTACAGCCGATGAAGTGATGACTGTGGGGAACGACAGTTTGCAAGTTGTTGAGAAGAGTGACTATTTGCTGCAATCCGGCAAAAGTTATACTTCGGAATACAGCCAGACACTGACCTTGA
>ENA-USYP01001897-USYP01001897.1-human-gut-metagenome-genome-assembly--contig:-NODE-1897-length-14249-cov-16.531118_pt1 | contig 14249 bp, 13 predicted proteins | sample MGYA00250065_ERZ773512 | MGnify/ENA primary metagenome ERZ773512 (study PRJEB29103, sample SAMN06112003) | human gut metagenome | biome: human gut; feature: ankylosing spondylitis patient; material... | reverse complement strand
CGCGGAAGTCGGAGGATTCCCTCAAGAGTGGAGTAGGTATAGTGGTTGTGAAGTCCTGCTTTTACGTTGTCGAGAACGGAGAGATCCTTGAAAAGGCGGATGTTCTGGAACGTACGGGCGATACCGGCTTTGTTGATGTCGGTGGTGGACTTTCCTGTAAGGTTCTGGCCGTCTAAGAGGATCGTTCCTGTATCCGGCTTGTAAACGCCTGTCAGGAGGTTGAAGATCGTGGTCTTCCCGGCACCGTTTGGTCCGATAAGACCATAGAGCTGACCCTTTTCGATGTTGATGGCAAAATTATTGACTGCCTTTAAGCCTCCGAAGGAGATGCTTAATCCTTTTACACTTAACATGTCTGACATTTTAAGCTTCCTCCTTTCCGGAATGGGCAGCATGCTGCGGTTTTAAGCCGCCGAAGATCCGCTTGCGGAGCGTGATGAACTGCGGAGCGGAGTTGAAGAGCATCGCGAGGATCAGGACGATGGCGTAGATCAGCATACGGTAGTTGTTTAAACCTCTTAAAAGCTCCGGGAGCAGGTAGAGGATAACGGTTGAGATCACGGATCCACGGATGCTTCCGATTCCGCCGAGAACCACGTATACAAGGATCATGATGGACATGTTGTAGCCGAAGTTCTTCGGGAGAGCAGTAAGTGTCGTAAGGTTGTGGGCATAGAGAACGCCTGCAACGCCTGCCAGAGCAGCGGAGATGCTGAACGCCAGCAGCTTGTATTTTGTGATGTTGATTCCGATGGACTCAGCGGCGATGCGGTTGTCACGGATGGACATGATCGCGCGGCCGGTTCTGGAATTTACAAGGTTCATGACGATGATCAGTGTGATCAGGACCAGAATGATGCCGATCGTGAAGGTAGCTGCCTGCGGAGTTCCTGTGATCCCCTGAGGACCCTTGATGAGGACTTCGCCGCCATCCTTTAAGCCTAGGGACATGGAGTCCTTGAAGGAGATGTGGAAGCCGTCAGCGTCGCGTCCGAGGAATACGGCGTTTACAAGGTTCTTGATGATCTCGCCGAAGGCAAGAGTCACGATGGCGAGATAGTCACCGCGCAGACGCAGGACCGGGATGCCGATCAGAATGCCGAAAACGGCAGCAACGGCAGCGCCGATAAAAATCCTGAACGACGATTTGAACGGCGTCGAGCGGAAGGTCACCTTCGACACCAAGGACAGCGGCATCGAGGTGCAGGTCGTTCAGTCGCTGGCCAAGTGGAAGCGCAAGGCCCTGAAGGACTATGGCTTCCGCGTGGGCAAGGGCCTCTACTGCGACATGAACGCCATCCGCCGCGACGAGGACATGGACAACCTCCACTCCATCTATGTGGACCAGTGGGACTGGGAGAAGGTCATCCGTGAGGAAGACCGGAACGAGACGTATCTGAAGAACGTCGTGCGCTCCATCGTGTCGGCGGTCTGCGCCACCGAGATGAACCTCCACGCCATGTTCCCCCAGCTGCAGGATCTGCCGCTCCACACCCCCAACGTCACCTTCATCACCACCCAGGAGCTGGAGGATAAGTACCCCGACCTGACCCCGAAGGAGCGGGAGAATGCCATCGTCAAGGAGAACGGCACCACCTTCCTGATGAAGATCGGTGCTCCCCTCAAGAGCGGCAAGCCCCACGACGGCCGCGCCCCCGACTACGACGACTGGGATCTGAACGGCGACCTGCTGTTCTGGAACGAGCCGCTGCAGTGCAGCTACGAGCTGAGCAGCATGGGCATCCGCGTCAGCCCCGAGAGCATGGACCGCCAGCTCACCGCCGCCGGCTGCGACGACCGCCGCGAGCTGCCCTTCCACAAGGCTGTGCTGAACGGTGAGCTGCCCTACACCATCGGCGGCGGCATCGGCCAGAGCCGTCTGTGCATGCTGCTGCTGGGCAGCGCCCACATCGGTGAGGTGCAGGCAAGCGTCTGGGACAGCGCCACCCGCGAAGCCTGTGAGAAGGCCGGCATCCCGCTGCTGTAAGACTGTATACAAAAAGGACTGATGCATCCGCAGCAGTCCTTTTTCTTATATCCTGAATTCCAGCCCCACCTTGCTTTTTCTCCCGTTTCCGCCCAGCCACCAGAGCAGGAAGGCGTACAGCAGGTTCGTGACGAGGATAATGGTAAACCACATCAGCGTCTCCTGAATGGTCTGGTCGTATACCCGCATAAAGGGGTAGGGGCCGTCGATGGTTCCTGTAATATTGCCGTGCAAATCATACAGACCGTATAGGATCGTCGGTACCAGCGCCCACCAGACCTGCCCTAGCGGCAGGCGGGGCAGACGCTCGAAGAGCACCAGCGACAGAATCGCCAGCACCGGGTTGAGGAAATGGTGGTAGAGCATCGAGCCTGTGAAAAGCATGATGTACCAGCCGTTGCCGTCCTCGTACATGGGGGCGAGGATGATGACCACCGTTAAAAAGGTCATGGCGAGGCAGCTGGTGGAGATGAACTTGAGCCGCTTGAGCCAGAGGGGCAGCTCCCGCCCGGTGAAGATGCAGCCCAGCTGCCACAGACCCACCAGCAGGCAGACCGCGCCGTTGAAGATGTTGGACAGCTCGGTGTACATCGTGAACATGATGGTCCCGCCCATGGCCCAGCTCATGGGGACGGCGATGGTCTCGAAGTACACGATCAGGAAGTTCATTGCCGCCGAGGCCAGCTTCCGCAGGACGGTCAGGATGTTTTTCAGCACCGTTTCACTCTCCTATCTGTAATTTTTTGTTGGAATATCAAAGAAACGAGCGGTTTTTTCCGCTCGTTTCTTTTTTACACCCGGACGGGCGCTTATTTTGCCGTATTGATGAAGCTGCGGTTATCCCACAGGTACTTGATGCCGGAGATGGCGGTGACAGCGGCCACGGCCCAGCACAGCACGGAGGCGATGTCTGCACACTGCTGGCCCAGCACATTGCCGGTCAGGGAGACCGTGAAGTAGTAGAAGATAATGGTCAGCATCTGGAGCACGGTCTTCACCTTGCCCCACATGTTGGCGGCGATGACCTTGCCGTCCTTTGCACCGGCGGCCACCATGCGGAGGCCGGAGACGGCGAACTCGCGGGCCAGAATGATGCAGAGCACCACAGGGCTGCACACGCCGTCCCGCATCATGTAGATGAAGGCTACCGTCGTCAGCAGCTTGTCGGCCAGCGGGTCGGCGAACTTGCCGAAGTCGGTGACCATGTTCCACTTGCGGGCCAGATGGCCGTCGAGGAAGTCGGTGAAGCTGGCCACGGCGAAGATGAGGCCGGCGATGAGGTAGTACCGCGGGTTGTAGCTCGGCGTGATATACTGGCCGAGCGAGACGAAGATCATGAACACCGGCACCAACAGGATGCGGGTCAGAGTGAGTTTATTGGGCAGATTCATACAAAATTATCCTCCAATCTGTTATTTTGCAACAGTACCATACAAATCGTAAAGGTCGCTGTCGTCCACCAGCACATCATAGAACTCGCCGGGGTAGAGCGGCTCTTCGCTGGACACGCAGACGTTGCCGTCCACCTCGGGGGCATCGGCAGCGGTGCGGCAAAGGTAGAGGCCGCTCTCGTCGTCCACGCCGTCGCAGAGGACGCGGACAGTCTGGCCCACTTTTGCAGCCTGCTTCTGGGCCATGATGCCGGTCTGGATCTGCATCACCAATTCAGCGCGCTTGTCCTTGACTTCCTGCTCGATCTGGCCGTCCATCTTGGCGGCGACGGTGTTTTCCTCGGCGGAGTAGGCAAAGCAGCCCAGACGGTCGAACTGCACTTCCTTCACGAAGTTGCACAGGTCCTCGAACTGCTCTTCCGTCTCACCCGGGAAGCCCGCGATGAGGGTAGTGCGGAGGGTGATGTTCGGGATCTCACGGCGCAGCTTGCCGATGACGTCCAGCAGCTCGGCGCGGTTGGAACGGCGGTTCATGTTTTTCAGAATGGTGTCGTTGCAGTGCTGGATGGGCAGGTCGAGATAAGGCAGGACCTTCTCGTTCCGCTTCATGGCGGCGATGAAGTCGTCGGTGATGCGCTCCGGGTAAGCGTACATGATGCGGATCCACTCGAGGCCGGGGATCTTATTCAGCTTGTCCAGCAGCTCACAGATGCTGCCCGGCTTGCCCCAGTCCTCACCGTAGGCGGTGGGGTCCTGGGCCACGATGATGAGCTCCTTGACGCCCTCACCGGCCAGCCAGCGGGCCTCGGCCACACAGTCGGCCATCTCGCGGCTGCGCAGCGGGCCGCGGATGCCGGGGATCGCGCAGTAGTGGCAGCGATTGTTGCAGCCCTCGGCGATTTTTAAGTACGCATAGTGGGCAGGCGTGCCGATGACGCGCTTGCCGCCCAGAGGAAAGTCCTTCTTGAGGCCGTAGCTTTCCAGATGTTCTTCACCATTGAACAGACGGGCCACGATGGAGTCGATGGCCTTGTTGGAGGCACAGCCGACCACGGCGTCCACCTCGGGGATCTCTTCCTCGATCTGGCTGCGGTAGCGCTCGGCCAGACAGCCGGTGACGACCACCTTCAGGTTGGGATTCGCCTGCTTGTAGGAGCAGGCCTCAAGGATGTTCTCGATGGCCTCGGTCTTGGCACTCTCGATGAATCCGCAGGTGTTGACGAGGATGACGTCCGCTTCTGCGAGGTCAGCCACCGTCTCGTGGCCCGCCGACAGCAGGATGTGGACCATCACGTCCAGATCGACCTGATTCTTCGGGCAGCCAAGGGAAATACACGCAATTTTCATTCGGATGATACTCTCTTTCTCTCTTGAGGGTCTGTTATAACGATTTGATGTGGTGTTGCGGCTGGGTTGGTTTTTTCTTTAAGATGGCTTGCGCGCCGGTAGCGCGGGGGATGTTTTTTCCTGCGGTCAAGTGGCTTGCGCTCCGCGCGGGCGCGCCTGCGGCGTGGGGCAGTTTTTTCTTTGAGCAGGTTCGCGCGCCGGTGGCGCGGGGCAGTTTTTTCTCTTGCGGTCAAATGGCTTTGCGCTCCGCGCGGGCCAGAGGTAGGGAGGGGTGTTTCGAATCCCCCCTCCCTACCTCTGGACTCCACTCTCCCCGCAACGAGTTAAGGGCTGCTCGCCCTTAACAATTCCAAAGAAGTGGGCTCCAAGCAAAAATGCTGGAGATTCGTGCATTCGCACGAAGATCTCTTAACCGCATTTTCGCTCTCCGCCGTTTTACGGCTTCGCCGAAGATTTCAGGCTTTCGCAGAACTTTACCGTCAGCAGAGAGGTAACACCAGCTGCGGAGCAGCAAATCGGAGAAGTGAGAAAAATGCGTTTAGCGAAGCGGCTAGCATTTTTCCACTTCGACTTCCCCTTCGGGGTCTGAAAGGGGCGAGCAGCCCCTTTCTCGTGGATCCAGCGCGTCGAAATCGCTGGTGCTTTTCTGGTTCTCTTTTGACATCAAAAGAGAACAATTAGCCTTAATGAAAAAGCGCTCTAACCCGCGCACAGGCGCGAGAAGCGGGTGCTTTTCTGGTTCTCTTTTGACATCAAAAGAGAACATTAGCCTTAATGCGAACGCGCTCTGCCCCGCGCACAAGCGCGAGAACCATTTCTGGTTCTCTTTTGGCGCGCAAAAGAGAACTAACCGTCCTCTTCCACTCGCCGAATCGCTTCTTTAATAACCGGATACGCAAACCCCCGCCGGGCCAGCGCAGCCACCACAAGGTCTTTCCGCCCTGCGGCCAGCTTGCTGCGGTACCGCCCTTCCACGAGGGCGGCAGCGGCTTCCAGCTCCGGGTCTCCGCCCGCTTCGTCCGAGGCGTAGGCCTCTTCCAGCGCAGCAGAGATCTGCCGGGCGTCCAGCCCCTTCTGCCGCAGATCCTGCGCGGCAGCGCGGCGGCTCTTGCGGGCGGCCAGCAGGCCGTGCGCCCGGGTCCGGGCGTAGCGCTCGTCGTCCACATACTGCTGCTCCACCATCTCCGCCACCACAGCGGCGGCGGTGGGCTGGGTAAACTTCCGCCCCAAGCGCTCATAGAGCTGCCCGGAGGAAAGCTCCTGCCCGGCCAGAAGCTCCATGGCCCGGGCGCGGGCCTTGGCGGCGTCGGTGGACTTTTCTTCTTCGGCCAGCGGACGGCCTCTTCTCGAAAAGGACATTTAGTCCTCCACCATGATGTCCAGCTCGCTCTCGCTGCTGCGGGCCGGGGCCTTGACGACAGGCTCCTTGGAGGCAGAAGCGGTCTCGCCGCCCTCTTCCTTCTCTGCCGCAGCGGCAGCAGCTTTGCCCGCCGGGCGGCGGGTGGCGTAAAGCTTGTCCGCGTTGGCGCGGATCTGGCCCTCGATGTCGTTGGCGATCTCGGGGTTGTCCTTGAGGAACTGCTTGGCGTTGTCACGGCCCTGACCCAGACGGATGTCGCCGTAGTTGAACCATGCGCCGCTCTTCTGGACGATGCCCAGCTTGACACCCACGTCGATGAGCTCGCTCATCTTGGAGATGCCCTCACCGAACATGATGTCAAATTCAGCCTCACGGAACGGAGGAGCCACCTTGTTCTTGACGATCTTGGCGCGGGTGTGGTTGCCGATGAACTGGCCGGAAGAGTCCTTCAGGCCCTCGACGCGGCGGATGTCGATGCGGACAGAAGAATAATACTTCAGGGCGCGGCCGCCGGTGGTAACTTCGGGGTTGCCGTAGACGATGCCCACCTTCTCGCGCAGCTGGTTGATGAAGACACAGACCGTGTTGGTCTTGCCGATGACGCTGGTCAGCTTGCGCATAGCCTGACTCATCAGACGGGCCTGCAGGCCGACGTGGCTGTCACCCATCTCGCCCTCGATTTCGGCACGAGGCACCATAGCAGCGACGGAGTCCACGACGATGGCGTCGATGGCACCGGAGCGCACCAGCGCCTCGCAGATCTCCATGGCCTGCTCGCCGGTATCCGGCTGGCTGACCAGCAGCTCGTCGATGTTCACGCCCAGTGCGGAGGCATAGGCCGGGTCGAGGGCGTGCTCGACGTCGATGAAGGCCACCTCGCCGCCCTTTTTCTGGGCCTCAGCGAGGATGTGGAGAGCCAGCGTGGTCTTACCGCTGGATTCCGGTCCGAACACCTCGATGATACGGCCGCGCGGCACACCGCCCACGCCCAGCGCCAGGTCGAGGCCGAGGCTGCCGGTAGAGATGGCGTCCACCTGCATGGCGGTGTTATCGCCCAGCTTCATGATGGCGCCCTTGCCGAACTGCTTTTCGATTTGGGCCAGCGCAGTTGCCAGCGCATCCTTCTTTGCGCCCGGCTCCGTCTTCTGGGTGGCGGGGGCGACGTTGTTGTTCTGATTCTTTGCCATAGCGTGCTGCTCCTTTATCACATGGCCTGCGGGGTGCAGGCAGTGCTGTACAGATTCTTTCCTCTATAGTATATCACAGATTTCAAATATTACAACAGATAGTTGTAGATATTTTTACTTTTTCTCCCGCTTATTGGGGTCTCCGGGCCGTCACGCAGCGGTCATTGCCGCCGAAGTCCTTCCGGCAGGCGATGTCTGCCCAGCCGTTTGCTTCCAGCAGGGCGGTCACGGCCTCCCGCTGCTGCCAGCCGATCTCCAACGCCAGCGCACCGCCGGGGCGCAGAGCTTTCTGGTAGTGTTCCGCGATGGCCTTATAAAATACGAGACCGTCTTCCCCGGCTTCCAGCGCCATGGCCGGCTCTTTGGCCACTTCGGGCTGCAATTCGCTCATCTCCTGCGCTGTCAGGTAGGGCGGGTTCGAGACGATGAGGTCGAGCTGACCCTCCGGCAGGGTCTCCCAGTAGGTGAAGAGGTCACCCTCCACCGGCTCTGCGGCGTGGGTAGGCTTCATGCCCCAGTCGAAGGCCGGCTCTTCAAAAGGCGAGGCATCCAGCACGTTTTCGGTGCTGCCGCCCCGGCCTTTCAGGGCCAGACGGGTATTTTTCTCGAGATAGACGTAGGCTTCCGGGCTCTTTTCCACGCAGACGACCTGCGCCGCCGGGCAGAGCCGCTTGACGCCAAGTCCCAGACAGCCGGTACCGGCGCAGAGGTCCAGCACCCGGGGCGCTTCCACGCCCGCCAGCATCTCGGCAGCCGTCTCAGCCACCACCTCGGTATCAGCACGGGGGCAGAGCACGCCCGGCCCCACGGCCAGTTCAAAGTCGAGGAAAGGCCAGCTGCCGCAGAGGTATTGCAGCGGCTCCCGGGCCGCACGGCGAACGGTCAGTTCTTCGAGCTTTTCCGCTTCGGCGGCGTCCAATGGACGGTCAGAAAGGCGGACGTCCCGGCCTGTCGCCAGCCGGAACAGCTCCCGGGCGTCGAAATCTGCGTCCGGACAGCCCGCCGCCGTCAGCCGCGCTTCCACCTCTTTGACCGCTGCACGGGGCAGCATCCCTTCGCTCACCATCTGCCGTCCTCCGGGTCTTCGGGCAGCACCGGCGTCACGGCGGCGATGGCCACCTCGATCATGCTGTCGTCGGGTTCAAAGACAGTCAGCCGCTGCACCCAGAGGCCGGGCTGGCGGATGATGCGGGTGGCGATGTTGTCCGAGCGGCCGCACCACTTGAGCAGCTCGTAGCTGATGCCCATCACGACGGGCAGGAGCAGCAGCTTGAACAGGACGCGGAGGCTGGTGCTGCTCCAGGGCAGCACGCTGTAGAGAAAAACGCTGACGATGACCACCAGAATGAGGAAGCTGGTGCCGCAGCGGGGGTGGAAGCGGGTGTACTTGCGGACATTCTCCACGGTCAGCTCGTCGCCGGCCTCGTAGCAGGCGATGGTCTTGTGCTCTGCGCCGTGATACTCGAAAACGCGGTGGATCTCCTTCATTTTGGAGATGGCCACCATGTAGCTGAGGAAGATGGCAACTTTCAGCACCGCCTCGAGGATGACTCTCGGCCAGCGGGTCAGGGTGACCACCTTGCCGAGGCCGCCCACCAGCACCGTCGGCAGGACGGTGAACAGCAGGATGGCGAACAGGCCGCCCACGAGGGCCGCACCGGCCATCAGGATGTCCTCGGCCTTCTTGCCCAGATGGTCGCCCACCCATTTTTCAAAGGCGGACTCTTCCTCTTCGGCGTCGTACTCGTCGCCCATGCTCACCTGGGCAGAGTACATCATGTAGTGGTAGCCGGTGATGAGGCTCTCTATCATCGAGATGGCTCCCCGCACGAGAGGGATCTTGGCCCAGATGCCGTGTTTCGGGGTGTCGTCTATCTTCGTTTCGATGGTGCCGTCGGGCTTGCGCACAGCGCAGCAGATGTGCTCCGGACCGCGCATCATGATGCCTTCCATCAGGGCCTGACCGCCCACACTGGTCTTGAAGCATTCCTTCTTGGGTTCGTGATTCATAAAATGGATTTCTCCTGTCAAATTTTTGGCTTCTATCTTACCACATAAATGTGACAAAATCTTATTTTTTATAAAGCGGCAGGCCCAGTGTCACCACCGTACCCCGGCCCAGAGTGCTCTTGATGTCCATCGTGCCGTCGAGGGCGGTCATGATGGAGTCCACCAGCGCCAGACCGATGCCGCTGCCGCGCACCGAGTTGCTGCCCTTGTAGAACTTGGTCTTGACGTTCTCGAGGTCTTCGGGCGGGATGCCGCGGCCCTGGTCGATCAATTCGATAAAGGCTTTGTACTCGCCCGCCCAGAGCTTGACTGTGATGCGCCCGCCGGGGGCGGAATACTTGATGGCGTTGTCCAGGATGTTGATGAACACCTGCCGCAGACGGTCGGGGTCGGCGTAGACCGGGATCATCTCCTCCGGCTCATTGTACACCAGCACAAGCCCCTCCCGCTGGATGCGGGCCTCGCAGAAAAGCACCGCATCGGTCAGCTCGGCCACAAGGTCGAGGGGGCGGCAGGTCATCTTGAGACGGCCATTCTGCAGGCGGCTGAAATCCAGCAGCTCCTCCACCATGTTGTAAAGGCGGGCCGTCTCGTTGTTGATGATCTCGAGGCCCTTGCGGTAGTTCTCGTCGGAGGGGTCATCCAGTGTGCGCAGCGTCTCCACCCAGCCCCGGATGGAGGTGAGTGGAGTGCGCAGCTCGTGGGAAACGGAGCTGATGAACTCGTTTTTCATCTTTTCCGTCTCTTCGAGGCCCTCGGCCATCCGGTTGATGGTGCCGCGCAGGCGGTCCACCTCATCCCGCTCGTCGCCGGTGACGGGCAGACGAACGTCCAGCTCACCCAGGGCGATGCCGGCGGCGGTGCGCTCCACCTGTCCCAGCGGCACCACGATGCTCCGCACGAAGTACAGGCCCGACATGATGGTAAAGGCCAGCACCGCCGCGCCCATGATGAGGGCCACCACCACGGTGCGTTTGAGCTGTTCTTCCACCAGTGTCAGACTGGTGACGAGACGCATGGCGGCCACATCTTCGGCTGCATAGGGTACGAGACAGCAGGCCGCCATGACCATCTCTCCGCTCTGGGTGCGGTAGATGGCGATGCCCTGACCGTCCACGGCGTCCTGCGCCTGCTCAAAGTCGGTGTGGGTGACGATGCCCTCGGCATCGGTGCCGCTGGACGAGGCGATAACGCCGCCGTAGCTGTCCAGCAGCATAAATTCGTATTTGTCCTTATCGGAGAACTGCTCCACCATCCGGCGCAGAGCCACGCTGCGGCTGGCGGCGGTCTTCTGGCTCGTTTCGCCGGTGTACATTTTGAGCTGGCCGGTGATGGACGAAAAGCGGCGGTACATGGTCTGCTGGACGCCGTTGTAGTAGCTGCGGGTGGCGCTGTAGAGGAACATGACCTCCACCAGCAGCACCAGCAGTACCGTAATGAGCAGACTGCCCCGCAGCCATCGCCGGGTGATACCGCTTCGCATGTTATTCCTCCCACCGATAACCATATCCCCACACGGTGAGGATATGTGCCGGATGGCTGGGCTCATCCTCCACCTTCATCCGCAGACGGCGGATGTTCACATCCACGATCTTGACGTCGCCGAAGTAGTTTTCACCCCAGACACCTTTGAGGATGCGCTCGCGCACCAGCGCCACACCGGGGTTGCGGAAGAACAGCTCCATGATCTGGAATTCCACCTGAGTCAGCTCGATGGGCTTGCCCGCCTTGAGCAGGACGCGGCGGTTCTCGTCCAGCACGAAGCTGCCGCTCACCAGTGAGGCCGGAGCCTGCTCCCCTGCCTCGGTGCCGGCCGAACGGCCCACGCGGCGGCAGAGCGCCTCCACACGGGCCAGCAGCTCACTGACGCTGAAGGGCTTGGTCATATAGTCGTCGGCACCGATGGACAGGCCGCGAATTTTATCCTGCTCCTGTCCCTTGGCACTCAGGATGATGATGCCGATCTTCTGGTCGGTGCGGCGGATGGTCTCGCAGAGCGAGAAGCCATTCATGCCCGGCAGCATCACGTCCAGAATGGCCGCGTCACAGCCCGGCCGCTGCTCCAGAAGAGGCAGGGCCGCTTCGGCGCTGTCCGCCTCCACAGCCTCCATCCCGGCCAGACGCAGGTTCAGCGCTATCATCTCGCGAATGCTGGCCTCATCTTCCACTACCAGAACCTTGACCATTTATCGTTCCTCCGTTTCTATCCGGTTTGCCTTATGCGCAAGGCCCGGCATGTTACGAAAAATCATTTTTATTCAGTCCGCTCAGACTCACCCTGCCTGCCAATGGCTCTCCCCTTGGGAAAGCTTGCCGTGAAACGGCCTGAGAGGGCTAATTCAGCCGGTACAGCGACCGGGAGAGCCGGTAATCCGGGTCCTCGATGGTCACATCCGGGCCGAGCTTTGCCTGCATCTGGCGGGACGCCACCACACCAAGGCGGGTCCATCCCACAGCGTTCTCGCTGGACGAAGCCAGCCGCAGGGTAAGCACCAGCTTGTTCTCGTCTACCGTCCGCAGCTCCACGGCATCTTCCTCGTCCGTGCTGTCCGTCAGCATCAGGTTGCCCTCCCACTCGATGGGCAGGGCGATATAGCAGCCGGTCTCCTCATCCAGCAGGCCGAAACTCTTTTCCGGCGCTGACGCCGTGTAGTCCATCCAGACGATAAAATCCATCCGTCGGCTCTGGCTCATGTTCAGCAGACCCGCTTCGTCGGGCTGGGTCGGGATCTCCACGGTGCCGTCGCCGTCCAGATCGCGGCTCACGAGGCTTGGGACATTGCGTAGCGAGGCATTGTACAGCTCCTCGCTGGCGATTTGAGAGGCCGGCACCATCTGCTGGCTCTCATCGTCGAACCGCAGCAGCACCGAGGCCAGATTATTGCCCGAGATGCCCGTCCAGCCGTCCAGCACCAGATAGTGCTTTCCGTCCGCGCCGAGGCCCGCCGCCACCGAGGCGCAGCCCGAGAACTTATCGCCCGACAGTGCCATAACGGCCACCTGCTGGAAACTTCCGTCCTTATCGACGGTCAGCAGCTCGATCTGGACGCCGCTGTCTTCCAGCGTGGACATCAGGATAAGGTCTTCGCTGCCGCCGCCGGTGATGTCCTCCACGAGGTACTGCTCATAAGCCTGCTCAAGGATAGCCGACACCTCACCGTTCTCATAGGAGTAAACGGCCAGATAGTGGTCATCCTGCGAAGCCGCATAGCCCACGACGAGCTGGGCCGTGCCGCCCGCCTGAAGCTGAGCCAGCCGGACATTGTCCACCGAATCGGCCAGGCCCTCTACGGTCTGGCTCACCTGCCAGGCACCCCCGCTGTTCTTGCGCAAGAAAGCAACGCATACATTGGAGGTGAGGGCCGTGGTGTAGAACACCGCTGCATCCTGTTCGCCGTCGCCGTCGAAATCCTGCAGCACAAAGGGCGACAGCAGGTCGCCCTGCAGCGGATATTTCAGCTGGGCGCTCTCCCCCAGCCAGTCGTTCAGGGCGGTCTGCAATGCGCCGTAATCGCCCGCAAGGCGGGGCGCACGCAGCAGTTCCTCCACCTGCACCGTCTCTTCCTGCATGGGGATGCTGCACCCGGTCAGCAGCAGGCAGAACGCCACGCACAGCGCAGCCGCCCGCAGCCATCCTTTGATCTTCAACATATTCCCTCCTGCTCGTGGAAATCTGCATACCATAACAGTATCAGTATATCACGCAAGGAGGGCTCTGCCAAGCGGCGAAAACAGAAAAAGCCCTCTCCCAGACGGGAAAGGGCTTTTTGATACTGATCTATTCAGTCAGAGTCGATCAGACGAGCTCCAGAACTGCCATCTCAGCAGCGTCGCCGCGGCGAGCGCCGATCTTGATGATGCGGGTGTAGCCGCCGTTGCGGTCAGCGTACTTGGGGCTGATCTCATCAAACAGCTTCTTTGCAACATCTTCCTTGGTGATGTAGGCGTAGACCTGACGCTTGGTGTGCAGGTCGCTGGCCTTACCCAGGGTGATCATCTTCTCGGCCATGGAACGAACGTCCTTGGCGCGAGTGACAGTGGTCTCAATCTTGCCATTCTCTAACAGGTAGGTAACCATAGCGCGCATCATAGCGTTGCGGCTGTCGCTGGTTCTACCGAGCTTTCTGGTACCGGGCATCCCGTTTCACTCCTTAACTTTAATATTACTCATCGTCTGTGTTCAGCTTGAAGCCGAGAGAGTCCAGCTTCGCCATGACTTCCTCGAGGCTCTTGCGGCCGAGGTTACGAACCTTCATCATTTCGTCCTCGCTCTTGCTGACCAGATCCTCCACCGTGTTGATGCCGGCGCGCTTGAGGCAGTTGAAGGAACGGACGCTCAGATCCAGCTCTTCGATGGTCATCTCCAGAGCCTTCTCCTTATCGTCGTTGGTCTTCTCCACCATGATCTCAGCGCCAGCGGCCTCGTCGGACAGGTTGACGAACAGGTTCAGGTGCTCGGTCAGCACACGGGCAGCCAGAGAAACGGCCTCCTGTGCATTGATCGTGCCATCCGTCCAAACCTCGATGGTCAGCTTGTCGTAGTCGATGGCCTGGCCAACACGGGTGCTCTCGACATTATAATTCACCTTGAGCACGGGGGTGTAAATGCTATCAACGGGAAGAGTGTTGATGTCATTCTTCTCGATGATGGCCTGCTTGTTGCGCTCAGCGGGCACATAGCCGCGACCCTTATCGAAGGTCAGCTCCATGACGAGCTTGCCGCCCTCGCCCAGGGTTGCGATGTGCCACTCAGGGTTCAGGATCTCAATATCATCGCCCTGCTTGATGTTATCGGCGGTGACCTCACAGGGGCCAACTGCCTCAACACGCACTGTCTTCGGACCGTCGGTGTACAGCTTTGCAGCGATACCCTTCAGGTTCAGGACAATCTCGGTAACGTCTTCCTTGACGCCCTCAATGGTGGAGAACTCGTGAACCACGCCGTCGATCTTGACGCTGGTCACGGC
>ENA-USYP01001895-USYP01001895.1-human-gut-metagenome-genome-assembly--contig:-NODE-1895-length-14262-cov-5.342404_pt1 | contig 14262 bp, 20 predicted proteins | sample MGYA00250065_ERZ773512 | MGnify/ENA primary metagenome ERZ773512 (study PRJEB29103, sample SAMN06112003) | human gut metagenome | biome: human gut; feature: ankylosing spondylitis patient; material... | reverse complement strand
GCAGGGGATTTCCAGCAAACCGATGGTGGAAGTGGGAGAGACACGCGGTGGTATGCAGCTCAGCTTCTTTCAGCTCGTATTAGTAGTCAGGTTTAGTGGTGGACATCAAGTAGGACATACTGTAAAGCATGGAGACATGATGCACACCTTTAGTAACTTTGGCAGCGGAACCTTACTTGGAGTGCCGACGTACTGGTCCGAATACTGTACTGTAGACCCAATTACCTCTATGTTGGAGGGTGCAGACTTAGCTAAAATGGGAGTTCATCCCATTGTTCAGTATCACCCTCACTGCCAAGTTGTAATTCCCTTCGATGTCTATTCCCAAGTTAATAACGAAGAGAACTTACGACATGGTACTGTAGGTACAGGGTTTAAAGCTTGTTTGGACCGAGTTAAGGCAGGATACAGCTTAACAGTTGTAGATTGTATGAATCCTTACATACTGCGTGAGAAACTAAATGCCATAGTGGATAACTATTACAACATGTCTAGTAAATATCCTTCGATAGACCTAGACAACTGGTGTAGGTTAGCACATGCTTATTTCTTACATACAGGTACGGTTAATGAAGATTGCTTGTTGAATTATGATAACCTAGTGTTTGAAGGTTCACAGGGAATATTGCTTGACCAAAGATTCGGCATAATGCCTTATTGTACTCCGTCTAATACAACTTCACAAAACGCTTACGAGCTGTTGCGGAAAGTAGGTATACGTAAAGAAATCCAAACTTGTTATGTAACTCGTCCTTATATAACAAGGCATGGTAACGGCCCGTTTCCTTCTGGAATGTCTGTTAGGGATGTCGATGACCCTAATAATAAGTTCAACGATTTCCAGAAGACGCTTAGGGCTATTGATTTCGACAAAGACCTATTCGCACACAGTGTACGCATTAACCGTTCATTTAAGGTTCCTTATAGGAATGAACGAACGGAGAAATTGTACGTATCACATTGGGATGAAGCATCTGACGCAGAGCGAGAAATGCTAGCAAATTTATGGATGTCGATACAGCCCATGATATTCGATAAGTTAGTTTAGGAGTCTTCGGACTCCTTTTACTGGGCTATGGTGTAGTGGTAGTCACACAAGGTTTTGGCTCTTGTAGCCCAGGTTCGAATCCTGGTAGCCCAACTACTAATTATTTCAGTTTAAAATAGAATTTATCATGAAGTCACTAACAACACTACTCTTTGAGAACTGTTAATTGTGAGCGGATATAAACATTCAGGGACGTATCCCCTCTGCCTTATACGCTGTTGAAAGGGTAATTGGTCACATGTGGGTTCAATCCCCACCGTCCCTACACAGTTAATAGTTGAATCGAATGAGTAAGGTAGTAGGTAGCATTGACGGCTACGATGTCATTTATGTGGAAGGCAAGAATATGATATTCTGTAAGAATACTATATTACCCTTTCCACTCATTAAAAGAATTATCAGAGGAGGTTTGTGTAGGGAAACAATCGAAGAGAAGAACCTGACTATCACTCAAGACGGTTCTATTATTCAACTTGGTTGTTTAACTACAACAAGAGAGAATTGTGAGGCAATCATTAAAGAAGTAAATAAGATTAATAAACCTAATTAAGTAATGGCAAAGAACATTATTCCGCAAGGAACTACAGCTGCTATTAAGCAGAGAGTTAACAAGTACGAGGAAACTCAGAAACAGAGAATGATTGAAGTGCTCCAAAGCAATGTGAAGTATGCTGATGCTCTGGGATTCATCGAAGGTGAAATCAAACAGTCCAAGAAAATGGCAAGTTTCAAATACTCGCTGCTTTGTTGGAAACCAGACGGTGTGTATCAGTTGAACAGAGCAATCAATGAAATCTTCGGTTCTGCCGTTAGTAAGGAGGATAACAGTCCTTCTGGAAACAGCAACATTGATACCGTAGACGTTGTTCTGGCAGACGGTTCTCGTACCAAAGTTCCGTTTGGTAAAATTAGCCTTGAAGAATTGGGAGAAGATTCTGAAATCAACATCAACTATGACAATGACCGTCATTTGCTCCTTATTAAAGGACAATGCCAGTTCAAATACCAGTCATTAATTGATGACATTGTTGACAGAACTAAAGAGCTATTAGCATCAGAATCTATCTACAAAAACCAGGCTTTGGAAATCAGCAATCTGTCTGAACCTACTATCATGACACTTGCCGGCATTGAGAAACAATTCATGGTTCTTTCTAAGAAGACTGAATTTGAATTGCAACCGCTACGCTCAAGAATCTTGTATCCAGAGAAATGTCTGGCTAAAGGTATTCCATTGAAGTATGGTTGTTTGCTGGAAGGTAAATATGGTACAGGTAAGACCTTGCTGGCATTTAAGCTGGCTAAAGATGCTGTAACAAACGGTTGGTCGTTCGTGTATTTGAAGAATCCTTCTCTTCTTGCAGAAACTCTGCGCATGTGTAAAGTTGTTGACCGTTCGGGTCATGGTGTTGTTGTATTTGTTGAAGATATTGACCAAGTAACTAGAGGTAACAGAGATGCTGCTATGCAGGACATCCTGAATACTCTGGACGGTGGTGATACCAAAGACATGAACGTAATCACCTTGTTCACTACTAATCACATTGAATTGATTGAACCTACCTTCTTAAGAGGTAAGAGAATCGGCTCTGTGATTACCATGGACTGTCTGGACGCTGAAACTGCGGAGAAATTCATCCGTTCTACCTTCACCGCTGAAGAAGGATATACAATCGACGATGATTTGAGTGAAGTATGTAACTACATTCAAGAAGCTGAAATTGCTCCGGCATTTATGGCTGAAATCGTTGAATCAACCAAATCCAAACTTATCTTTACAGAAGAAACCCATGTAACATCGTTCCATATCAAAGCTAGCGTTGAATCTTATCAACGTCAACTTGGACTTGCATCCAAGAAAGCTGTTGTGGAAACTCCGGCTGAAAGATTGGTAAATGCTCTCAAACTCGTTCTGGGTACAGAGAAGCTTGAAGCAATTACTCAGATGTGTGAGTATGAGTGGGAACTTGACCGTAAGGACTATTCTACGGAGAAGAAAGACAACAAATAAACCTTGGAGGGCGAGAGCAATCTCGCTCTCCTTTTATTAACAACTAAATGAAACATTTATTGATACTCCTATTAGTCTTATTAATGTCTGCAACTAAGGTGGATAACACACCTAGAGACTTTCATGTAAGTATAGTAGGAGAAGAGAAAGTAGAACAATTTGAATCCAAATTCCCTCAAATAGTTAAGGACGAAGCCGTGTATATTGCATATCTTCAGCGATACTATAGAGGACATGAAGATGAATTTATCAATTTGATGAAGTAACAATGGGGTAGTGCTGGAATTGGCAGACAGGCTTGGTTTAGGCCCAAGTGCCTTCGGGCGTGTGAATTCGAGTCTCACCTACCCTACTAGATTATTAACTATTAAATGTATTTAATTATGGTAGAAACTTTAAGTGAGCTGCTTGAAAATGCAGCTAACGTAGCAGAGGACAACGGTGGTAAGCTTTCAATAGCAAGCGCAGCAGTATTAATTGCTGAAGCTTACGAGTTAGGAATGGATAAAGCAACTAAATTACTGACAGAGGATGCCAACAATTGTTGATATGAGACCGTCAACTAACACTTTCAGACATGCAACTTTGATAGTAATATGGCTGGTGGTGTGCTTAGTAGGACTAGGAGGATGTAAATCTAACCTAGTTAAAGAAACCTGTATTGACAAACCTGTGTGGACTACAGTAGTTGCTAAGGACTGTTATACCGAAACAATTAATCAGCAGACGCATACTGTATATGAGCTTACACTAATAGCTGACGGTAGAGACAATCAGTTTAAACTACGTGTAGACAAACCAACCTATGATAAAGCTTTTATTAATAACAAGCCTAATAGGCTTAGCTTTAATCTTAATAGAAGTGATTATGGGACTGGTTGGGAACCATTAATTGTTGCATTATACTTCATTATGCTCGTTGGCGGGCTAGCATGTGTGATAATTGAAGGTATAAAATACATGATTGATATTAAAGAACATTTATCATAGTATGGAGAAATTGAGTGCAGATGCGTTACGTTTAGCCTTAGTAACAGCATCTATGGAGTACTATAAGAAGTACGTAGAAGGCAATCAAGACTTTGACAATTCCGAGCAAATCAAAGAGGAGCTTGGTAAGTTGGAAGCAGCAGGTCTGGGTGGAACTAAGAATGCAGATACCCTTAGGACTATTCTCGAGTCTAAGAAGTATAAGTCAGCTTTAGGTCCAGAGAAATTAGACCTGAAGAAGGTTAACGAAATAACATCCTGGATTAAAGAATCGTATCCTGATGCACTGGTTGTAACTTACGAGGATTTCTTTGCAATCCTGAAGAAGTACAATTTGTATTGTGGTCCAATATCGACCTTCAGCGGATTCATTCCAAGTGAGAATGTGTCACAAATAGCAAAGGCTTCTAACGCTTTGAACTCTTTAAATCTTAACTACGTCAGTTGGGTTGAAGCTGCGAGAATAGATTCAAGAATGTCTAAGGACATGACCAAACGGCTTGTTGAGTATTTCTCTAGATTCCCATTTGTATTCAAAGGTATTGACCGTGGTTATCAGTACATGAGGTCTATAGGTGGAAGTTATAAGGAGGAAGATTACCTACATCTTGGCACCTCATATTTAGACCATAACACTTGGCTAATTGCAGCGCCTTATGATACTATGGAGAATAATATTCGCATAGAAATCTTCTCTAAAGCTGAAGAAGACCGTAAAAGAAGGTTAGAAGACCCAATAGTATTTAGGGCTACCAAAATAGGTATTGTTATCGTGTCTATGTGGGGAGAAGAAGCATCAGACAGCATGTTCGATAAATACCGATAAACATGTAATCCACCACTTAAATGTGAGCAGGTGTAGAAATGACTATAGGGCTATTTCAGTTTAGCAGACGTGCTATTCCATAGATTAGCTGACGTCAATAATTGGTAAGGCAGCTCGCAGCCCTGCCAGGCGGATTATTCATATAAGAACATAAGGAGACAAAGCCAGACTAGCCGGCAGTGAAGCAAACGGGAGGTATTAAGGTTGCATTGGTAACGATGTAGACGCGATGAGCTTTATGTTCTTATTAATGGCGAGATAGCTCAACTGGTTAGAGCGTGCGACTCATAATCGCAAGGTTGGGTGTTCGAGTCACCTTCTCGCCACATTATTAATTAATACTTAAAGATTATGTTTGTAAAATTTGTAAAAGATGATAAGGTAGTACAAGAGGTGTCAATCTCACCAGAGATGATTCCGTTTCCTACTGATACAGTAGTTCTAGAAGAAGGCAAATTTACCGTAGAGAGTAGAGAATATGACATTCTTGACGGAACTTGTACAGTTATTTTAGACCAGCAAATCACTTGGACAGAACATCCTCAAGAGTATAACAATGCAATGCTTGCATATCAGAAGCGTTGGAATAATACAATTGATTTGTCATGTGAAGACTTCTTTAAAATGAAGCAGCTTGTACAGACTGGTTCCAAACTGCAAGCAGTTAAGCATGTAAAAGAATCTGCTAAATGTGGTTTAAAAGAAGCTAAGGATTTTGTTGACACTTATTGCGATTACGTATTATGAGGTGGTTGTATCATATCCTAATTAATTGGATAGACTTAGTAAGAGATTGATATGGAAACAGCATTAATGGTTACTGTAGTCATTGCATTTGTGGCTGCATTAATAGCTATGTTACTAACTATATGGGATTGTGACTTTAAATGGGTTAAGATATTCTTAAGTATAGCTACTATAAGTACTATAGGAATGATAATTGTAGTTACAATCAAGGTCATGATGTCAGTATAAGGGTATGGCTTGATGGCGAAATTGGTAGACGCCCCAGATTTAAGCTCTGGTGTCCAGAAATGGACGTGTGGGTTCGAATCCCACTCAAGCTACTAATAATTAAAGGAAGGAGGATTTATGAAAGAACTATTAGAAGAATTAAAGAAACAGTATGAGGGCAATAGCATCATGGAAGCTGTTGCTGTATCTATAGAGAAGGCATATAAAATCGGGTATTCTGAAGGTTTTGCTGCTGGTGAAGAAGCAATGAAGAATCTAATTGACAAGTTAACATCACCTACAATATCTAATTAATATGACTATAGAAGAGTTCCTGCGTAAAATAGTTGAGATTGATTTAACTCAAGCTCAACACGTGTTCCATGATTGGGATGCTGCTCTGGAGAATTATGCTATTAGGTACAAGAAACACGGTTCACCCAATGTAGTTAGGTTATTAAAGATTGCCAACTCATTGGGTGAACTTGTTGATTTATATAGGGGAGTAGTGCTAAGAAGATATCCAATGACTATAGCTTCACTGAATAGTAAGACTGTCAGATATAATGAGTTGATATCTTACTATAACTACAAGAATGGGCAAGAGTTAACCTTATTTGAAAGAATAAGCAATGGCTCTACCATGGAAGAGAGATTAAACTTTGTATATTTAATGTCTAAAGCCGATGCATTACAAGGAGAGACTATTGACCGAAGGAAAATCCTTCAGAACCTCAGAGAAGGGAAACTCTATGACTCCTCTAATCAAATCTGGCCAAGAGCATGTCTTGAGTCCTATAAATCTTAGCGATGTAGAGGTAGGTGATATAGTATTCTGCAAAGTTAAAGGTAGATACTATACTCACTTAGTCAAAGCTAAGGGAGACAGAGGAGTTCTTATAGGCAACAATCATGGTAAGATTAATGGGTGGACCAAATCCGTATTTGGTAAAGTAACTAAAATACTATAACATGAGTGAACGAAGACTTAAACTTGGTCATAGGAAAGAGTATAAACGTAAAAGCAAGCATACTCGTAATCCAAGCTACTATCCTAGACACCTTACTAAAGTGACGCTAGCTGATTTTGATGCTGATTTCAATTTGAGAGTATCTAAAGAAGTGGCAGCGCAGAGAGGATATGGTAGAAAGGTATTAGACAAAAGTTGTCATATAGCTTGGGACCACGGTTATGGATACGTTAAAGAATCTAGGATTGTGAAATTCATAGCCAAGTATGTAGGTAAGCCTTATAAAGAGCTAGCCAAAGCCTGGAATGAGTGGATTAAGCCAATTAAGAATACTGACAAAACTAAATACCTAGACGACTACTTCACTGATTATAGGTGGAGACAGGCGTTCTTTAGAGTTGATGATAATGGATTAGTACAATCTGTTGAGCAGACTCCTAGAGGTCGTCGATACAACATTAGTACTAAGCAATGGAAGGAGAACAGGAATCATGCTTTGCCCAAGTTTGGTAAGATTGCTAAACCTCATAAAGCAGCAGACTATTATGATTACTGTTATGGATTTGCCAATTCTAATCCTGACTCCAATGGAACAGACTCTGGCTTTTATAGACCGAGGTTGCTAGGTCATTATTGGTGTATGGTTAATGGTACTCCAGTTGAGTTGCCAGTATATCATGTGCGTGATGCTCGTGACTATATAAGGTGGTGGTTAGACGGCAAGCAAGGCAGACTTCCTGGGACTAGAGAAGTAGTTAAAGTCGATACGTACCAGCAACTCTTTAGACCTGGAACTCATGCTTATGAACAAGCTGTTAAGTTTGATAACAACTGGGTTTATCTTCCGATTCCATGTAGCAAAGGAGGTTATATAGGTGAAACATCTAAGCATTTTATGCATTTAGAGACGGAGCAGATTCCTAATCCTAGATATGCAGAAATTCAAAGTAGCTTAGATGCTCTTACTAAGAGTGTAGAAGATATAGAAGCGGGCATAACTGTTACATTTAGTGACGGAGTAACTCCTGTAACTATGGAGTATCTTACTAACGAAATTAACAATGCTCACTATCGTCTGTCTATAACATCTAGGTGTATAACAGTTAATCACGGCTATGGGCAACTATATCCATTAGTAAAACGAATTGATTATGAAAGAACTATTCAAGAAATGGCTAGAGAAACTAGCATGTAGGCATGAATGGACTATAATAGCAAAAACTAGCTATACTGATTGTAACAGATACTTACTAGTATGTTCCAAGTGTGGTAAGCTTAAAAGGAAACGAGTATAGACCAGGCTGGAACCTGGGTTAAATAAAGTCCAGCGATGACAACTAAAGCAGAGTTGAGCGTATGTAATAAGACGTGCAGTTTAGCGCTGACTGTGGGGTGGTTGCAGAACACCTCTTTAGGAATGACTATTAGTGTTTGACTATTAGTATTCTAACCACTGCTCCATGCGGTTGTAGTGTAAAGGAGGGCACATCACTAATTTTAGTATGCGCACAAGTGATAGATTGGGTTCGATTCCCGACAGCCGCTCACCCTGAACCCTGTAATTCTAATCCTATAAGATGTTTGGAAAGAAACAATCAGCCGAACCGGCTAAAGTAACAAGTACCTCACTAGCCGAGGAATCAGCTAAGATTATTGATGTATTTGAGAAAGCTGTTACCAATCTTAAAGAGGTAGCATCTAGAGCTCAAGCAGAGAAAGAGGTTAGAGAACAAGAGATTATCGAATTACAAACTGAAGCTGCAAACCTTGAAGCAGTTTCTAACAAAGCAACAGCCATGGCCGAGAAGATTGGTGGGTTGCTATCATAACATTATGGATAAAATCAGAGACGTATCAGAAATTGATTTCAAAGTAGAAGAAGTAATGAAAGCTAAATCTTTCAATGACTTCGTGAACGGAAATGTAGAGAAGGCTTTCTATCTGGGCTTCTTTAGAAATGAATTGCAACAACCTCTATCTGTTGCTATGCAAATTAGAGGTGATGAAGGCATAGCCTTAGTAAAGAGTTTTGACGAAGCGATGCAGAAGGCTAGACCTTATGTAGAAGAAATGTCTGCTATAGCTGATGATGCTATGGCTAAAGAGGAGTTCACAATGTTAGATGTAGTTAATGAAGTCTCTGACAAGGTTAACTACAAACAGGAGGAAGACAAATTCTATGTCATCTTTATCTTAGGTATGTGGGTTAAGCATCTTATTGATGAGGATGTCATATCCGAAACTGAAGAAGATGAGGATGATGAGGATTTTGTTGAGAATCCTAATGCCGACGCATAATTTTATTCATGTCTAGTAAGTCTGAAGAGTGGAAGGATATTACTGGATATGAAGGACTCTATCAAGTTTCTACGTTAGGTAATGTGAGAAGCTACGATAAAATTGTTGGTTGTAGAGGAGGTAAAACACGCCTGGTCAAAGGTAAAATACTAGCTCCTACCAGAAGTGGTAATGGTTACGTGAAAGTTATGCTAACTAAGAACAAAACTCGTAGAAACAGGAATGTTCATAGATTAGTTGCCGAAGCATTTATACCAAACCCCGACGGATTTACAGATATAAATCATATAAACGAAATTAAGACCGACAATAGAGTTTCCAATCTGGAGTGGTGTTCCAGGTGCTATAACAATCATTACAGTCGTATCCCAGAGAAGATGAATGAAGCCAAGAAGATTAGAGTTAAACAGGTGTCTTTAGATGGTGAAATTATTAATGTCTGGAATGGAATCAGAGAAGCAGCTAGAGCTTTAGGTATTAAGTCTCATAGACACATATCTGATTGCTGTAAAGGAAAAGCTAAAACATGTTATGGCTTTAAATGGGAATACTGTTAAACACTCGTATAGGGTATATTGTGATGGTGCCTATTCTCCTGCGAGAAATCAAGGGGGAATAGGCTTTGTCATTTTAGAGGATGACAAGAAGATATTCCAATACAGTAAGATGTATAAGAACAGCACCAATCAGCGAATGGAGCAAATGGCTGTCATAGTTGCCCTGGAATCCATAAAGGAACCTTCTGAAATTACAATAGTAACAGATTCTATGTATATTGTAGGAACTCTTACTAAAGGGTGGAAGAGGAAAGCCAATACTGATTTGTGGGAACGTCTTGATAAGGCTGTGAACAGGCATAAAGTAGTGTCTGTTGAGTGGTGTAAAGGTCACGCAAGTGATGAACATAATAAGGAAGCCGACAAGCTTGCTTATAATGCTAGTAACGAAATAGGATAAACCTATGAAATACAAGAAGAAAGTACAACGTCTTAAAGACCGACAGGCTTGGTGGGATAAGCAATCTGATTCATTTAAGAGAGCTACTACCAGACCAGGTTCAGTTAAACAAAAGTAATTATGAACAATTTTAGTCCTTCTACAGATACGTCTGTAGGCACAAAGAGATTCACAGCCCAAGAAGTGCAATTAGCTTATACTCTAATGGCTGTAGAGTACATGAAGACTATTAAGGGTCTGAATCCGAATCATCAACTAGTTGATAAGGCTGTCAAACTGAAAGCTTTAGGATTTACTAATTCTAAAGAAGTAGGTGATGCTATCACTTCGGAAGAGGACCTTAAAGTCTTAAAATGTTATAGCTTTTTGCAAAGACATTTCCCTGGCTCATTGATACTTAAGGAGGAGGATTTCATTAATCTGAATGTTAAGTATGGATTAGTTGTTGGAAGACTATCAGCTTATAAAGGTTCTGTGCCTGACGAGAACATTGATGAAATCTCCAAGGTAATGGCCACTGCTCAAGCACTTGAAGCAAATGAGTATGTTAACTATAGCGGAAACGGTTCACCTTTACGGTATGTTACTGGTATGCAAGTTGCTACTCACCCTATGCCTATTGATAGCATGTCCTATCCGGTTGGAAGGTACTTCATTAGGCAGGAACCTTCCCATATTGGACTTATGTATTTGAGTAGAAATAAGGCTAGAATGAATGCATATCCATTCTTTCATATCCTTAATAAAGCCAAGGCACATGATGTGAACATTGCTGATTCAAAAGAATGTAGCAGTGCTGACTTATTCATTGCCGCTCCTATTGAAGAAATGAATGAAACGATGCAGTTTACAGTTCCGGAAAGGAAGATTATTCCTATCAATAATGACCCATTTGTGTTTCAAGTAACTCCAATAGGGGTAATGATTCACTCTAAATGGGGAGTAGAAGCCGAAGACAATATATTCGACAATATTAAACCTTTATAAGATTATGGAATTTGTCAAGTTTAAAAGAGCAGTCCATGCGCAGTTTAATCAACTAGCTGCTGGTGCAGACATGCTCTTTCTGACTAATGTAGACAAGGACGCATTATGGGATTGTTACCTTAATTCCTTTCCGGAGGAAGAGAGACAGTCTCATAATTGCAACAATTGTAAACATTATATCAGACATTATGGTAGAGTTGTCGCCATTAAAGACAATAAAGTAGTAACCATGTGGGAGAACCTACAGTTGGATGAACCTTATGCTACTGTAGCTAGAAATCTCGATGCATTAGTGAAATCAAAACCAGTTGTAGATGTTTTTATCACTCGTGATTATGAACTAGGAATTGATAGAAACAATGCCTATATTGACAGTTTGCAAGGTCCTAAAGTAATTACCTGGAATCATCTTTACTATCATATGCCAAATCAATTGGTGTATACAGGAACTGAATCCGTATCTGCTGTAATGGGGACTTTACGCACAACTAAGGAAGTGTTCAAACGTGCACTGGAGGAATTAACTATCGATTCTATAGAAACAGTTCTGGACTTAATAGGTCAGAATGCTTTATATAGAGGAGAACAGTTTAAAAATGACTTAAGTGTATTCCTGGGTCATAAAAGATACTATGATTCATTACCTGATGAAGAGAAAGACAACTGGTGTTGGGCAAACTTCAATCGTGTAGGATGTGCACGCATTCGTAATACGGCAATTGGTACATTGTTGGTAAATATATCATCAGGACTTGAATTGGACGATTGTGTGACTGCATACGAACGTATCATGGCTCCAGAGAACTATCAAAGACCTAAGTCAATTGTTACTAAAAGAATGATTGAGGAAGCACAGAAGAAAGTGCAGGAACTAGGTCTTATGGATTCTCTACCTCGTAGACATGCTGCCTTAGAGGATATAACAGTCAACAATGTTATATTCGCTAACCGTGATGCCAAGAAGGTAATGGCCGGAAACATATTCGAGGAACTGGCCGCAGACACTAAAGTTAATCCTAAGAAGTTTGACAAGTTAACTGAAATTAGCATTGATGATTTCATTGCTAATGTGGTACCCACTGCCACTAACATAGAAGTGTTAATGGAGAGTAGGCTGTCTAATAACTTAGTAACTCTTACAGCTCCTGTTAATAAGGATGCTAAGAATCTATTTAAATGGCCAAACAACTTTGCTTGGACATATAATGGAGGAGTAGCTGATTCTATTAAAGAGAAAGTAAGAGCTGCTGGTGGTCAGACTGAAGGCTTCTTAAGATGTTCATTAGCGTGGTCTAACTATGATGACTTGGATTTGCATGTCGTTGAACCTAATAATCTTGAAATTTATTACTCCAACAGAATCGGCAGAAGTGGTGGTAAGCTAGACGTGGATGAAAATGCTGGATATGGCAAAACTCGCAAACTTGTTGAGAACATCATATGGGTTAACGAACGCAAGATGCTTGAAGGTAAGTATGTTGTGTATGTTAATAACTTTCATTGTAGAGAATCTGTTGATACAGGATTTACATTGGAAATAGAACACAATGGAGAAGTCCGACAATTTGTCTATGACAAACCCGTTAAACATAAAGAGAATGTCATGGTTGCCGAGATTACTTACAGTAAATCTAAAGGCATCCAAATAAGAGAGCTAATACCCAGTACTAGCCATTCGTCAGTAAGCCTATGGAATATTGATACTAACAAGTTCCATAAGGTGAACGTGATGATGCTGTCCCCCAATTATTGGGATGAGCAGGGTATTGGCAATAAACATTACTTCTTTATGTTGGATGATTGCAAGAATCCGGAGCCTGTTCGTGGATTCTTTAACGAATATCTTAACAGTGAGCTAACTCCTCACCGTAAGGTATTTGAGGTTCTAGCTGATAAGATGAAGACTCCTTACCAAGAACATCAATTGAGTGGATTAGGATTCTCATCTACTATGCGTAATTCCGTTATTGTTAAAGTGGACGGAACATTTAGTAGAACTTTAAAAGTCAATTTCTGATGTTTAGATTTCTAAAACGCAATGATTCTGAAGTTATAACTCCAGAAGTGGTTGACGTGCCGGTGATGACTATTCAGTCCAACATAGCTATGGCTCTTGCTTTATGTATGGAGGAATATCTACGTTCTGTTTCCAAGACATCAGTTGATATTCCTAATAGAGATACATTAGTAAGAGAATACAACACGTTGGTTGATGCTGGACTGGGCAGCTCAAAGAATGCTAGGTTATTGCAAGCTAAAATATCGGAATATAATCAGATAGCTCTGGATGCCATGCGCGCTAAGAACTTGTTTAGTTTCGTAAAGCGTGCAAGAGAGGTATTCGGAGAGAGTACTCTTCTAGTTGGTTCTAAACAATTTGATGATGTTTGTAAGAAGTATAAACTTGTCAAAGGTCTACTAAAACAGTACACTGGAGTGATTCCTGACCGTAATATTAGAGAAATCTTAGAAGTTAAGCGTAAACTTAATGGTGAAGGACCAATGTTCTCTGATTTAGGGTTGGAGTATGCTAATGGGGCGTATTATTATGTTACAGGTATTAACTACGGATACAGTGACAGTGAAACTATGTTGAACAATCTGAAGAAATACATAGAATCACACAATCACATAGTTATTGGCCCTGATATAGAAGGCACACTCAGGCTGTCTAGTATAATTAACAAGAATCCCGGCCTTCCTGCTGATGTAAAGGCTTTTAGCTACCCTAACATAGTTTCCTTTGATGCTGTTAAGATAGGTAGAAATGAGCTATTTGTAGCTTGCCCTCCTAGTCAATTAAACAATCCAGAGGTTACAATCACTAAGAAGGCAGTAGACCCTATTGTGTACCAGCCTTGTGCTTATGGTATTCTCATTCACAGTATGTGGGGAGAAGAGTCAGAGGACAAAGTGTTTGAAGAATATAAACGTATTAACAATTTAATGCTATAATTATGTTTGAGAAAGCATCTAGAATGAAATTGCGTTTTAACACGCAACGTGGAGTTCTTTCTGTTGAAGACTTGTGGGATTTACCCTTAATTCAACTTGACAATATTGCAATTGCTCTTAACAAGAAATTGCAAGAGTCTAAAACTGAAAGCTTCATCAAAACCCGGACTAAAGACACTACCGAACTTGAACTGAAATTCAATATTGCAAAACCCGGAAAAAGGACAAGCCTTGCGCCTCAATGAAGATTTTCCGGAACTGAACC
>ENA-USYP01001892-USYP01001892.1-human-gut-metagenome-genome-assembly--contig:-NODE-1892-length-14326-cov-18.892694_pt1 | contig 14326 bp, 12 predicted proteins | sample MGYA00250065_ERZ773512 | MGnify/ENA primary metagenome ERZ773512 (study PRJEB29103, sample SAMN06112003) | human gut metagenome | biome: human gut; feature: ankylosing spondylitis patient; material... | reverse complement strand
GACAAATTAGTGCAGGAGGTATTGCGAATGCTGTTGGAAGCAATTTATGAAGGTAGTTTTGAGAACACCTCGCACGGTTTCCGACCCAAACGCAGTTGCCACACCGCACTGATAAGTCTTTCGGTGTGCCGGCGATGGCGGTGACCATGAGGCTGAGGTTGCTTCCGTCGATGTCGATGTTGGCGGTCGGTGCGGCTGGTGGGGTGTAGGAGACCGTCGCTCCTCGGCTGGCGGTGGCGGTGAGTGTGCTGCCGCCTTGGACGGTGACGTCGATGATGAGTTCGGCGCCATTTTCGGGCAGGTATTTCGACTGGTCGATGGTCAGGCTTCTGGCGGTGCCGTTGAGGTCGGTCTGGTAGACGATGGCTCCGTCCTTGCGGATGCGGACGCTCTGGTGGGCGACTCCGGTGGTGTCGGCGACCGACCATGCGATGTCGAATGGGCTGGCGGTGATGGTGGTTGGGCCTGTGACGGTGACGTTTGGCGGTGTCGCCGTGCGGATGGATGTTGGTTGGCTCCATTCGCCCCAGTCGGCGTGCAGGCCTTTGGTGCGGACTCGGATCTGCCATCGGCCGTTCTTTCCGGTATGGAGCCTGTAGGTGGTGGCCGTGGCGACGGATGCCGTCGTGACGGTTCCGTCCGGGTCGGTGAGTTCGATCTGAGCGGCGGTCTGGCTTGATCCGTCCGGATGGTTCGGCGTCCATCCGATGTCGAGCGTGAGCGGCGTGGCGAGGGTCGCGCCCTGCGCTGGAGCGGTGATGGTTGGAGCGTCCGGCGGGCAGATGGTGGTGATCTGGTTGGATTGCGTCCACTCTCCGGTGAGGATGCCTTTGGCCGCGTCGTCTCCGTAGATGGGGCGGCGTGCGCGTGCGCGGTATTCGACGATGCCTGCCGGGGTGTCGCTGTCGAGGACCTGCGCGGGTTTGCCGGCGTAGCTGCCGGTGGTGAGGTCCTGCCAGTCGCCTCCGGCGAGCCGTCGTTGGACGTCGAAGCCGTTGGCGTAGCCGCCGGACAGGTCGATGAGGATCTGGGCGGACTTGGCTCCGGTTTTGACGGCTTCGACTTTGGCTGGTGCGCGTGGCGTGGTGTAGATGACCGGCGAGTCGACGTGTGTGGAGTCGCCGGCCTGGTTGCGGGCGTAGACAGCGAACTGGTAGCGGCCGTTCGGTCGCAGGTTGGTCGCGTCGAAGTTGGTTTTGTCCCAGTTGAGGACTCCGGTGCCGGATCCGCCTTGCTGGTCGCTCCATGTGTTCCAGTTGCCGCCGTCGAGGGCGATGCGCTGGGCGATGAGGACCTGTTTCCATGGTTTGAGCGCGTTGTTGTCCCAGTTGCCTTGCCAGGTGATGGACGCCTTGTTGTCGCTCACACGTTTGAAAGACACGTTTTTCGGCGGGTTCGGTCGGTGGTAGTTGATGCCGCCGGTGTATACGCCGCAGCTGGAGTTGCTGGTGCCGGAGTTGGGGCCGTTCCAGTAGATGCTTCCGCTGCAGGTGACGTTGCGCGCCGATTCCGCTTTGGCGACCGTCAGGTCTGCGGCGAGGATGCACACCTCGCTGTTGACGCCGAGGTTTTTGTTGCCGGAGTTCGGGGTGTGCGCGACCTGCTGTCCGTTGATCCACGCCGTGGCCGCGACCCAGCCGTAGTAGTTCCATCCGTTGAGCGACTGCCACCATACCTCGACGTGGATGGTGTCGGTGGTGTCGGTGAAGCCGGTGACCCACGCCTTGACGTGTGTGCGCCAGTTTCCGCAGATGTTGCCGTATCCGTCGGCCATTGTTCATCAGCTCCTTGCGGTGATGGTCGCGCCGCAGGCGGAGACGAGTTCGGCGAGGAGCCGTTGGAGTCGTTCGTTGCCTTCGATGGCGCGGTTGTTGAGTGTGATGTTGAAGAAAATGAACATCCATGTGGAGATGATAACCGAAGATGATGCTATCCGTTTGCTCGAATTTGATGCCTTGTTTATTCGTACTACAACGTCGCTCAATCATTATACATTCCATTTGTCACAGTTGGCTGCACAAAACGGAATGGCTGTTATTGACGATCCGTTGTCTATCATTCGGTGTACGAACAAAGTGTATCTGAAAGAACTTTTTGAGAAGGAAAAGATATCTGCTCCTAAGTCTACATTGATTTTTCAATCCAACCATCATTCGTTTGAACAGATAAGCGAACTGGTAGGTGCTCCTTTTATCCTGAAAATACCGGATGGCTCTTATTCCATTGGTATGAAAAAAGTGTCGAACGAAGAGGAACTGCAAGCCAGTCTGAAGATACTGTTTGAAAAATCGGCTATCTTGCTGGCACAGGCATTTACTCCAACGGAGTTTGACTGGCGTGTCGGTCTATTGAACGGTGTACCGCTCTATGCCTGCAAATATTATATGGCGAAAGGACACTGGCAGATTTACTGTCACTATGATTCGGGCAGAAGCCGTTGTGGATTGGTAGATACGATTCCTATTTATCAGGTGCCTCGTGTGGTATTGGATACAGCTGTAAAGGCTGCCAATCTGATAGGAAAAGGGTTGTATGGAGTCGATCTGAAAATGGTGGATGATAAGGCTTATGTGATTGAAATCAATGACAATCCGAGCATCGATCATGGACTGGAAGATGCCATTATCGGTGATGAAATGTATTACCGTTTGTTGAATCACTTTGAACAAGTGCTAGAAACAAAACATTATTGATTATGGAGCCGATAATCGTCCGTAAAGCACAGCAGGCAGACATTCCCGCTATTTTGGAAATAGAGTGGGAGTGTTTCCGGGAAGACAGTTTTTCAAAAGAGCAGTTTGCCTATCTGATAAGCCGTTCGAAAGGAATTTTCTATGTGATGATGGAGGCGGATAGGGTGATCGCTTATGTCTCCCTGTTATTTCATGGGGGAACTCGCTATTTAAGAATCTATTCGATAGCTGTTCATCCGGATTATAGAGGAAGAGAACTGGGGCAGGTATTGATGGACCAGACGATTCAGACGGCCGGTGAATGTAAGGCTGCAAAGATTACGCTTGAAGTGAAAGTGACCAATACTTCCGCTATCGGGCTATATATGAAAAATGGCTTTATTCCTGTTGGAATAAAGCCATGCTATTATCACGATGGTTCGGATGCTATTTATATGCAGCGATTGATTTAACAATAAGTCTGTCTTCTCACGAAATCCGGTTTATCTTCTCATGAAATCTCCTTTTCCCCGGAAGAAACGGCAGAGTTTGAACTTCAATGACTGTACAGGTTGGATAAGGTCGAAAACAGGTAACGAGAAATAGTATTTTCGTCCTCCACCCATTTCTTTTGCCGTGCGGTTGATAATGACAGCTTGTACTGTAAAGCGCAGTAACCACATCAGGAATGCGATGCCTGCTACCAGCCAGTGGAAATTAAGTATCCCGAATACGATACCTGCTATACAGGCAATATAGAATAACAAACGGGAGAATGTCTCAAATCCCAGGAGGTAACGCTGTATTCCGTGGTAGAATCTGGCAGTAGCCATATAACTAACCTTTTCTTCTTTCCAATCTTTGTAGCGATATACGGGCTGTATCCGTGTGGTAGCGTTGAAGTCTGTTTCAACACGGGTGTTGGAGGAGGTAGCTAGCTCATTAATGAATAAATCATCTTCTCCACGTTGCAGATTCAGGTATTTGGAGAAACCTTTCTGTTGAAAGAATAGTTCTTTCCGGTAAGCCAGGTTGCGTCCGATACCGATATAAGGTTTTCCGGCCAGCGCGAATCCCAGATAGCGCAAAGACTGGAACAAAGTATCGAATGCAGTACGTTTGTGCAACCATCCTTTTGTGCGGTCGTATCCGCTATATCCCAACACAATTTGGGTCTGCGGAGTGAAATTACGTGCCATCAGTTTTAGCCACTGGTTGCTGGCGGGCATACAGTTTGTTTCCGTAAATACGAGCCAGTCATGTTTGCTGGCTTTGATGCCTAACGTTAGAGCCAGTTTCTTATGACTGATATAGCGTGCACTTTCGGGCGTAAAACTATGATAAAGATGAGGATATTTTTCTTCCATCACTCCCAGTATATCCTCGGTATCATCTGTGGAAGCATCATTGATGACAATCACTTCAAATTGTGGATAGTCCTGTTCCAGAATGGCAGGTAGAATTTTACGAAGATTTTCAGCCTCATTGCGTGCACAGAGAATCACGGAAAGTGGAGGCAGTTCTCGTATGAAATGCACTTCTTCTTTGCCTACAGCTTTATTGTGGACATGTATTCGATTGTACAGGCCGAAATAATAAATGAGCTGGATGATAAAAAGAATACCTGCCACCGATAAAAGAATCAGTTCGACAGTATTGAATGTAAATGTTTCCATCAAATTTTAGTGTCGTTTTTACAGCCGCAAAAGTACACAATTTTTCGGTAGTTTCGTCATCTCGATGGGAGGTTATTTCGCAAGTCGAGATATTCTTTCTTGAACATATCCACAAAAAGAAAGAATAATGAAAGCAGCAACGGACCGAAGATGACTCCCATAAACCCGAATATCGGCAGGCCGATGACTACTCCGAAAATAGTGATAAGCGGATGTGTATCCGCCATCTTCTTTTGAAGGATGAACCGGATAAGGTTGTCCGATTGCGATACGACGATAGCTCCATAGCCAAAAAGCCCGATGGCGTTGAACCAGTCTCCGCTGATGGCAAGATAAGCGGCTACAGGAAACCATACCAATGCCGTACCTACCATCGGAATGATGGTTGCAAAGCAGGTCAGGAATCCCAGCATCAGTATGTTGGGTGCTCCGAAAAGCAGATAGCCTATCATAGCCACGCCTCCCTGAATGATAGCCAGTAAGGGAATGCCGATAGCATTGGAACGGACAATCATATTGATTTCGTGAATGACTTCCTGCGTATTGGTTTCATTAAATGGCAGAATGTCATTGACATAAGCTTCCATCTTTTTTCCTCCAATCAGCATGAAGTAAAGCACAAAGATCATGACGAACAGGTTGATGGCAAGGCTGCTGATGCTTTCCATTATAATTTGTCCGATACGGGGAAGTATGGACATGATGAATGACAGCGTATCTTTTCCCAATACATCGTATCCTGTTTTCTCTTTGATGAATTCTGCTACCTGTTGAATAGGTGCAATATAGGTCTGTGGATCCAGATTGATATCCTGTAACTTGTTTGCCACCATCCAGACAGTCAATCCCAAAGGGATAAGAAAGACGAAAATCGTTTCTGCGGTAATCAACAGTGCGCTGATGCTTCGTTTCAGCTTTCGTTTTTCTACCAGATGATTCATCTGTCCGCGTACAAGAATGTAGATGGTGAGTGCTCCCAGCAATCCCCCCAGAAAAGGAGTGATTTGGCGGAAGATGATGACTCCCATAAACAGGATGATGACAATGAGGGAATATTTCCAGTATTGTTCTTTGGTGCTCATATCGTGTAAAATTCGTTTATATGATAATAAACACTCGAAGGCCGTGAAAGGTTTGTTTTACAGTGAAATGTCGATATGAAAAATTGTTTTACCGGGACGGCTTTCCAAAATAGACAAATGACCGTTGTGGTTACGGATGATTTGTCGGCAGAGACTTAATCCGATACCGGTTCCTTCGGATTTGGTGGTGAAGAACGGAATGAATATTTTTTCCTGCAGTTCATCGGGGATACCGGGACCATTGTCTGTGACGTCGATAGATATATGCTCGTCCCGATATGCATAAATTTCGATTGCTCCGTCTGTTCTTCCGTCTAACGCCTGAATGGAGTTTCTAAGGAGATTGAGCAGGACTTGGGATAGCTGGTTCTCGTCTCCATCCATGTCGATGAATTCCGGCTGACAGGTAAGTGTGAAATGAATCTGATTTTCCTGAAAATCGGTAGACAGGAGTTCTTGCAGATTTTGCAGGAGGGCTGTTAGTGAAAACCGTTTCCTTTCCGGTTGGGGCAGATAGGAGAGACGACGGAAAGATTCGGTAAATTCCAGCAGGCGTTCACTTTGTGCCTGGATGATATGAAGTCCGCGAAGTGTTTTTTCGCTGTTGTCCGGATATGCGGATAATGTTTGCGACAGGGAGATGATGGGAGCAATGGTGTTCATGATTTCGTGGGTAAGCACGTGGCTTAGCTTGTTCCATGATTCACTCTCTTTATCATTCACTTCATTGCTGATATCCTTGATGGATAAGATGGTAATAGTTTCGTTCTGTAATTTCATCTGGTTTTGAGACAGACTAAGTCGTTCTTTCTTCTCTTTTTCCTGCAGGATAGGTTTCAGTTGGTCGTATTGGGCTAGTTGCTGGCATCCCAATAAAGTCAGTGCGGCACTGTTGGCCATCATTATTTTTCCGGAAGAATCCCATGCCAACACACCGCTAGGGACTTCTTCCAATAGCGAACGGTAGAAATGTTCCTGCTTTGAATATTCAGCTTGAGTTCGGATGAGCAGGGCATTGATACGGTTGAGTGAACGATTCAGCATTTCCTGTTCCCGGCTGACATTGTTTTCGGGGAAATAGAGCATATTGTCTTTGTCTTCTATCGCATCGAAGAAAAGGCGTAATTTTTGGTTGAAAGAGTTTAGCTTATTCACTAATCTTCCAATCTGAAACAAGGAGCAGATAACCAGTAATATCCCTATTACCACTCCTTGTTGGGAAATAATGAGCCATAGACCTGTTCCTGCGGTAGCAAGAATAAATAGGATATGTCCTAATGTGGTCCAATATATATGTCGGCTGAATAGCATACGGCTTAGGGCTTAAATCGTTTCAGTTTATTGTAGAGCGTTTGTCGGCTGATACCAAGTTGTTCGGCCGCAGCAGTCAGGTTTCCATTATTTTGCAAGATGGCCGTCTCGATGGCTTGTCGTTCCACTTCTTCCAGATTGGGCACCGCTTGGACTGTCTGTGGTTTCCAAGTCTGTTTCACCAGAATATCTTTAGGACGTATCACGTTGCTTTCGCATAAAATAACCGCCTTTTCGATGGTGTGTTGCAGTTCCCGGATATTGCCCGGCCAATGATAGGAGCGTAGCTTTTCAATCGTTTGCTCATGCATTCGCATTTCCGGTCGTTGATATTTGGAAGCGAAGCGATGAAGAAAAGCATCGATGAATAATAATAGATCATCTCCCCGTTCTCTCAAAGGGGGAATTTCCAGATGGATGGTATTGATGCGATAGAATAAGTCTTCGCGGAACAAACCTTCTTTAATCATCTCCGGTATGTCTTTGTTGGTGGCGGAGATGAGTCGGATATCAACGGGAATCACTTTGTTGCTTCCGATTCGGGTGATATTTCGGTTTTGTAGTACAGTCAGTAGTTTGGCCTGCAATGCAAGAGGGAGATTTCCGATTTCATCCATAAAAAGCGAACCACCATTGGCGGCTTCGAATTTACCCGGACGGCTTTCATAAGCATCAGTAAACGCTCCACGTTCGTGTCCGAAGAGTTCACTCTCAAAGAGCGATTCGCTGATAGCCCCCATATCGACACTAAGTAACTGACGGGTGTTTCGTGAAGATAAGCGATGTATTTCCCTGGCTAACATCTCTTTTCCTGTTCCGTTTTCTCCGGTTATCAGGATATTGGCATCGGTTTTGGCGACTTTAGTAACTACCTTAATTAGCTGTAGCATTGCAGGGGAATGACCGATCAACATTTCTGACTTATTCAGATTTTCATCACCGGATGCTTTCTGGGTTGATTTGGGAGAGTTTTTATGATGGGTTGGACGATTGTTTTGATAGGCTTCCTTTATTTTCTGTATCAGTATGTGGTTATCCCATGGTTTTAGTAGAAAATCTGTTGCACCATTCTTCAGTGCTTTAACGGCTAATTCTACATCACCGTAGGCGGTTAGCATAATAACGGGCAGTGAAGGGCGGATTTCATGGATATGTTTCAGCCAGTACAGTCCCTCGTTACCATTGTTGATTCCTGCTGAAAAGTTCATATCCAGAATCACAATATCAATCGGAGTGGTAGATAAGATGGTCGTGATTTGATTAGGATTGGCAGCTGTGCGGACTGTGCTGAACACATTCTCGAGTAATAACTCCAGTGAGGCTAATACACTCTTATTGTCGTCTACAATTAAAATCGTTCCTGTTTCCATACGCAAGATTGGGGGCTCTGTCCGTTGAATGTTCCTTTTAAGTTTCCGGGTAAAGGTATCTGTTTTTGATTTTCTTTGCAAGGGAGTGTCCAATAATTAGACGTTTTCATACAAAGTTTATGCTGGAATGAGTCAGAACGAGTTAGAATAGGGTAGAATAGAGGGATTCTCTCGGTAATGTCCAATTATTGGACGTTAGGGCGTTTAATTTTTGGACGGTGGAAGAATTATGTAATTTCTATTTGTTTTATAATCAATTATTTATGATTTGTGGCATTGCATTTGCTTTTATCATCCTGCTATCACACAATCATATATTATAAAGGATGAAAAGATTTCTTTTACTACTATTGCTTTCAGTGCCGGTTTTCCTGCTAGCCCAATCCGCTATGAGTTTGGACGATTGCATTCGTTTGGCTTATAAACAGAATCCGGCTGTACGTAACGGAGTTATCGGCATAAAGGAAACGAAAGCGGATTATATAGCTTCTGTCGGTGCTTTCCTGCCGCACATAGTGGTTAATGCGGAAACAGGCAAACGATTCGGACGTTCGCTGGATCCTGACACCAATGGGTATACCAGTGAATCTTTTGAAGAGGGAACGGTGGGACTTGATATGACACTTTCCTTATTTGAAGGCTTTTCGCGTATCAATCAGGTGCGTTTCCGGAAAATGAACAAAGAACGTAGTGAATGGGAGCTGAAAGAGAAACAGAATGAACTGGCCTATCAGGTGACGGATGCTTATTACAAACTGATTCTGGAGAGAAAATTGCTCGATCTTGCTTTGGAACAAAGCCGGTTGAGCGAAAGGTATTTGAAACAGACAGAGGTCTTCGTGGAACTGGGATTGAAATCAGCTTCCGATTTACAGGAGGTGAAAGCACGCCGGGAGGGAGATATTTATCGTTATCAGTCGCGCGGAAATAGCAGTCGGATCGCTTTATTACATCTGAAACAATTAATGAATATCCAGCCGGGCGACACACTCGCTATTCTGGATACGATTACAGCATCCCAAGTACCACCATATTCTGTTTCGACTGTGGAAACTCTATACGCACAATCTATCGAAATATTGCCCTCCATACGTATGATTGATTTGAAACAAAAAGCAGCTCATAAAGAGTATGCGATAGCGGGAGGAGCTTTCTCACCCTCTGTCTTTGCTCGTTTCACCGTCGGTTCCAATTATTATAATACAGCTTTCTCGGCCAGACAATTGCGTGATAATATAGGAAAATATGTGGGTGTTGGCATCTCCTTTCCCCTGCTAAGCGGTTTGCAACGTTTGACCAATCAGCGCAAGCTGAAATTGAATATGTATCGGCTCAAAAACGAAGAAGAACTTGAAAAACAACAATTATATACGGATATTGAGCAAACACTCCTTTCTCTTCACACCGGATATAGTGAACATCAGCAGGCATTATCACAACTTGACGCTGAAACACTGGTACTGAAAGAATCCGAACGGAAATGGGAAGAGGGATTGATTTCCGTCTTTCAACTGATGGAAGCCCGTAACCGGTTTATTGCTGCCAAAGCAGAACTGGTTCGTGTACGCTTGCAAATAGAAATGATGATGAAACTAGAAAAATATTATCGACAAGGAACTTTTTTATAAACCATTATGGATACACTTATTGAACGAAAACCCGGCATCAATCGCAAACGTCTTTATTGGGTCGGTGGGGTAATGCTCGGACTTGCTGTGATTGCCTATTTTATTTTCAGAGATACAGCTTCTTCTATGGCAGTGGAGAAAGACCGGCTGACAATTGCTACTGTCGAGCAGGCCGAGTTCAGTGATTATATCCGTGTGATTGGTCAGGTCATGCCTAGCCGGATTATCTATATGGATGCCATCGAGGGCGGTCGTGTGGAAGAGCGCCTGAAAGAAGAGGGAGCTATGGTAAAGGCCGGTGATGTGATTCTGCGTCTTAGCAACCCATTGCTCAATATCGGTATCATGCAGAGTGAAGCCGATCTTGCTTATCAGGAAAACGAGTTGCGTAATACCCGGATTAGTATGGAGCAGGAACGACTGCAACTGAAACAAGAACGTATCGGCCTGAATAAAGAGCTTATCGGGAAGCAACGCCGTTATGAGCAGTATAAACGTTTGGTAAACGAACAACTGATAGCACGTGAAGACTATCGCCAGGCAGAGGAAGAATATATAGCAGCCAAAGAGCAACTGGCTGTTATTGACGAACGTATCCGGCAGGATCATATTTTTCGGGAAAGTCAGATAGGCAGTCTTGACGAGAATATACGTAATATGAAACGGAGCTTGGCATTGGTTCGTGAGCGTTTGGAAAACCTGAAAGTGAAAGCTCCGATTGACGGACAGGTAGGAAACCTGAATGCGCAAATCGGGCAATCTATTTCTGCCGGCGAACATATCGGGCAAATCATCACTTCCGACCTTAAAGTACAGGCACAGATAGACGAGCACTACGTAGAACGGGTACTTCCCGGACTTCCTGCCGACTTTACCCGTGACGGAGGAACCTATAAACTGGAAGTGACTAAACCTTATCCTGAAGTGAAAGACGGTCAGTTTCGTACAGACCTCAATTTTATATCCGAACGACCGGAGAATATCCGTGCCGGACAGACTTATCACATAAACCTGCAATTGGGTGATCCGGCACAAGCTATTCTGGTTCCCCGTGGCGGATTCTTTCAAATTACCGGGGGCCGATGGATGTACGTTGTCGATGAAAGTGGTACATTTGCCACGCGGCGCCCTGTGAAGATAGGACGGCAGAATCCACTGTATTACGAGGTGACAGACGGTTTGTCTCCGGGTGAGAAAGTAATCATATCCGGGTATGAATTATTTGGAGACAATGAGAAACTAATACTAAAATAATGAATAAGTATTATGATTAAAACAGAAAAACTATCTATGCTTTTCACCACAGAAGAGGTGCAGACAAAAGCATTGAATGATGTCACCTTACAGGTGGAACAAGGAGAATTTGTAGCGATAATGGGACCGTCAGGATGCGGCAAATCCACCTTGCTGAATATTCTCGGTACATTGGATTCTCCGACTTCCGGTTCTTACTTTTTTGAGGGGAAGCAAGTCGATAAAATGACTGAAAACCAGTTGACTGCTTTGCGGAAAGGTAATCTGGGCTTTATCTTTCAGAGTTTCAACCTGATTGACGAACTGACCGTGTATGAGAATGTGGAACTGCCACTTGTCTATCTGGGTATGAAGACTCTCCAACGGAAAGAACGAGTCAATAAAGTGCTCGAAAAAGTCAACCTGTTACATCGTGCGAATCATTATCCCCAGCAGTTATCCGGCGGACAGCAACAGCGTGTAGCCATTGCCCGTGCCGTAGTGACCGAATGTAAACTACTGCTGGCCGACGAACCTACCGGAAATCTGGATTCGGTGAATGGCATCGAAGTGATGGAACTGTTGAGCGAACTCAACCGTCAGGGAACCACAATCATTATCGTCACCCACTCACAGCGGGATGCGAAGTATGCACACCGGGTCATCCAACTATTGGACGGACAGATTGTAGCCGAAAACATCAACCGTCCGCTGGAAAAGAAAACGTCATCTAAAAACGAAACCGTATGATAGGGAATTACTGGAATAGTGCCTATCGGAATCTGATGAAGCGGAAGAAGTTCAGTTTCATCAATATCTTTGGATTGGCAATCGGAATGGCATCGGCATTACTGATGCTAACCTATGTCACTTTTGAGTTCAGCTTTGATAAAATGCACACGAAATATGCCCATATCTATCGGGTGCAAAGTACTTTTCATGAAGGGGAAGTCCTGACCGATTACTGGGCGACCAGCTCTTTCGGATATGCCTCGGCCATGAAAGAGAATCTTGCCGGAATCGAAGATTATACCCGTATCGCTACCCATCTCCAACCGGAGCAGATTGTGAAATATGGCGAACTGACATTACGGGAGAATCAGATAGCCTATGCCGATCCGGGCTTCTTCCGTCTTTTTGATTTCGAACTTCTGAAAGGGGATAAAAAGACTTGTCTCTCCATGCCCCGGCAAGTGGTAATCACCGAACGTATTGCCCGTAAGTATTTCAAAGATGAAGACCCTATCGGCAAAATTCTGATCTTTACCGGAACGTATGATAAAGTATCGTGCGAAGTGACCGGAGTCATGAAAGAAATGCCCTCCAACTCACACATTCATTATAATTTTCTGATTTCCTATGCCTCTCTGCCTCAATATATGCAGGAATACTGGTATAAGCATGAAGCCTATACGTATGTTTTGCTCGATTCACCGGAAAGAAAAGCGGAGATAGAAAAAGAATTTCCTGTGATGGCGGAGAAATACAAGACAGAGGAAGCACTGAAAAATAAGACGTGGGGCGTGTCTTTAATTCCCTTGGCAGATATACATCTCACCCCACAGATAGGCTATGAGACGGAAACCAAAGGAAATCGTTCTGCTATGATCGCCCTGATTTTTGCGGCTGTCGCTATTCTGGCTATTGCCTGGATTAACTATATCAATCTGACCGTAGCACGTTCGATGGAGCGTGCTAAAGAAGTGGGAGTGCGCAGGGTAGTGGGAGCTTTCCGCCAACAGTTGATTTATCAATTCCTGTTTGAGGCCTTGGTTATGAATCTGATAGCTTTCATATTAGCTGTGGGATTAATAGAACTGGTTCTTCCACATTTCAACCAATTGGTAGGACGTACAGTTACGTTTTCTGTCTGGTTCATGGATTACTGGTGGATTTTGCTGGTTCTCGTTTTTATAGCCGGAATATTTATTTCCGGGTATTATCCGGCATTGGCTTTGTTGAATCGCAAACCTATAACCTTGTTGAAAGGGAAGTTTTTGCATAGCAAGTCAGGCGACCGAACCCGTCAGGTACTGGTGGTTGTCCAGTATACAGCTTCCATGATTTTACTTTGTGTTACATTGATTGTTTTTGCACAGCTGAATTTTATGCGCAATCAATCTTTGGGAGTGAAAACCAGCCAGACATTAGTGGTTAAGTTTCCGGGACATACAGAGGGGCAGAATATCAAGTTGGAAGCAATGAAAAAAGCAATCGCGCGTCTTCCTCTGGTCCATCGGGTTACTTTTTCCGGTGCCGTGCCGGGCGAAGAAGTGGCCACATTCCTTTCCAATCGTCGCACCAATGACGCTTTGAAGCAGAACCGTCTTTATGAGATGCTGGCTTGTGATCCTGATTATGCGGATGCATACGGTTTGCAGATAGTAGCCGGAAGAAGTTTCTCCGAAGAATATGGTGATGATGTCGATAAACTGGTGATTAATGAAACAGCTGTACGTAATCTGGGATTTGCTTCCAATGATGAGGCGATAGGCGAGTTGGTAACAGTGGAATGTACTGATGCGCCGATGCAGATTATCGGAGTGGTGAAAGATTATCATCAGCAGGCGTTGAGCAAGAACTATACACCTATCATGCTGATTCATAAAGATAAAATTGATTGGTTGCCCCAGCGTTATATCTCTGTTGTGATGGCTTCCGGAAATCCCCGTGAACTGGTATCTCAAGTGCAAGAGATCTGGAATCAGTATTTCGCGGATTCCAGCTTTGATTATTTCTTCCTCGATCAGTTCTTCGACCACCAATATCGGCAAGACGAGGTTTTCGGAGCGATGATCGGTTCGTTCACCGGATTGGCAATCTTTATTTCCTGTCTCGGACTTTGGGTATTAGTCATGTTTTCCTGTTCCACCCGCACCAAAGAGATGGGAATACGTAAAGTGTTGGGAGCTTCCCGCTGGAATCTTTTCTATCAGTTGGTCAAAGGATTTTTCCAGTTGATTTTGATTGCAGTTGTTATAGCTCTTCCGGTAGCTTGGTTTAGTATGAATGCCTGGTTAAGTCATTATGCTTTCCGTACCGATCTCAAAGCGTGGTTCTTTATAGTACCTGTATTGCTGATGCTGTTTATCTCATTTGTGACAGTGGCTTTCCAGACAATGAAAATAATAATGAGCAAACCTGCTCGTTCATTGCGATATGAGTAATCTCTGAATCTACTCCATCGGATATTTGTTAATATCCGATGGATTTATGTTAAATGTTAACGAAACTGTTACTTCTATTAAACCATGTTATAAGATACGCTACTTGAGCCTGAAAATTTGGAGATATGCAGAAAGTCCGTATCTTTGCAATGTGTTTTTCATAGTATTAGATTTAAGGTTAACAAAA
>ENA-USYP01001888-USYP01001888.1-human-gut-metagenome-genome-assembly--contig:-NODE-1888-length-14353-cov-90.183385_pt1 | contig 14353 bp, 28 predicted proteins | sample MGYA00250065_ERZ773512 | MGnify/ENA primary metagenome ERZ773512 (study PRJEB29103, sample SAMN06112003) | human gut metagenome | biome: human gut; feature: ankylosing spondylitis patient; material... | reverse complement strand
ACCGCTTACAAGTATAAGAGGGCGGCCTTGGATGATGTCATGGGATACAGGAACATGATGCTGGAGACGCAATACGACGGCGGTAAGAACCCAGAGGCGACGCATGCCTATAGGATGTTCCAAGATTGGGTTAACGCCAGTATCTATGACGTCAGGATAAACAATAAGCGGGCGGAATGGAATATAGGTAATTATAAGGTCGATCTTAATAAGCTGGCTCTTATGTTTACCAAATTCGTATCCAAATCCAACTTAGGCTTCTCCCCATTCGTCGCGGCTACCGGCGCCCTTACCGGGCAGGCCAACTTCCTTTTGGAAGGTATGGTAGGGCAGTATATAAGCAAGGACTCCATGAAATACGCCTATGGGGAAGCCCAGAAGCAGTTAAGTACGTACGTGTCGGAGATCGGGGATATAAACCGCACCAACAAGCTATATGTCGTCGGAGAGGCTCTAGGCGTATTCAATGTCCGCAACCGTGTACGATCGGCGGCGTATAACAAGATCTGGAGAACCTTCTTCCGGGATCTGCCGTTTAAGATGATGGAGGTTCTTAACTCCCCGTTGGATCCGCAGGTCATTATCTCGGTCATGGATGATACCCGCCTATACGAGGGTCAGTTCTGGTCATACTCCAATTTCAAGGAGATGATGATGAAAGACAGAAATATGTCCGCCAACGAGGCTAAACGTGATTGGGAGCGTTTAAGGGATTATTCTATTTGGAACATGGTAGATGTCAAGGACGGAAAGATCGTGGCTAAGAATGAGGCTAACAAGGATATTATAGAAAGATACATACCTACCTTGTCCAGTAGGGTCAGGAGCATGGTGCAGATCTGCGACGGCGCCTTGAACGAGCAGAACCGGGTGGGGGCTAGCCGGAACGCTATCCTTAACATGGTGCTGCCTCATCGTGGATGGTTTATATTGGCCGTACAGCGGGCGTATAAGAAAGCCGGTTTCAATTTCCAGACCAACCAGTTCGAGGAAGGATATATGAGAACGTTATGGAGACTGGCCGGTAATGTCTATGGCTCGATGTCCGAGGGCAGGATGGGGGAGGCATATGACGTGCTTAAGGAAGAGTATGATAAGCTTACCCCCTACGAGCAGATCAATATCAAGAGATCGATTATCAATATGGCGGTATTCGCCACGATGATGGCCATAGGAAGGGCGTTGATGGGATATAGGGAGGATAATGAGGATAGCTGGTTCGGACAGTTCATTACCTATATCGGGTTCAGGACGATCAATGAGATCGCTTCCCAGACATCCCCGTTCATGGAGCTTAACGCCATAGACATGCTGCAAGATCCGCTGGTTACCGCCCGAAAGTTAGGCGACCTCACCGATCCTCGGAACTGGGATCCGTTCGCTACCGTCCAGACCGGTGTGTATAAGGGCGAGAGCAAGCTATGGAGGCAGCTCATGAAGTTCTCGTTTGGTAAGCAATGGTATAATATCAAGACGGCTAGGGATATTAAGCAGACATCCGACTACTGGTTGATGACCAACGGCATGACGATGGGATTCTTTCTAGGTGGTAGGAATAAGGATGAGTCTGGGGAGGACGCTAATTGGTATTTTGATAGAGGGAGGTAGCTGATATTGATTATAAGGTTTTTACCCAAAATGGCAAAAACTTTGTTGGTTCGGAGGCAAGATGTTTGGTTAAAATAATAGAAGGATAGGAGATTATCACCCTATCCTTCTACTGTTATCAGCCCTTATACTTATACACAAAATCATCCACATCCATATACTCACATCCGAAGTTCTCCGCCGTCTTCTTATCGGAGTCGGAGAACTGCCCTTCTTTTCCGGAAGCGTCCCCGATCATCAAGATAGTATCGTATACGATCTTTTCTTCCTCATCTTCATCGTTATTCATGTCTTCGATGAAATCCATATACTCTTTTATCATCCCTATATTTGGCTTTCTATTGACGTTGCGTTTATTATTGCTTTCGCAGTAATAAGCACTTACGGATACATCTGTATAATCTTCCAATGCGTTTGATATGTAATCGAATTTATATTCAAACATCTCTTTGTCCACGAAGCCTTTTTCTATACCTCCCTGATTTGATATGATTAGGATGTCATCAGGAGCGTAATTTTTGATAGCCTCAAATACGTAGAGTTTGAGTTTCATATCCCATATACCTTTAGGGAATGTGTCCCCTGACACTGTCTCAATCAGTGTCCCATCTAAATCTGTTATTAACAATTTACACTTTTTCATGATTCAAAATTTAAATGATATATAATTACCTATCTTATAATAAATTATTTTGTCTTAATAACACCAGCATCTTATCCCAATCCACATATCCTTTATCCGTAAGTGGAGTGCCGATATTCCTATCATCTATATAATAATCACAATACACTTTTGGTGATGATGATACTGGCTCAGGATTGTAGTTTACCGAATATAGATCAATATGATTGTATCTAAACCAGTCTACGGCATCCTGTAGATATTTACCATCTCTTACCGTATATAATATCAGAAGATTCTTATCAGCCAATTCTCTCAATACTTTAGCGGCTCCGATATTGTCTCCTACATAAGGGAATGAGTCTACTACACATGTCCCATCGAAATCTATCCCTATTATTTCCTTCATATTATATATCTTGTAATAAATACTCTTCTATTTTCTTAGCCATATCAATAAGCATCTCACATCTGAGGTCGTTAAACTCCCTACAAAATCTCATCTCCTCCTCATGCTTTTCCTCCGGCGATCTGTTATCACTTACGCTATAGCATGATGATGAGTATACTGGGATGGGTCTCATGGCCTCTATTGCTAATTTGATAGACTTTTCTTTGATATCGCTCATACTATTTTCTTTTTGTTCCCAGATCATGCCGCTATGAAGGCAATTAGGATCATCAGCATGATCTATTAAACAAATCCCTTTGTCGTAAAAACAACATCCCGTACAACTCTCTTCTTCTATCTCAGGGATAGCTATGTATTCTTTTCCTTTATATATTTTAACTTCTCCTTTTTCTTATCTTATTCATCTTATTAGATTTTTATATCCTACATGTTTCAACTGCTCTTCGGTAGCTTTCTCCTTCGGGAACTTCCCGTGCCATTTACCGGGCACCACGACATCACGGCCGTCGGGACTGGTAGCCAGCCTCCCGCATTCGCTGCACAGCCCCATGCCCTTGTACGGCTGTAGCTCCTTGGCATACTTGAATTTGTCCACTATATACTCGTTTGTCAACATCCAGTAACTAGACGTGGCGGTATTATCGACACAACCGCATTTAGCGCATACAAACAGGCTCATAGTAAGTTCTTTTTTGCCTCATTAAACAACCGTTCTACCATATTCTCAAATTCCCCATCAGGTATATCTATTACATCTTTAGCCTGTACTTGGATGTTTTCATCTTTTGATAGACATCGCAATGAGCTACAGTACCATTTATGTAAATAGAATCATCTGGTTTTAAATCAGACGTATAGCTATTTTCAGAAAATATAGGGATATGATGTATATCATCTATTCTTGTTATAAAAGAATCATTATATTTAACATATTTCCCAACAATCCATTTATACTTCTCCTTTAGGTTAACTTGCATCTTGCTCATTTCTTCTTTTAACTGTTTTTCCAGTTTTTCAATCTTATTCATATTCTATCTGTTTTAATGTTATTGTTATTAAATCTGTTTATCATCTCATTAAAGAATTGACGGTCTATCTCCATAAGCAGGCAGTCCCTTCCCTCCTCGTAAGCCACTATACCTGTCGTTCCGCTTCCTGCTACCGGATCCATTACCGTATCCCCCGGATTCGTATATGTCCGTATCAGGTGTCTTAATAACTCCACCGGCTTCTGGTTGGGATGGATGGCCGATTTCTGCTTGTCTGTCTTGAACGTCATGACCGATAGCGGATATCTCTCCGTGCTATCGTATGTAGTTAGACCAGCTTTGCCATATAGCTCCGTTTCCTTGCATCTTACTTTGCTGGAGGCTTTGGATACTTTCCTTGCGTGACCATAAGTCTTTTGAGGGTTATATGTATGTTTACCAAGCGGCATAGGCGAGAAGATAAGTATCAGCTCATGGTTTCTTAACGGAGCTTTCTTGGCGTTAAGGAAACCAGTGGGGGTAGTCTTATGCCAAACAAGATCGTACCGGTACCATCCCGCTGGGGCGACCCTCATGATCTCGACCGCCGCCGTGAGGGAGCAGGTGACGGCTACCACCCCGTCCGGACACAGCATCTTTTGGATTACCTCCACATCGACTTATAGTCAAATCCCTCCTTATCGTATCTAGCTTGGGTTATCTTATAAGGAGGGTCGGCAAAAACAAATCTTACCTTCCCTACCATATCCTTGAATACGGACATCGCCATACCCATATCCCCGTTAAACGCCCTTACTTTCCCGTTCATCATTAACCCTCTCCACTTTAATTGTTCCCATATCACCTGAAGGTAACGTAATATCGCTATACACGTTATTCCAGTTCTCGTCAATGGCCAACTGATGCAGTATCGATCTATATATCTGGTAGGTATTTCCGATAAGTCTCTTTCTATTGATCATATCCTTACTACCTCCATCATACCCTATATGTTCATAGTCTTCGAGATCCGGGAACAGCCTTCTTCTTATAGCCATCGAGTTGTTTGCTATAAAGCTTCTTATCCCCAGCGACTCCGTCCTGTCCATATCATCTATCAAAGTTTCCGTGGTATGCTGAAGATCCATGTCTCCGGCTGCATATCTGCTTATGTCTTCCACGCACCGGGATATCAGCATCAGTTGTTCCCTTGTCAACGTTATTTTATAAAGTTGTTTGTTATTCATATCCTTCTATTTTATTTATTATCTCAAATATTTTCATCGCTATCTGCGGCACTATGGCATTACCGTAGGTCTTTATTGATTCTTTTATCCATTTTCCGTAAGGAATGGTAAGGTTGTCCACATTAAAGGGTAACCCATCATTTCCTCTACAAACAGGGGGTTGAGTCGGGAAGTCTTTCCACCGTTCTGCTGAACTAACCCTGTCGGTGATACCGATGGTTGATAGTCTCTCATTGTCGGAGTCGGATATAACATATGCTTCACCACTCCCTCCAAACCTAGACGGCTGCTCGTGCCGTTCTGGTTCCTTATCCTGATCGTATTGTTCCTTGTCACGAATATCTCTCCTTTCCCCGAATTGAAGCCCTCTTGAGCCGTTGGAGTGGGCAATAAACCATACCCTGTCTCTCCTGTGCGGGGCTCCGACACCGCAAGCTGGAATAATGATCGGTTGGACGGAATATCCCTCACGTTCAATATCGTCGCAGATGGTATTGATGATATATTCTTGCTCAAGTATCGTTTCCTTGTAATTTTCTTCATCTTGATCACTTTTCGTTTCCACGTCAGTTTCACTACCGGGTTGAACCATATTGGTGATTCCAGCAACATTCTCGCCAATAACCCAGAGCGGTCTTGTCTCTCGTATGACTCTAAGCATTTCCGGCCAGAGATAACGGTTATCATCCGCTCCCTTTCGTTGTCCAGCGACGCTAAATGGTTGACAAGGGAAACCTCCGGTGAGCACGTCGATTTTCCCTTTTCATGAAGTGAAATCAGTTCTTTTAATATCTTCATATAATACTGTTTTTGGAAAATAATATTTTAATACACTTTGACAGAATGGATCTATCTCGCATTGAAAGACATTGTTCCATCCTACCTCTCTAGCGGCTAAATCAAAGCCTCCTATACCTGAGAAAAGACTAGCGTGATTCATTCCATCTTATTTGATATTAATTTTTCTTTTATATGTTTAGATATATCAATTATCTCATCTTTTATATTGCAGTCATCTTTTAATAATGAACCAAATATACATGATATGGCGCCCTTTAGGCCTAGCGCTATCCCTATCTCCAATATTTTTTTATCGGTATTAGAGATTTCTACAGGTTCATATAATATTGATGATATGTTGTTAACGACGTATATTATATCATCTTCATTCATTGATGTAGATTTATCGACAATAGCTATAAAATCTTTTATAATCATAATATAAGCTATTTTTATTTCTTTTATCGTATCATCGCTTAGATGTCTATCTCTTATATGCCTTTCAACATACTTGTTTGCTAGATTCTCTATTTTGTTTGATTTGTCCATTTGTACTATCAATTATTTAGTTAATAATAGATCATAGTCCTCTTCATCTATACTCCCATTATTGTTGACATATATAATGAAATCATTTAAAAGCACGGACTTATCCTTGGATAAGGCTTTTATAATAAGCTCTCCATCATCTTTCAACATCACATGCACAGTATCCCAGATAACATATTTTTGACATTCTTTCTCAATCTTCTTGATTGTTTTAAGTATTATCTTATACGTCTCCTCATATCTTTTTACTATTCCGCACAGTTCAGTCGTATCATTTTCCCGTATAACCGTGAATATATACTCCTTGTTACAATTCCAACATTTTATTAGTCTTTCTGATCCACACTTCTTGTCCTTGTAGAAGAAGCATCCCCTACATGGCTCCTCATGGTCGTAGCTTAATACTACAAGCAGCTCCATGCCATTCTTGTATATCACGTCTCCTTGTTTCATCTTGTCTATTTTATTAATCTCATTATCAATATAGCAAAGTTGAATATTATCCATACTATAGATATCCAGAATGTTATACTCAACATAAGACCTATGTTCTTAGGTATAGGATCTACTCTCCTGAATGTAAGGATCATGAATACAAATGTCTTGAAGTTCATAATTTACGATATTTTTCTATATAGTTAACTATTAGATCCTTGACACCTTTAGGGACATTAATTAGCTTAAGGTTACCTTGGAATATATCCTTACCGTACTCGTCCATGATCACCCCGAATGAAGGATTCATGATTCTTGTCGATATACATATCGGTTGGTCGGTATCGAATCTGATAACGGCTACCTTCTTCTCGTTTATCGCCTTCTTTAGGGCTATATAAAGCTTATGACCTTTAACAATGTCACAATTACCTTTCATGATCTTAGACATATATATGATATGCTCTTTCTTCACATTGCTGAGATTGTCCATCAGTTTAAGATCTCCACCAACAGATTTCCATTTTTTGAAGCAAGATATGCATAGACAATAACTAGACTTGGCGTTCCTCGGCATCATCCTGCTGCTACCAGCGGGAACCGTATCGCCACAGCAGACGCACGTCCGGTCTTTGTTGGTGCGTACTGGGCCATAGCTGTTTATCGGGTATTCTTTTTCTTTAAGCATCTTTTTCTGTTTTCAAAATTATCATCACCATATTCATAATTAGGACAAGCCTTATTGCTTGGGCGTCTCGTATAAGTCTTTTGCTCCCTATCATATTTCCTGTTAGGGTTTATATAATGGTCACACACCTGCCAAATAGAACAACATACCTCGCCATATCTTTTCGCCCATTCATTATCATGCAGATGTACGCATGTGCCGCAAGTCGGGTTCTTGAGCTTATCCTTATTCTCATCTATGATCTTATTGACCCGATCAAGAATAACATGCATTTTTTCAATATTTATGACGTTAAATGCGTCTGGGCATGGAAGATATGTCATTGAGCTTATATCTATGTCCATTTCCTTGGATTTATTGTAAGCTGATTTGTATTTCCTTCTCATCAAATCCTTTAATTGATTTACTTTTCTCTCATAAGTCCCCATATTTCACTCAGTTTTCCATCCTTGTTTTTTCAATAGATCCACCATCATCTCCTTTATCTTAGGGCTAATGGCTTCGGTAAGTATATCAGCGGCCAAGTTAATAGAGAAGCTGGTCATCCTAGATTCTCCTATATACTTCTCGCTGGTAACTTCTTTGACATAGTCGTGAATATCCTTGATCATTTCATTTTGAGATCTTAGGAGATCCAGTATCTTATCGAGTTTATCATTCATCTTTTTTCTCGAATATACCTGACAATAACCAGAAGACCACTATCAAAAAGAAAAATAGCCCAAGAGCCTCATCCGGATAATCATGCATCGCCTCTAAGATACTTCTCATAACTTAACATCCATTTTACCGATTATACGATAGAAAATATCCCTAGTCAGCTCAATATCGTAAGTAGCGTCATGAAGCTTATTCTCGTCGATCTCAATACCCATAGTTCTGGCTACGGTCATCAACTTAAAGTTCTCCATATCGTTTCTTACACCCATCAGGAACGGTGTCACCATAACATATACATCCATACAGTTAGGATAGAACCATGATCCGAAATACTTATCCCCACATTGCTGGAATAAAGCCCGTAGGAAGCTGTTATCGAATCCAGCGTTGTTATACCCCACCAAATACATTTTATCCCTCTTATCGAACTTATTCACGTATTTGGATAATATACCAACTAACTGCCTGTACCCTTCTTCCATAGGCTGATACGACTGCACTTGCTCCAAGGTAACACCAGCCACATCTAGCGCCTCTTGCTCTATCGTGGCGGCAGGGTTCGGGGCTAGGCGGATGTCGAACCTCTCGACCTCCTGCCCGTCGATATCCACGATCCCTCCTATTTGGTGTATCCCGTTTCTCCAGAACTTAACACCGGTTGTCTCTAAATCGAAAAATAGTAATTTACTCATGTCTATTTATTTTGTTAATTTATCGTTATCTAAGAACTAGTTGTGAAATGCTTTTATAATATATATTTCCATCAACTCTTTTACCTTCAAAGAAGTATATCCAATATTCTAATGAAGAACATCCAAAAGCAAGACATAGATTATTTATCGCATATCTAAAGTATTTCTTGCCTGAACGAAATAGGGTTTGAAATTCTTTATTATTTAAATGGAGTCTTTTTTTGATTTTTCTTTTATTCATGTTTATAATTTTATTTTAAATGTTCCCTGATTTTATTCAATGCCTCATAAGACAGATAGCTGTTTATAGTCTCATCGCTATCTATTTCCAACAACTCATTAAACAGGTCTTTAGCCAATGCTTTCCACTGCTCTCCCCAATCACGGAGATTCTCGACCTTTGACTGTATGTCTTCGAAATAAGAATCTACGTCTGATTTGATTGATTTTGAATAGTATTTAACATCCTTCTCATCCCCATCCATCATATAATCACATTGTGCCCTGATATCTTTTATATGACTGTCTATATCACTGCACATATAATCAACAGGTTTACGTATATTGAATATAGCTTCTGACGTAAGACCGGTTATATCTTGTATGTCTTTTAAATTACCCATGATTTAATCAATTAAATGCCAACCATCCACCTGCAAATCCCATCCCAAAAACGAATAAGATTATAGATGTAAATAATATCCAATCTTTTGCGCTTAGCTCATTATTATCTCTCTTTATTTTCTCAAGATAATCATATATAGCTGTATAAACAGCATGGTGAATATTCTCGTCTCTAGCCCTTACGATATTATCATATTCATTATATCCTAGATTATGGGTGGAGCTTTCGATCCTCATATTCCCCGTAACTTTTTTGTTTACATCAAAATCGAAACTAAATACCATATCAGTGGTTAGAGCGTTTGCGATTCTGCTTTTTATCTCATCATCACTGAGATTGGCATCGTGCACTAATCGCTCATAGTCTTTATCGTCAAGAATTATCTGTTTTTTAATGTTCATATCCCTAATATTTCTGTTACATAAACAAAACCATAACATACGTAATTATTAGCGTCATGCTCACCATAATCAACATGCCAAATAACAGCGCATGGGAAATAGAGTGGCATATCCTCAGCCATAGGCTCCTCTCTAAAGTCATCAATGTTTATCTTCTCCCTCCACCTCCACAGGTCTTGGATATTGTTCAAAATTAATTTCTCCATAACTATGACGGATGTTAGATGTTAGTAATTCAATAGCTAAGCTGATCATAGCTCCCGCTTCAGTAAGTTGATTCATTTGGGCGTACATTCTATGCTCTGCACTACGATAAGCCTCTCTACTACTTATGGTGTCTAGTAAATCATCTATAGCGTTTCTAAGAAGATCGGTCATCCCATGCCCTCCTATACCCTTGAAATAATAAATATCACGACCAGCGTAAAACATGTCCTGATATCTTTTAGCTACGTACTCTATTCCGGATAGATGGTATTTCTCGTTGTCTATCTCCACCTCCCCTTTTTCTATAGCCCTTAATAGCTTCCAGTCTATCTTTACATCAGCTTGACGATTTTTTACCTTTACATAGGCATATCCGCCATAATGAGAACCCAGCGTCCTCATCGTTAGCTCATTGACTTTTTGTTTGTTTTCATCCATAATAATCAGGTTTTTAATGTTGATACAAAAATACGATTTAAACAAAAATAAAAGCATGAATAATATTAAAATAATATTAATCATGCTTAAATATAAATATATTCCTTCTAGTTCTCACGGATATACGTATTCGTACTCATCTGGAGGAGATGTCTTATATTCAACATCGCACTCCATATTGGTGTAATAGTTATCCCCTTTTCTGTATACTAACGCTACCCAACAGTCATATTTTTTGCTGTATCCTATAAGAGGGACATTAGCCATAGGCGGATTATCCTCTGTTTTGTATCTTATTCTTGTTACTTGTTTCATATTTTCATGGATATAAATATTCATATTCTTCCGGTGGATATGTTTCAAATTCAGCATCATACTTCATGCAGGTGTAGTACTTATCCCCTCTCCTGTACATTACTTCCCACGGACAGCTATATTTTTTGTTGTATCCTAAAAGAGGAACCCCTTCTATAGGAGGCTTATCTTTCGTTTTGTACCTTAATTTTGTTATTTGCTTTATGCTCATATAATCTTATGTTTAAGTAATTCCATCATCATCGAAAACAATGTGTCTACAAGAAGTTTCTCGCTACTCCAATATATAGGGATCTCGTCTATATCTCTATACGCTACAGACCATGCATGTTTTAGCTTATAACATTCTAATGTACAACCCTCTATCTCATATGGGAGCAAATTCAGCAACGTGCCTACATCCCAAACAGGGTTGGATACGTCTGGGGTAACGGCCTCGATCAGTCCTATACGACCAGCGTTATCCTCCATAGAATGTAATCGATCCAGATACTTGTCTCTGAAACCGATGGCGGTGGAGATAGGGAGGCCGGCCTCGACCAGCACCCTCCCCTGTTCTTTTGTGGTGAATATCCTTTCCTTCATAATTTCATTTTCCTTTCTACCGTAACGATCGTATCATTATGCCATCCCCCATGGGCCACAAGAAGAATCTCCTGCTGCTCGAAGCCAAGCCCGGCCCCTATACCGCCGGAGTTCCACGCGCAGGTAATGACCACCCCTCCTTTCTTGGTGATCCTAGCTATCTCATTCTTCTGCCTAGCCCAATAACTAGATTGCGTTGTTTGCATATTAACAGATCCTCCAAGTCTTTTATAAGACTCAGATACCTGTCTCGCAGAATATGGTGGATCATATAATACCATATCAGCTATATTATCGCCAAGATCACTCAGGAAGTCCGTGGCGTCTTTATGATACATAGCCTTAGTATCAGGATCAAGATCGTTGGTGATCGTCCCTATATCGCTGTTTCTGGCGAATGGATCCACTATAACCATCCCCTCTTCTCGATATTTATCTATAAGTTCCCTTATCGGTCTTATGCTGAATGTCTCTTTATTTGGCATTGACCATTTTTTAGTAATTATCATGATCTATGAAGTTTATCCCATTCTTCTTTATCTACTCTTTTACCTTGTATATAAAACAACTGTATTGACCCATCATGAGTGTAAATTGCTTTAGACTTATCATTTTTTAATCTATCGAAAACATTACCAAACCTCTGTGATAATTTCATAGATTGATATTTTTCAAGAAAGTTATATTCTTGATCTGATAAATTTAATTCCTGTTTAATCATTTCCCTGCTTTTGCTCATACCAAATTTGATTGTTTATTTCCTTTTTGAAATTTAATTTCATAATACTTCTAGATATAGGATCACATATATCCTCCCACCAATTCTTGTGTCCTTTTGGTGGATGTATATCCTTTTTCCATGAAGACCCCTTAACTGTTTTGACTCTTCCGTATGGCTTCATTTTGCTCATGTTTATCACATGTCACATTAGTACCCGTTTCTGATGATCCGAACATAAGCTCATCAGTGATCTTGCGAAACTCCTTTACAATATCATTCATCTGCTTACGCTCTATGCTTCTTAGCAAATGGGCTATCACATCCACTGTCCATCCGTTTCCAGCTAAAGACATGGCCGTATTCGGGGCTATCCCATCAAGGTAATCATCCGGCAATGTCTGTAGCCTACATATCTCCACAGGAGTCAGGTATCTGAACTTATCTTTCAGGTCAAAGGCGTTCAGATATCTTCCGGGCGGTAATGATGATATCACGTTATCTTTCATGACTGTTGTCAGGCAATTACTTTTCTTAATAGAAACAGCATTTTTATCCCTTCTTACCTCCAAACATTGCGTTATTTTCACGTTCTTGTCATAATCCTTTCGATGCCCGTCCTCTCCTATCCTTCTACCGACAATGACTCCTATATATCTTCCTCTTATGGCTCCCGGATTCCATCCCTTGTCATGCTCTAAAATATCATCCAATGATATATGCTTGTCTTTCGGCATTTCTACCGACCAATTGCACCAATAAAGACGATGCCGGGTCTGTGCCGAGACCAAGGCGCTATCGATCTCCACCGGCTCCACGCCCAGCTCTTCCGTTATCACCCAGCGATGCTCATCCCGCATCCGGACGTTCTCGCCCAAGAACAGGACCTTACCTTTGGTCTCCTTCCTTAAATGCTTTACGATGTCCGAGAAGCAAAAGAAAAGCCTTCCACGAGCGTCCATGAACCCCTTACCCTTACCTGAGCTGGAGAAGCTCTGGCAACAGAACCCTCCCATGACCAGATCTATGTCTTTCCAAGGGATATCCCATGTTCTCCAGTTATTAACATCCCCTAATTGAATAATATTAGGAAAATGTTTTTGACTTACCTTTATGCATGTCTTGTCTATCTCTGAGGCATAGTAAGTCCCAATAGGTATACCGGCTCTTTGTAATGCTAGATATCCACATGATATCCCATCAAACAATGATAATACATTCATATTGTTTATCGTTTATTTATGCAATTCTATAGCAATTGTATCATCAAAATGATCATTGACTATATCTCCCTTCTCTTTTATAGACATATCAGATAAAGAGGCAGGGTAGGATGTTATATAATCATTCGTATTTATAACAACCCTTATTTCCTTACTCTTATCCTTGACAAGCATCAATTCGTCTATCAAATCTTGCACTGTCATATTTTTCTCCGCTTTCATAAATCCTGTTTTTATTTATTTTCATGGTCTAAAAATATCCTTTGCGATCATATCAAGGGATATTTTATGTATCTTAGGTAAGACCTTAACCAATTTTATACCAAAATTTTCGCCTCTCTTAACAAAAGTCCATTTACCATATATGATTCCATGCATCATATTCTGTATTACTTCCTTACTGTCTGTCAAGAATACTTGGTAATAGACACTTTTGGCATAATTAAAATCCTCCCCATGATCATTTGCCGGTCTTAATATCATTACATCCGAAGAGCATCCACGAACGAATCCGTGTATCTCAAGGCATTCATCAAACTCATAATTATCACGTTCCTCATCATGAACATCCTTAACCCATTTACATGGTCTCCCGTCCTTAAACGGGATCTTTAACTGTTTCTTTGCCATCTTTTAAATTATATTATAATGTTAGGTACTTATATACTTTTCTACACCAAAAGCATATTTTCATGCTTCATAGGGACATTGTTGAATCCGCTTACACGAAACTGATTCTAAAGAGGTCTCTTCACGTGCTTTAATTCCCGGCGTACCTCCGGTATCGTTTGTTAATCGTAACTATATAAACCCGGTGTAAAGTTATATATAATCACCATTGTCAGTTATATTGATATCACTCCACAAGTTCAATCTTCCCTTATCATCCAATTGCATATGGATAAAACCTTTTGTTACCTTCTTCCCGGCTTTAAGAGCCTCTACGTCTTTATCGGTAATCTTTTTCATACTTTCGATATTTTATCGTTACAATTAAATTCATCTTTCATCCTGATCTTTATGCCTCCATATGATAATTCCTTATGAGCTGTGACAAAATAATCAACCGCATCTTCATCTAATAAACTATGCGGGCACCTTTCCCATACAGGACTTTGATCTAGATGATCCCATGTAGCTACAAGTAACCTATTCTTGTCATCATCAATAGCTATTTTGT